>Ga0308018_10000914_pt1 | contig 14111 bp, 13 predicted proteins | sample Neamet282_FD_203130 | JGI IMG/M metagenome (GOLD analysis project Ga0308018, IMG submission 203130) | Marine microbial communities from water near the shore, Antarctic Ocean - #282 | ecosystem: Environmental > Aquatic > Marine > Unclassified | place: Southern Ocean | collected 2014-10-01
TGCGGGGCGAATGCGGCCAGAAAGCCGTCGCCCTCCCTCGACTAGAAAGGTCCCCATGGTATCCGTGAATCGGGGTGAAAAGAGCGTGGACCGGAAGCTGCGAGCACTACCCACGGCCCCGGTCTAGGAAAGCCCAACATACCCATGCCTGCAACGCACTGCCAACTGACCCGTCATCACTCCCATCCACCTTGCGAACAGCCCGCCGCCGGTGGGCCGTTTGCCCAGTCCGGCAGTGCAAAGAACCGTTCTACACGATGCGTGCCGTGTAATCGTCAGTTATATTTTAGACATGCTCCAGCTGACAATTCTCGGGCTGATTCAAGTGCCCACCGGCCCACTCGCGATCTCCACAGCAGCGCAGGTTGCCGAGGTCGTGATTGCAGGGGCTATCCTCACCCTCGCGATACTAAGCACGATCACGTTTTACAGGGTGAACTCGATCATCAGTGAAGTGAGAAGGGCCGCGCATCAGAGCCTAGGGCCCGTTTCGGACCGTGCCCGTTCCATTTCGGACAACGTGGATTTTATAACCCAGTCGCTCAGATCCGACGTAGAGCAGCTCAGCTCCTCCGTAACGGCGCTCTCTGGACGACTGCACCTCGCCTCCGAGCAAATGGAGGATCGAGTCGAAGACTTCAATGCCTTGATGGAAGTCGTGCAGGGCGAAGCTGAGGGAGTATTCCTCGATACCGCCTCTACGGTCCGGGGTGTGCGGGAAGGCGCTCGGGTGATCTCTGAAGGGGCGGCAACTCGCACGCCGTCACCTTCGCCTTGCCCCAACGACGTCGACCAACACGATGCGGACACAGGCACGGGACAAGGGCCCGATCATCCAAAAGACACAACGCACGCACCTACCGCGGCCGATTCGGCAGGCGATCTCCTCGGCGAGGCCTGACATCAGGCAGTTCGTTGTGACGATGGCACTCGGGCTTACAACCGCGCTCGCTTGGCTCGCGCTGGTGCCGGAGCCAGTGGCGGCATGGGGGCCCGCAACACACGTCGCACTCGGAGAGGCGGTTCTCAGCTCACTCTACCTGATCCCACCCGCGATCCGGGCGATCATTGAGCGGTACCCCGTGCACTTCCTCTATGGCTCGGTTGCAGCAGACATTTCCTTCGCGAAAAAGTACGTCCCGGAGGGTCGTCATTGCCACAACTGGCACGTGGGCGAAGAGATTCTCGCTGGCGCACAATCCGATCGCTTGAAGGCAGCTGGCTACGGATATCTGGCCCATTTAGCGGCCGACACAATCGCCCACAACTTCTTCGTACCACGGCAGCTCCTTTTTACGAGTACTACCCAAGCTCTGGGCCACGCGTACTGGGAGCACCGAATGGACATGCATGTCGGTGAGGAGTTCCTCTCCCTTGCTCGGCATGTAGTCGTGGATCATGACCACGGAGAGGTCGACGAGCTCCTTGATGACGTTCTAAGTTGCACTGTCTTCAGCTTCGGCACGAACAAACGACTGTTTCGCGGGATGATCCGATTCCAGGGTCACGAGCGGTGGCCGCAGGTCTTTGGGCAGGTCCTCGCCAACTCTCGTTTTGACCTGCCCAACCCGGTTGTGGATCAGTACTTCGAGCTCGCATTCGAACACATCGTAGGATACATGCGCGACCGGGCGACCTCCCCCGCCGGCCAGATGGACCCGGTTGGAGATCTGAATCTCAAGCTGGCAAAGAAGGTTCGCCGTCGCGCGATGTCCGACCACACGGCCAACCACACGGAGGTGCTGGCCCAAATGGCTGACGGATTCTTTGCGATGCCCACTGCACCGCTCCGGTACTGGCCTCAGATCGAAAACGCCGAGTTCGCCTCGGGGATCAGCTCCAAAACCACAGCCGGGCGGACGATCATTCCCTGTCCCTCGGAACCGGCCCAGATCAGTCCGAACCGTTGAGCCGGAACTGTAACACCTCATTCACCTGTCGAGGATCGGCCTTGCCTTGCGACGACTTCATCACTTGGCCAACTAGGAATCCCAGGAGGCGCACTTCCCCTTTTCGAAAGCGCTGCACTTCGATCGGGAACGAGGTCATCACTCCCTCGACCCACCCAGTTACGACCGAATCGTCTCTTATCTGTTGAAGTCCCGACGCTTCGACCACATCCACAGCCGACCGGCCGGACGCGGCCATAGTCTCGAGCAGACCCCTGGCCACCACATCCGAAATCGTGCCGTCCGCCACAAGACCGATCAGTTGCCCCAAGGCCTCAGGCCGGAGGGCGAATGACCTGGGTGTCTCGGAACGAGCCTTCATCAATGCCTGCACCGGACCCATAATCCACTTTGCAATGGTGCCGGCATCGCCCGTCTGCCCAACCACGTCCTCGAAGAAATCAGCCCCCTCGCGTGTCTGCGTAAGCACACCCGACTCATACGCAGTGAGCCGATACGAGCCTTCGAATCGGGCGCGACGGTCACGAGGGAGCTCCGGCACAGCAATGTTTGCCCAGGTCAGCAAAGAGGGTGCGAGAACGAGCGGTGTTAGGTCCGGGTCAGGAAAGTACCGGTAGTCTTCGCTGTCTCCCTTCGACCGCATTGACCGAAGTGTTTCCTCATGGTCGTTCCACAGCAGACTCTCCGATCGCACCTGTCCCCCTGATTCGAGCACTTCTGTCTGGCGCTCGATCTCTAGATGAAGCGCCTTTTCCACTCCTGAAAAGGAATTCACATTCTTGATCTCGGTCTTCGTGCCGAGGGCGGATGCGCCGACCTCGCGGAGAGAGATGTTGGCATCTGCTCTCAGGCTGCCCTCCTCCATGTTACAGTCACTCACTTCTGAGTATTCGAGCACCTGCTTGAGGGTCGACAGGAAGGCCCGAACCTCTGCCGGGGTGCGCAGGTCGGGCTCAGTGACGACCTCCACCAGGGGGGTACCGGCCCGATTAAGATCGACGGCGGTGGCTCCAGGAATACGGTCATGAATCAATTTTCCGGAGTCTTCTTCCATATGAACACGACGAATCCTGACTTCCCGATGCTCCCCTTCGGAGTCGAACCGGAGCACGCCGCCAGTCGCGATTGGTTGCTCGAACTGGGTGATCTGGTAGCCCTTCGGCAAGTCAGGATAGAAGTAGCTCTTTCGTTCCCAGACACTGTACGCGTGCACATCGCACGCGAGGGCGACCGCCGCCTGAAGCGCGAGCGTTACTGCCTCGGTGTTCAGGACAGGAAGTGCGCCCGGCAAGCCCATACAGACTGGGCACACGTTGGTGTTTGGAGCGTCGCCGAACCGGGCGACATCACGGCAGAAAAGCTTATGCCTGGTCCGAAGCTGAACGTGGACCTCGACTCCGATGACAGTCTCCCACCGACGGATCACTCGGCCCGTCCTCCTGACTGCGCCTCGAGGACACCTCCGATCGCCACCATCGACGTTTCGCCCCACCACGGCCCGATCACCTGACCGCCAAACGGAAGTCCGCGTACGGTGCCAATGGGAACAGACATGGCCGGCACACCGGCAAGGTTTGCAGTGACGGTGAATACGTCGGACTTATACATCTGCAGTGGGTCAGTCATCCTCTCGCCGAGGTCAAAAGCAGGTGCCGGGGTCGTCGGAGTGAACAGAGCGTCCACCCCCGATGCAAAAACAGATCGGAAGTCCTGTACTACAGCTCTGCGTGCGCGCTGAGCCGCGCCGTAATATTGGTCGTAGTACCCAGATGAAAGCACGTACGTCCCCAGCATAATCCTACGCCGCACCTCCTCTCCAAAGCCATCGGTCCGGCTTCGCCGAATCATCTCGCCAACGTCACCGGCATCCATTCGCTGGCCGAATCGCACTCCGTCGAATCGTGCCAGGTTACTCGACGCCTCGGCGGTCGCAATTACGTAGTAACAAGGGATGGCGAGGGTCGTCGAAGGGAGGGATACCTCCCGCAGTGACGCGCCAGCAGCCTCGAGTCCGGCGAGAGCCGATTCAAGAACCGCGCGCACCGCGGGATCGAGCGTGTCGGGGAAGAACTCGACCGGCACTCCGATCGTTCTTCCTTCGACACCCGAGTCGGCGGACAAAGCTGCGCTGTGAACCTCCCTGTCCACGGAAGTGCTGTCCCTTGGGTCGTACCCGGAGACGACGTCGAGCAGCGTCGCCGCATCGGAAACCGTGCGACCGAAGGTCCCTATCTGCTCGAGCGAAGAGGCGAACGCCACGAGTCCGTATCGACTGACTCGCCCGTACGTCGGCTTGATACCCGTGACCCCACAAAATGCGGCTGGTTGCCGGACGGAGCCCCCCGTATCCGAACCGAGCGCCAGAGACACATAACCCGCGGCGACGGCCGCAGCGGATCCCCCAGAACTACCGCCCGGCACCCTTGTCCGGTCATGTGGATTGAGCGTCGGCCCCCAGGCGGAATTCTCGGTGGACGAGCCCATGCCAAATTCATCCAGATTCGTCTTGCCTACGACCTCGGCGCCCGCCTCCTGAAGGCGTCGGACAACCGTCGCATCAAAGGGCGATTGATACTCCGCGAGCATGGCAGAAGCACATGTCGTGGGCATGTGCCGCGTGACGATGTTGTCCTTCACTGCCACAAACCGGGACACCAGCGGTGCCAACTTTTCCGTCAAGGCCGCTGACTTTTCGCCCGCAGGCTCCGCAAACGCGAGAAAGGCGTTGAGCCCAGCCGGGCCCGACTCCCTCTCGCGGATACGAGAAAGTGCGGAGGTCAGTGACTCCAAGTCATTCGGACCGATCAGGATCCGTCATTCCGGGTGGCCGTGGCACGACGAAGAACCCCTCCGCCATCAGCGCTGCACTGCTCGTGTTTCCTGCCTCATCTGTCCGGCTCGGGTCAATGTCACATTCAGACGAGCGCACCGGTTCCGTGAAGTGGAATACTGCCGATGGCGGCCCAGCGTCATCTGACGACGGGCCAGTGCCATCGGCCCAAGTGTGCGCCCGAAGCGCCTCAGCGTGCTCGAGGATTCTCGTCATTTCCTGAGACATCTGGTCGGCCTCAGCTTGACTGAGCTTGAGGTGCGCGAGGCCCGCGATGCGTTCCACCTCCGACCGATCGACGCTCATGGCCAGTCCGTCTCCAGGGATGCGTAGCGGAGCAAAAGCTTCTTTCTTCCTTCCTCATCGAATTCGACGGTGACCTTGAGGTCCCGACCGAATCCAGAGATTTCAAGAACGGAACCTGATCCAAACGTGGGATGAACCACCCGTTCGCCTTTCACGAAACGCGGCGTGTCCTGATTCATTCCCGCCTCGATATCAGGTTCGTCGCTCTCCCACGACGATGAAGACTCATACGCCCTCGGCCGTCTTTGATGCGGTGTGGACTGATGGACCAGACTCAGCCTCTTCGATTTCCGCCCCTCAATCAGTTCGTCAGGTATCGCATCCACAAACGAGGAAAGGGTGTTTTGTGTGAAATCCCCAGCTCTTCTTCGCTGCCTTGCCCAAGAAATTGAGAGCTTGTCCTCGGCGCGGGTGATCCCGACATAGAAGAGTCGGCGCTCTTCCTCCAGCGAGGCTGGGTCGTCGTACGACCGACCCAGAGGAAACAGTCCCTCCTCTACCCCCGCGATAAAGACCAGCGGGAACTCGAGTCCTTTCGCATTGTGGAGCGTCATCAGCGTCACGGTGTCGGCATTGGGATCGAGCCGATCGACATCCGCGACCAGAGCGACCTGCTGAAGGAAGAGGTCCAACTCGGTAAATGTGTCGACATCCTCTTCGGCAACACTTTGCACGAGTGACGCATCGAAGTCGACCGCCCCGGCGATCAGCTCAGTCACGTTTCGGGACCGGTCTTCTCCCTCTGGCCCCTCCTCAATCAGATGCCGGACGAGGTCGAGCTCTTCGACGAGCTCTTCGAGTAGATCGCCAACCCGAGCCTGTGTAGCGCGGACGCTGAACCGCTGGATCAAGGTCGCAAAGCGTGCCAAGCCACTCGCACCAGCGACCCGAATTCCGGGGATCTCGTGCGCGCGAAGGGCAGCGTCAAGCAGAGAAATCCTCTGATCCGCAGCCCACTTCTTTAGGTGCTCCTGGGTGGTGAGGCCCACCCCGCGCCGCGGATAGTTCACCACTCGGGCGAAGGCGATCGCATTCCTCGGATTGGAGATCAGACGGAGGTAGGCCAAGACGTCCTGGATCTCGCGACGCTCATAGAACCGAACGCTACCAACCACCTGATACGGGACCCCTTCGCGACGAAAGCCATCTTCCAGAGCACGAGCCTGCGCATTCGTTCGGTACAAAACGGCCGAGGACGAGTAGGGCATCCCCGGCGTTTCGCGCATGCGCGTCTCAATCTCCTCGACGATCCAGCGAGCCTCGTCGTTTTCGTCAAACGACTCGAGCACCGTGATCGCATCCCCACCTTCACGCTCCGTCCGGAGTGTCTTTCCTTTCCGATTCACGTTCTCCGCAATCACATGATTGGCTGCGTCGAGGATACGTCGCGTAGAGCGATAGTTGCGCTCCAACCGGACGGTGCGCGCTTTTGGAAACGAATCCTCGAAGTCGAGAATGTTCCGGATATCCGCGCCGCGCCATCCATAAATCGACTGGTCGTCATCCCCCACGACCATCAGGTTTGCGTGTTCCCCTGCAACGAGTTCAACGAAGCGAAACTGGGCACGATTCGTGTCCTGGTACTCGTCGACGAGCACAAACGCGAAGCGCTCCTGATAGCTCTCCAGGAGTTCGGGATTGGCCTCGAGAAGCTGGACTGGCTTCATGAGCAGGTCGTCAAAGTCCATGGCATTCTGTTGCTTCAAGGCCTTCTGATACTCTGGAAACACCTTGGCGACGTTTCGCACGAAGAGATCGAACGACCCTTCGTTGTCTCTCGCGAAGGTCTCTGCATCAATCAACTGGTTCTTCGCGCTGCTGATCTCGGCGCGGATCCCCTTCGGGTTCCACCGCTTCGGATCAAGACCGACCGACTCCTGAACAGACTTCACGAGTCGGAGGGCCTGATCCGCGTCGAAGATGCTGAACGTGCGATCCCAACCCAGACGGTCCGCATGCCTGCGCAGGAGCCGCGCACCGATCGCGTGGAAGGTGCCCACCCACATGCCGCTCGGTTCGACGTCGAGCAGTCGGGTAATACGCGAACGCATTTCGCCGGCTGCCTTGTTCGTAAACGTGACTGCAAGGACACGATTCGCAGGCACGCCATGGTGGTGGATCAGGTTGCACACACGGGCAGTTAGCACGCGGGTTTTTCCGGAGCCAGCTCCGGCGAGTACGAGAATGGGGCCTTCAAAATGAGCGGCCGCCTCAAGTTGCTCAGGATTGAGCCCTGTGAGGTGTGGCGCCAAGGAAGTGTCAGGCATCAGCCGCCGGTAGTCGAATCTGGAATGTGGTGCCCTCGACCGTCTCGAGGAGCTCGATTTTGCCTTTGTGAACGCCTTCGACAATCCGACGGGAAAGCGCGAGTCCAACCCCCCACCCTCCAGATTTCGAGGAAACGCCAGGCTCAAATATCTTATCCCGGATCTCGGGGTCGACGCCCGGTCCGGTATCACGGATACGAAGGCTCACCCAGTCGCCTCCGATATCGCGCGCGTATATGGTGATTTTTCCGCCACGGCCCGCAAGTGCATCGAGCGCGTTCTTTACGACGTTCTCGAGCGCCCAGATGAGCAATACCTCGTTGCCCTTCACTCTCGGCAGCCCGGAAGGGATATCGACGACGAGGTCTACTCCCTTGCGCGCGATTCTCGGAATTCGCGCAGCGAGGTACCCCTCGAGGTCTTCAACGACTTGGCGCACCGAGAGGCTCAGCAGCTCAGGCTCCGTGCCAATCAATTCAAAGCGATGACTAATGCGTTCGAGCCGTTCGAGGTCCTCGCCGATCGACGAGGCGATTTCGAAGTCGTCCAGGTCACCCGGCCTTTCGGCCGGGCTCAATCGGAGAACCTCCAGCCAACCGGCAAGCGATGACAGGGGTGTCCCCAACTGGTGCGCCAGCTCCCGTGCTATCGCTGTCCAGGCCTTCTCGCTCTCAGCACGGCGTTGATATCGGAAGACGAGAAATCCGATGACCGTGGTGAGCAGAAGGCCCGCGGCCTGTAGAAATGGCACCCGGCGGAGACTCCCAACTTCCTCTGAATCTCCGAAATGGATGTGCTGGGGACTGGTAGGGTCTCCGACCGGATCGTGGACCTCGTCGAGCATACGCACGTACGCACGTATCCGATCCTGCCCCTCCGGGGTCGCGTCGTTCACCGTAAACGGAAGATTCACGTGGCTGAGCACGGTATCGCCTGGACCCATAACGACCATCGGCACTCCGGACTGCGTCACGATCCGCTGCAGTTCGAAAAGAGCCTGAGTCTCTCGGAGTGGGTCCTGTGAGCCGAGTCCCTCGAGCACCTCGGTGTAGATCAGCGACAGGAGTTCTGAATTTTCCTGAACCGTGCGGAAAATCTGCTCGGTATAAACCAGATACCAACCCAGAAGCATCACGAACAGCGTCGCGAGTGCGACGGGCCACTTGATGCGTATCATCGGTTGTTCCGGTCCTCAGCGCGTCGCAGTAAGCCGAGCGCTCCCAACGTATGGGTGCAACACCTCGGGAAGCGAGACGGAGCCGTCGGCTTCCTGATACGTCTCGAGGAGCGCCGCGACGACCCTCGGCAGCGCGAGTGCCGACCCATTCAGCGTGTGTAAGAATTCCGGCTTCTCGCTCTGCGACCGCCGGAAGCGAAGATTCGCGCGGCGCGCCTGATAATCGGTAAATGTCGTGCAGCTGGAAACCTCGAGCCACGAGCCAACACCCGGAGCCCACACCTCCAGGTCGTAGGTCATTCCCCCACTTTGACCAACATCGCCCGCCGCGAGCAGCAGGCGGCGATAGTGGAGGCCCAGTCTCTCGAGGAGCACCTCGGCTTGACGAGTCAGCTCTTCCAATGCTTCGAGGCTTCGCTCAGGTACTTCGTAGCGAACCAGTTCGACCTTATCGAACTGATGGACACGGAGCAGGCCCCGGGTGTCCTTCCCCGCAGCGCCGGCCTCTCGGCGGAAACACGGGGAATAGGCCGTGTAGAGGATCGGCATTTCCTCGATCGAGAGCAGCTCGTCGCGGTGTAGATTCGTGACAGGCACCTCGGCCGTAGGGATCAGGTACAATTCGTCCCGTTCGGTGTGGTATGCCTCATCATGGAACTTGGGCAATTGACCTGTGCCTATCATCGAGTCCCGGTTTACCAAGTACGGAACACGCACCTCGTCGTATCCATGTTCGGTGGTGTGCACATCGAGAAAATAGTTGATGAGTCCTCGCTGCAACTTCGCACCCGGGCCTTTCAATACCGGGAACGCTGAACCCGTGATCTTCGCCCCACGCGGCATGTCGAGAATGCCGAGGTCCTCACCCAGGTCCCAGTGGGCCTTAGGCTCGAAAGTGAACGAGGCTGGCTCGCCCCAGGTAGACAGGATTTGATTGTTTTCCTCTCCACCCGCCGGGACCCGTTCAAGCGGCGTGTTGGGGGTCGCGAGGAGCGACTCGCGAATCTCTGCATCCACCGTACGCACGCTTTCATCGAGCTCGGCGATCCTATCGCCGAGCTCTCTCGTGCGCGCGATGAGTTCGGCGGCGTCCCCTCCAGTCCGCTTCAGCTCTCCGACCTTTTTCGAGGCTGCATTTCTCTCAGCCTTCAGGTCGTTGGCGACGCCAAGCCCTTCGCGCCGCTCCTCGTCTAGAGACAATATCCGGTCGATCGCGGCGATCAAGCTCGGGTCACGTTTTGCGAGGGCGGCCTTCACCTCATCGGGTTCGGCTCGAAGCCTTCGGATGTCCAGCATGGTCAGGGTACCCCGGGGTCAGTTGGGGGGAACCAGATCCTGGCTGTTACAAACCGGATTGGTCACGTACTCGAGAGTGAGGGTCCCACCAGGCACGTCGATGATCACCGGAGTCAACTTCGCATAGTAGACACAGCTTTCCCCAAATGAGCCCGTCGCCCGGTTGGTCTTCACGACATACACCGTACCCATAGTCACCGGCACGGGCTGGTCATCGACATAGTCGAGCGTGTCGGCCGGCGCCTCGGTCACATCCGCGAGGGTCATGTTCTCCAGCGTACTGATCGCCGCCTTACCGATCACATTGAGGGCCCCGGGAGGCAAGAGCACCAGTTTGTTCACCCTTGTATCAACCGCGAGATCCCAACTTCCGGTAACGCCAGCGGCCTCTACCTGGACCGGAATTCCTTTGAAAAAGCTGAACGCAGAAACGAGATTCAACTCCGGCCGGGCGAGCGAATAGAGCAGCACAGTATCGGGATCGTCGGTCCAGTCGAAAGCGAAGGGATCATCACCACACGCCACGACGCCCATGAGGAGGGCGGCACAGAGCGCGACAACGCTAGGCCATCGATGACGGGGTTGAGCAGACATCAGAAGACAGAGCCTCGAACAGGTACCGAAGGAGGTGGGGAAGTTGTCCGGGCAAGGCACAACGGTCAACCCCGAAAACGCGCGTAGTTACTTGACTTTACCCCATTTGCCCGGTAGGTTCAACGACCGTCCTGTGGTAGATGGCACCGCCTGTCGCCTACAGTCGGTCGAGGTTCCTTCGTGAGAGGTGATGCGGTGCCTGAGGTTTCGACTGTTCAGGAAAATGTCCGCATCCTCGTGGTTGACGACGAGCCTCACATTCGACGCGTGCTCAGCGCGATGCTCGGTAACCGCGGGTGGGCATAGTGGCCTCCAGTGGGAATCAAGGCTTGGGCGAACTGGGAACCGAAGACGTCGATCTGGTGATTCGCGACCTCATGATGCCAGACACCAATGGACTCGAGATTCTCTCCAAAATTCGTGAGGACCCCCGGCGAGCCGATACTCCGGTCATCATTCTGACTGAGAAGGGACAGGATGCGGACCGGGAAGCTGCGCTGGCCAGTGGCGCCAACGACTTCCTTACCAAGTCCTTCAGCCCCAAGAAACTCATTGCCCGAACCGAAGAGATCCTCGGCCGCGATTAGTCCCCGAGTCTGGGTTACCGTCCTCGCGGGCGGGATCGGGTCCCGTTTCTGGCCCGCCAGCAGGCCGCAGCGCCCCAAGCAGCTTCTTCCTCTGGCCAGTGAACGCCCGCTCATCGTCGACACCGTCGACCGGGCGAGAGCACTGGTCCCGGACGAACGCATCAGAATCCTTGCTGGCGACCACCTCGCGGCACCGTTCCAGGGGGTAGTCGACTCCCTGCCTGACTCTAGCTACTGGATCGAGCCCAGAGCACGGGGGACCGCGCCTGTTCTGGCATGGGCCGCCTGGAAGCTCCACAAACTAGATCCCGACGCGGTCATGGTGTCCCTTCACGCGGACCACCTGATCGAACCGATCTCAGGGTTCGTGGAAACAGTCGCGAGTGCCGTCGAGATTGCTACCCGTGACGACCTCCTGCTCAGCATTGGCGTGCCTCCGCAGCGGGTGGAACCCGGGTATGGGCATATCGAGCCGGGAGAGGTGATCGAGAGCGAGGGTGAAGCCGCCGCGTATCGAGTCCGCGCGTTTCATGAAAAGCCGGACGCCGAAACCGCTCAACGATATGTCGACGATGGCTATCTCTGGAACACGGGAATCTTCGTCTGGAAGGCCTCAACGCTGTTGGCGGAAATTGAACAATACGCCCCAGAAGTCGCAGAGCATCTCCCGCGGATCGAGGAAAGCGACACCGCCTTCTTCGACGCGGTTCCGGTCAGCGTGATCGATCGGGCGGTGATGGAGCGGAGTGAACGGGTAGGCACTGTCACTGCGCGTTTTACGTGGGACGACGTCGGGAGCTGGGAAGCGCTGGCACGGACACGCTCCGCCGACAGCAGTGAGAATATCATCCTTGGGCCTGGCCACGCGGTGGATGCGACAGGCAATGTGATCTACGCAGATGGGAACGCGTCGGTGGTCGTTCTCGGAGTCGATGATCTGATCGTCGTACAGAGTGGAGGCACGACGATGGTGCTGCCGCGATCACGGGCCGGCGAAATGAAGGATCTCCTCGCGCGAATGGAGGGCCAGAAGCCTTGAGCGAACCTCGCCTCTACCTCTTCGACGACCGCCTAGCGCGCCGTTGGGCCCCGTTTTCTCTTACCCGCCCCGTCGGAGAGATGCTCTTTGGTTGTTTCACGATTCGCGAGCGATCGGAACGAGCCATCGGACTAACCTGCGCGGCACACCTCAGCCGTACAGCTCTGATCGGCTTTGACGAACCGGGAGCAGCTCCGGCGATCGCCCTCGACGATCTGCCCTCGGACGTTCCGTCTGTCCTGCTTTCGAGCCGAGTCGTGCTTGAGACACAGGACGTCATTCTGCCCACAGGGCCCGCGCGTATCTTCGTCCGGGGTGAGGCCGTCGGATGGGTGCTGCCTGAGGGCGCACCACCGCCACACGAACTGTGGCTTCGTGACCCATCGGCCGCACCGGACTCGGCTGGGCGTCTCGACCTCATAGGAGAACTCCTCGGGCGCCCATGGGACCTGATCGCGGAGAACGACGATCGGATCACGAGCGATATTAGCGAACTATGGCCAACCGACTCCGACCCGGTGGGAGTGATCCGGATCGGTGATCATGCAATCTCCCTGGCTGAGGGTGCGATAATCGAACCCGGCGTCCACGTTGACGTCCGCCAAGGGCCGATCAGACTTTCCGAGAATGCTCGCGTCGAAGGACCCGCACGACTCACGGGGCCGCTCTTCGTAGGCCCGGGGTCCACAATCTTTGGCGGATCCGTCGGAACGTCTTCGATCGGTCCGGTCTGCCTGGTACGCGGAGAGGTCGCCCATTCCGTCTTTCTCGGATTCGTGAACAAGGCGCACGATGGACACATCGGACACGCGATTCTGGGCCGGTGGGTAAATCTCGGTGCGTTCACCACCAACTCCGACCTCAAGAACAACTACTGCGACGTTCGTGTGTGGACGCCGGACGGTGAGCTCGACACCGGGTTGATGAAGGTCGGATGCTTTCTTGGCGACCACGTAAAGACCGGCATCGGCACTGTCCTCAATACAGGTTCGATTTTGGGAGCCGGAACGAATGTGTTCGGAGGCACAATGCCGCCGACAGTGGTGGCCCCGTTCAGTTGGGGGGCAGGCGCCGACCGACGGGATCACAGGCTGGACAAGTTCCTTGAGACCGCCGAGCGTGCGATGGCTCGCCGAGATCAACTCTTGACGCCTGGAGTCCTCGCCGTGTTGTGCACAGCGTGGAGGGCAACCGCGGGCAGGCGAGCGGAGTGAAACTCTCTGTACTCGGAAGCGGGAGTGGAGGCAATTCCGTCTTCGTTCAGGCCGGGAATACCCGGATTCTGGTTGATGCCGGGTTCAGTGGAAAATCGGTGGTGGAGCGGTTAGCCGTGCTGGACATCGAGCCCGAGTCGATCAACGCAATCGTGGTCACCCATGAGCACTCCGACCACACCAGTGGTGTCGGCATCTTCGCCAGAAGGTACGGCACCCGAATCTACATGACCGACCGCACCCGAGATGCGTGCGCCAAGCTGTTCTGCGGCACGGAGCGAGTCATCGACTACTCACCAAGCCGAGCCTTCACTGTTGGAGACGCACTGATTGAGCCATTCCTGACCGTCCACGACGCGGCGGATCCGGTCGGCGTGGCCATCGTCGATCAATGCACAGGCCTCAAGCTGGGGGTTGCGACCGACCTAGGTCGGCCGACGACCCAGATTCGACACGCCCTGGAAGGCTGCGACGTGCTGGTCCTCGAGGCCAACCACGATGAGGTGATGCTTCACATGAGCAGCTATCCAGCCTCAGTGAAACGACGCATCTCCTCGAGCCACGGCCACTTGTCCAACGAGGCTTCCGCTCGGCTCGCAACAGAGCTGATGCATCCCCGACTGGCGGCCGTCATCCTCGCCCATCTGTCGAAGCAGGCTAACACGGAGTCACTCGCGCTCGAAGTGGTCGGAAACGCTCTCAAAAAGGCGGGATGGGTCGGGCATCTGGAGGTGGCCTCTCAGAACCAGCCGACCGACCTACTGGACGTGGAAAGCCTCCGGTATCGCTCAGACTCGAACCAACTCACACTGCTCTAACTCGCTCGAGCCCCGCTCGGACCAAACCGTCCGTCTCAGTCCTCGACGGCTAGTCGGTATGGCGCGGTACGAT
>Ga0308018_10000915_pt1 | contig 14099 bp, 10 predicted proteins | sample Neamet282_FD_203130 | JGI IMG/M metagenome (GOLD analysis project Ga0308018, IMG submission 203130) | Marine microbial communities from water near the shore, Antarctic Ocean - #282 | ecosystem: Environmental > Aquatic > Marine > Unclassified | place: Southern Ocean | collected 2014-10-01
CTTTATGTATTGCTCGCGCTTTGCATGGCGTGGAAGTTGGCGGCTCCCTCGCTGTACTTGCTCAACGCTATGCTATTGGGGACAAGGGAACAGAAGTACTTGATGCTGTTGGAAAAAGACGTATCGATTTTACCGAAGCAGAACTAGACAAGTACGGAGACTACTGCGTTAACGATGTGGAACTAACGTATAAGTTGTTCTCTATTATGGGTAAGGATTTTCCAAAACAAGAGTTACGTATAATAGATCGTACCCTGCGTATGTTCACCGAGCCTATGATAGACCTAGACCTTCCTATGTTAGAGGAACACCTTGGTAGCACTAGGCAAATTAAAGAAGACCTAATAACAGCTTCTGGTGTAACTAAGAAAGAATTAATGAGCAACCCTAAGTTTGCTGAGTTGCTTAAAGGGGTAGGTGTAATACCCCCTATGAAGGTTAGTCTCACTACAGGTAAGCAGACGTTCGCCTTCGCCAAGTCAGACGAAGGGTTTAAGGCTTTACTTGACCATCCAGACCCTCGCGTACAGTCTCTAGTGGTAACACGTTTAGGGACTAAGAGTACCCTTGAAGAGGCACGCACCGAGAGATTCATAGGCATTGCTAATCGTGGACTAATGCCCGTACCTATAAGGTACTATGCCGCTCATACTGGTAGGTGGGGAGGCGATGACAAGATCAACATACAGAATCTACCTAGCCGTGGGCAACATGGTAAGAAGTTAAAGAAGAGTATCATTGCGCCTGAAGGGTACATATTAGTGGACTGTGACTCCTCGCAGATTGAGGCAAGGGTACTAGCGTGGCTTGCCGATGAGTCGAAGCTGGTCTCAGCATTCGCTAACAAAGAAGATGTTTACATAAAGATGTCCTCTAAGATATATAACATACCAGAGGAGGAGGTAACTAAGGCGCAGAGGTTTGTTGGTAAGACTACTATCCTAGGTTGTGGTTACGGTATGGGAGCAGAACGATTTGTAGAACAGCTAAAGACGTTTGGTGTAGACATGCCACGGACTGAAGGTCGTCGAGTTGTTAAGATATATCGGGAAGCCAATGCCAATATAGATAAGCTATGGAGAACATGTCAGGCAATGCTAGTTGATATGTCTCGTGGTAACTACGGTACCTTTGGCCCAAGAGGTATAGTTAAGTACGGGTCGGACGAAGGTAATGCATGGACACTACTGCCGTCAGGTCTAATAATGCGTTATGACGATCTAGCGTGGACACAAGGCAATAAAGGCATTGAGTTTGATTACCAGACTAGGCGAAGCCGAACCAGAATCTATGGTGGTAAGGTGGTAGAGAACATATGCCAAGCGTACGCAAGGTGTATAATTGGTGATCAGTTAGTAGATATAACCAAGAAGTATCGCGCAGTGCTTACCGTACATGACTCCATTGTATGTTGCGTACCTATCGAAGAGGCCAAAGAAGCACAGGCATACATAGAGATGTGTATGCGTAAAACACCGGACTGGGCGGAAGGGCTACCACTAGACTGCGAGTCTGGGGTAGCTAAAGCATATGGAGATTGTGAACCTGATGAGTAATGTCATAGATATTAACAAGTTTAAGGAGACTAAGGACGTTGAGACTAACAACGCCTACCTACAAATAATCGTGGGAGAATCTCAAGACGAAGATATTCTTGTATTTATAGAGCAAGTAGAGACTGTAGGTAGCACCATGCACAAGGGGCAACTTATACTTGATGTTGATATGTTACATAGTCTTATAGAAGGACTATACGAAGCTGCTGAAGCAATAGAAAAGGGTCAAAACAAGTGAACATAAAGCCGTGGTCGTTCTCAAAGATTAAGTCGTTTGAGCAGTGTCCTAAAAAGTTCTACCATCTGAAGGTGACTAAGAGTTACAAGGAACCTGAGACAGAAGCGATGTACTACGGTACAGCGTTTCACTTAGCGGCAGAGGAATATGTTAGGGATGGTACGCCTCTGCCAAAGAAGTTTATGTATGGTAAGGCAGTGCTAGACTCTCTCGTAGATAAGAAGGGGGAGAAGATATGTGAGTTGGAGATGGGACTCACAGAGAACCTAGAGCCATGCGGATTCAGAGATGATAACGTGTGGTGGAGAGGCATAGCGGATTTAGTTATCCTCGATAGAGAATCTAAGGTAGCATGGGTTATAGATTACAAGACAAGCAAGAACACTAGGTACGCTGACAAGGGGCAGTTGGAGCTTATGGCTCTGGCAGTATTCAAACACTACCCCGACATAAAAACAGTACGTGGTGGATTAGTGTTCGTAGTGTGTAACGAGTTAGTGAAAGAACAATATGACTATGATGTAGCACCGAGCCTTTGGGCTAAGTGGCTTGCCGATTATAATCGTATGGAGCAAGCGTACATAAAAGATGTGTGGAATGCTAATCAAAGTGGACTATGCAAACGTCACTGCGTAGTAACAGAATGTGTTTACAATGGGAGAAACTAATGCCGTACAAAAATAAAGCAGACCGCAAGAAACAGAAGAACCCTCCTGTTGGGAGTAAAGCGCACTTCGCCCGTATGGAACGACAACGGGCTAGGCGCAAGATAGACAGAGAAGGCAGAGATGCTAACAATAACGGCAAGGCCGACAAGCGCGAAGGTAAGGACGTTAGTCATAACGTAGCATTGAGCCGAGGTGGTAGTAACAAAGATGGTGTACGTATAGAAAGTTCTTCTGCTAACAGAAGACGGAACTACTCATAGGTCTTGTTTAGCTACTGCGCCTAGGGATAGTATAACGAAAATTAACATGTAAATGATCACGGTTGCCTCTGGAGTATTTGTTTGGAGGCGGCATTCTACATAGAGTTAACAGTTATTCATAATGATTAATTGGTATCTACTTAATACTTGGTTGGTATGTGTGTGAGACGTTGCTTAGATGCGTCATAAAATAAAATACGTTATTTTCCTCCGAGAAACTTCATGCGTATAAAATCTAGGAAGTCCAAAGGATATGTCGTATCTACGGATATGGCATACGGTAATATGCAGACGTGGCTCTATCTGTGGGCGAAGCAGGGCTTATTTTTAAAAAACTTATATCCCCCCGGGAGCTGGGGGTATAGATACCTACCACCTAACACGTTAACAGGACAATAAAAAGATGCAGATAGTAGACAACAGGGCGTTATTGTTACGCCTTCGCAACCCTAGTCAGGTGACTACGGTAATACCAAAGAGTAAAGAGTTAGCGGATAACCAAGTGCTAGTTAACTGGGGCATAGAAGAGACTCATGTATTACGTAACTTAAATATTAAGGCACCTTCTCCTATAGAAGGTAAGTATGAATGGACAGGACAGTACGCACCGTTCGACCACCAGAAGACTACCGCATCCTTCCTAACACTTAACAGGAAGTCGTTTTGCTTTAACGAGCAGGGTACAGGCAAGACCGCTAGTGCTATATGGGCATCAGACTACCTTCTTAATGTTGGCAAGATAAACCGCGTGTTGGTCATATGCCCACTATCTATTATGGACTCCGCATGGCGAGATGATTTGTTTAAGTTTGCCATGCACAGGACTGTCGATGTAGCCTATGGTGCGGCAGAGAAGCGAAGAAAGATTATCAACAACGGTGCTGACTACGTAGTAATAAATTACGATGGGTTAGCTATCGTCGAGGACACTATCGCTAATGGGGGCTTTGATCTAATAATTGTAGACGAAGCTACGCATTACAAGAACCCACAGACTACCCGATGGAAAACTTTAAACAGGCTAATCAAACCGAATACTTGGCTATGGATGATGACAGGTACACCTGCGGCACAGAGTCCGTTGGATGCGTATGGCCTAGCTAAACTAATAAACCCTAAAAGAGTACCTAACTTCTTTGGTTCTTTCCGCGATCAAGTCATGCGTAAGGTAACTAACTTTAAGTGGGTAGCCAAAGAAACCGCTACAGATACAGTCTATAACGCGTTACAGCCTGCCATACGATTTACAAAAGAAGAATGCCTTGACCTACCACCGATGGTATACGTTAAGCGAGAGGTAGAGTTAACACGTCAACAGAAGAAGTATTACAAAGAGCTAAAAGACCGGATGATAATGCAAGCGTCAGGTGAGCAGATAACTGCGGTCAATGCGGCTGTAAGCATGAACAAGCTACTCCAAATATCTGGTGGCGCAGTGTACACAGACGATGGAGGGGCGTTAGAGTTTGATATTAAGCATAGGTATAAGGTGCTACGAGAGGTCATAGACGAATCTAGTAAGAAGGTGTTAGTGTTCGTGCCGTTTAAGCACACCATAGACATACTTACTAACAAGCTACGTGAGGATAAAATATCTACTGAAGTAATCCGTGGCGATGTTAGCGCACCGAACCGCACGAGAATATTTAAACAGTTCCAAGAACAAGATGATCCAAAGGTGCTGGTAATACAGCCTCAAGCCGCAGCACATGGTGTTACGTTAACAGCAGCTAACACTGTAGTCTGGTGGGGGCCAACAAGTTCCCTTGAAACCTACCTGCAAGCTAACGCTCGTGTACATAGGTCAGGCCAAGACCACAAGTGTACCGTTGTTCAGCTACAAGGATCGAACGTAGAAAAGCGCGTTTACTCGCTATTAGACAGTAGAATAGACGTTCACACAAAGATGATCGACCTTTATAAAGAAATACTTGACTAGCGCACAAAGACCCACTAAAGTATACATCTCGTCAACGATTGGAGGAAGTATGAGCAATGTAACCCCTGAGAAGCTGACCGAGACTTACTTGAAGATAAAGATAAAGAGAGCGGAACTGACAGCGGAGTTTAAAGATAAGGACTCCGTACTTGCAGAAAATCTTGAGAAGATAAAAGAAGCACTACTCAAGTATTGCGAGGAGCAAGGTGTAGAAAGTGTTAAGACATCAGCAGGGCTGTTTTATAGATCAGTTAAGACTAGGTACTGGACTAGCGATTGGGAGTCTATGTACAAATTTGTTATGGAGAACGAGGTACCAGAGTTTTTTGACAAGCGTCTTAACCAAGGTAATGTTCGGCAGTTTTTAGAAGATAACCCCGACCTCGTGCCAAAAGGTCTTAACGTAGATTCAGAATACGCAGTTGCGGTAAGGAAAAAATAATGGAAAACAAAGAATCATTTGTACCTATAGAAGAGATAGCCGACCACTTTTCAGTATCGGTATCGACTATACGCTCGTGGGTACGTAGAAAACACATATCTCCCAACTCCTTTATAAAAGTAGGCAGTACGTACAGGTTTAAGATTTCTGATGTTACTGACTCGCTGTTGTCTAATGGCGCTAGGGTTGACCCAACAGAAGAAGGTGCTAAAGCTACAGTGCGCTCCTTGCAAGAAGAGGCTGAAGACAAGGTAAAAAGTTACATGAAGAGAAAAGAAGCCGCTTCTCCCACAGAGATGGAAGGTTTGTTCGACGAGGATATGTAGTGTGCGTCGAATTAGTTTGTACGGTAGGAAGTTTTCTATTGTGGTTGGCAACGAAACAGCTATCATAGAAGAAGACTCTAAGGACATCATAGTTGTTAATGCGGCTCCTGTCTCACGCTCATACTTTGAGAATGCTTACGACCCTAACAGGTCAGCAGTGCCAACGTGTTGGTCAGCAGATACGCAAAGACCTTCTGTAGATGTACCCCAAGAGAAAAAGCAAGCCGCCCGTTGTATGGATTGCCCACAGAATATACGTGGGTCAGGGAGTAACCGTGGACGTGCTTGTAGGTTTGCCCAACGCCTAGCTGTCGTGTTTGATGGTCAACTAGACGAGGTGTACCAACTACAGTTACCTGCTACATCTATATATGGTAGGGGTAACGGTGGACACATGCCGATGCAAGACTATGTTAAGTTCTTGTCTAGCAGAGGCTCTGTAGCAACTCGCATCATTACGCGAGTATATTTTGATGAACAAAGTCCGATCCCTAAACTTTATTTTAAACCGATACGGTCACTGAATGAAGGCGAGGCAGAAAAGGTTTCAGAGTTAAAGAACCACCCCGATACATTGAAGGCGATAAGCCTAGATGTGTTTGCGGAACCTAAGTCTCCTTTCTCAGTAGTAGAAGGTTTTGAATTAAACGCAACCAGTAAAGGAACATAGTATGAGTTATATAATTGAAAATGTAGAGATACTCTACCCCCGCATCAATCAGCCGTATAAGTTTGACCAGACGGCGGGTGATAACGGTAAGAGCGTACCCTGTACCCCATTTGAAGATGGCGCTAAGTACGAAACCAAGTTCCGTATGGACAAGGATAAAGCCAAGGCTCTTTATGGGCAGATGGACGCGGCTTACCAGAAGGCTAAAGAAAAAGGTTGGCCTGAGAAGATCGACTTTCCCTTTGAGAAGCAAGAAGACGGCATGTTTGTAGGTAAGGCTGTACTTAAAGCGGCCTACGGTAAAGATGCTACCATCCCTCCGAAGCAGTTTGACGCTAAGAGTAAGGAGTTACCAGAAGACTTTAAACTTACTACAGGCAGTACGGCTAATGTCGCTGTTACTTTCTATCCCTATAACATGCGTGACGCAGGTGTATCTGTTCGCTTACGTGCTGTACAGGTTATTAAGTATCTGCCTTTGGAAGCCGCTTCACCGTTTGGCGTAGTAGCAGATGGGTTTGAGTTAGAGAGTGATAACCCATTTGAAACAGTTACTGCTAACGTAGCTTCAGCACAAGTTAACTCTGCCCAAAAACCTGTCGTAGTATCTGATGACTTGTTTGGAGATGATACCGCAGAAGAAGCTCCTATAGAGCAACCTAAGAAAACCGCTAAGAAGAAGTCCGTAGCACCAAAAGAAGAAGACAAAGACTTAGCATCCATAGTTGATAATTGGGACGGGTAAAACCTCCCCCTTTAAATAACCTGTAGCTAGGATACTAATCCGAAAAGGGTGCATATGCACCCCTGCTACCCTACCTCTCGGATGCGGATATGAATACTAAATCATTTTTGCAGAGGGCTTTAGCCGACAGCGGCTCCTACTGTATTTGGGCGCATAACAAGAAGACTGATCGTATACAACAAAAGTTTTACTCTAAGATAGATCAGTTAATAGACAAAGCGCACGAACTGAATACAGACGGATACGATTGTTACTTTGCTCTCGCAAGTTTTAAAGAACCAACCTCACGGAAGGTTGATAACGTACACAAGTTACAGTCATTCTTTTTTGACATAGACTGTGGTGACGTTAAAGACAAAGAAGGCAAGGGGTATGCTACGCAGGAAGAAGCGATAGTAGCCCTACAAAGTTTTTGCAAGACCGTAAAACTGCCTACACCTGTGCTTGTTAACTCTGGACGGGGTGTACACGTATACTGGCACCTGTCTGAACCTGTCGTATACGATGATTGGTTCCCAGTAGCCTCCCGTCTAAAGGCTCTAACAAAGACACACGGGTTAATCTGTGACCACTCAGTGACTTCTGATGCGGCTAGGATATTACGTATACCCTCTACGCATAACTATAAGACTACTCCCCCTACGGAAGTAGGGTACTTCGGGAACACTACCCAAGACCTAGTTAACTTTGACACGTTTTCAGAACTGCTTGGACATGACTTGATACCAGTCCCCGAACGTATGGTGGAAGAGTTTAGTGCAGTTGTGCAGGGACTCTATAACAATAGAGAGAACTATTTTAAAGATATCATTGCTAAGACTAGTAAGGGAGATGGTTGTGCTCAGATATCGCACGTCTTAAAGAACCCTAACGAGATTAGTGAGCCTTTGTGGTTTGACGCTGTATCTATCATCAAACACTGTGTAGATGGTGGGAGAGAAGGCGCACATAAAATATCGCGGGGGTACGATGATTACGATCCCGACGAAACAGATAGCAAGTACGACACTACAAAACATGTTCACAGGTGTGAGACATTCAATGACAACAGGCCGGACGTGTGTACAGACTGTAAGCACTGGGGCAAGATCGGTTCTCCTATAGTACTAGGGCAACGGATCAAAGAAGCAGACGAAGAAGATAACGTAGTAGCTATGGAAACAGGCTCTGGGGATAGTAAGGTATATACCATACCACCGTATCCTAAACCTTATTTCCGTGGTGCTACTGGTGGCGTGTACATACGCACCAAGACAGAAGATGGAGACGTAGACGAGAAGTTGGTCTATCACAATGACTTATATGTCGTTAAGCGTATACAGGATGTCGAATCTGGCGAGGGTATAGTTATGCGCCTCCACCTGCCTATAGATGGGGTCAGAGAGTTTACTGTACCACTCACAGCCGTTACTTCTAAAGAAGAGTTCCGTAAGCAAATGGCCGCACACGGGGTAGCTGTAACTAAGATGGATGATATTATGAATTACACGACTAGGTGGGTAAACGAGTTACAAGCTACTACCGCTACTCAGCACGCCCGTAGGCAGTTTGGGTGGACTGGGGAAGACTTTAAGTCCTTTGTACTAGGGGATAAAGAAATATTTGCCGATCACATAGAGTCTAACCCTCCATCTACGCCTACCAGAGACTTGTTTCATGCCTTTGAGCCAAGCGGCACTATGGAAGAGTGGAAAGAGATGGTTAACTTCTATAACCGAGATGGGTTTGAACTGCACCAGTACATAGTAGCTACAAGCTTCGGTTCCCCTTTGATGGCACTGAGTCCTATAGCTTGTTCTGGATTGCATGTACACAGTACTGAATCTGGTCTAGGTAAGACTACAGCTATGTACGTAGGGGCTTCGGTGTGGGGCAAACCTAAAGAACTAGTGATAGACAAGAATGATACGCAAAACTCTAGGATGTTACGTGGGGAGGTATACCATAACTTACCCCTCTACATTGATGAGATGACAAACGCCAAGCCAGAAGAACTTTCAGACATGATCTACCAACTCTCTGGGGGTAGGCAGAAAAACCGTATGGCAGGTGGAGGTAATACAGAACGTGCTAGGGGAGAGCCTTGGAGTCTGCTAACAGTTACTACAGGCAACACTAGCATTATCGAAAAGGTAAGTTTAGCTAAAGCTATGCCGAAAGCAGAAGCGCAGAGGATGCTAGAAACAAAGGCTAAGAAGTTGTTTGACGAGTCAGAGACTAAGCACCTTACGGATATACATGCCCAGAACGCGGAAATACTCTACGGTCATGCAGGGATTATATACATACAGTACGTTATAGATAACCTAGAAGAAATTAGGATACTGCTAGACAGAGTACAGAAAGCTATAGATAAAGAAGCGGGGTTGAAAGCAGAAAACCGTTTTTGGTCAGCGGGGGCAGCATGTACTATTACAGGGGCTATGATAGCTTATCGGTTAGAACTACTACCTTACTTACCCAAGAAGTTAATGAACTATTCATTGGGCTTACTAAAAGAGAACTTACGTAGCGTAGGAGAAATGGGATCATCTGTACAGGAAACACTAAACAACTACTTACACGAGAACTGGGGTAGCATATTAAAGATACGTAGTACTGATGACTTACGTAGTACACAAGACAATGGGCTAGATGAACTGGTAATACCAGAAGTCGATCCTAGAATTCGTCTGGTGGGTAGGTACGAGACAGATACAAAGATGTTATACCTTACCCCCAAGCCATTAAAAGCATGGTGCGGTAGACAGGATATAACCTATAGTTCGTTCTTAGCAGATTTGATAGCACATATGGCGGCAAGGAGCATAACTATGAGACTGACTAGGGGTACCTCTACTCAGTTACCACCATCCCGTGTAGTAGCTATAGACTGCTCTAAAACTCCTTTAGACGAGCCTACCGATGCTTAAACTGGATGACCTAGACCCTGACGGGGTTAAGGTAATAGTGAACTGGGGCAAGATGGTAGTAGGAGCCTCAGTCTTTATACCCTGTATAAACACACAAAAAGCTATCACACAGTGCAAAAATATATTTAAGCGTAAGTGTTGGCAACTAGAGATTAGAGTTATAATACAGGATGACAAGTTAGGAGTACGTGTCTGGCGTACACTGTAGCAGTTTACCTCTTTCTCCCTGTTCGTTTCCGAGGCGGCAGGGAGTTTTTTTAATCGAAAAAGCCCATACTATAATTTTTCCGTTCCTCCTCTAAAACTCTTTTCATCATAGGACTAATCGTAGTTCCGTTGTGCATCTTAGCCGTTGTCCTTTGGTGTCCGTTGTAAGACCGCTTCAAAGAGTCATAGTTTATCGCGGCAGTTGGATGTTCCTTACCGAACGCCATCATTTCTTTGAAAACCGCAGCACCCTCAGGGTAATCCCCATCCCTACGAGCTTGATAGTATCTCTTCATTAACTTAGATCGTTCTTTAGTAACTGCTCCGCTAATACGTTGCTCTACGTTAGTTTGTTCTTGAGCAAACGTGTACCCTGCTGGAGGAAACCCGATCATACCTGCAAAGAAATCTCCGGCAGTAACATCATCGTATATTACATCTCCACGCCTAGTCCGCATACCATCTTCTTTTTGGAAACGACCTATAGGGCTGTTCCTTAAAATGTTTGTAAGTCCTGCGGGCAATGCACTTTCTATACCTCGCTCTACCTCGCCATCAGAGAAGTCTTTAACAGAACGAGCACCACGTAATATAGTACTGGCTGCGGGGCCACCAAAGTAATGAAAGAAAGACTCTTCTAGAGATGGGTCTTTAGAGTATCTGTTAGCTTCAAACAAGAGGCTATTCAACCTAACACGTTTTGAGAAATCTACTCCTAGCGCGGCTACTGCTGGCCCTTTATACCAACCTTCTCCTAAGTACTTACGTACTACAGTGTCTGAATCATCCTCGTCATCGTCTAGGGTCAAGTCTATAGCGGCGGTCACTATTCCGTAAAGAGGCATACCTGCAACACCTGCTACTAAAAGAGAAGATAGTTGAACAGCACGCACCTGCGCCCATGCTATTTTCTTCTGCCGTAACCGCTCTTCTTTTTGGGGGGCTGTTTCGTTTTTAGGGGGGTAGAACTGAAGCTCTATCGCTCTCTTGCCTGTCTTGAACATAGTGGTATACATACGCAAACCGTAGTTCTTGTACATAAACGCAACGCGGCCAGCACCCTGTGCAGATATTCTAGAGCCTGTCTCTAGTACCGCACCACCGTTGTATTCCATAGACTTATAAAGAGCATCTTCAGAAGCCGCTAGCTCCATTTCAGTGTTACTCTTACGAGCGTCTTTAGGCTTCTTAGCTTCTTTAGCCTGCATGTCCTCCAGAGATAACTTATAAGCAGCTAGAAGAGTTACCTGACGGTTAAATCGCTCACCCGCATTGAACATTATCGCGGAGGTAGAAGATACGGTATTTAACCCCTTCTGGAAAGCACTGCCACGATCTATCCGTCCCGACTTCTCCTTCCCAAGTTTATCTTTTATAAACTCAAACGTACTAGTATTTTCGTCCAGCCCCATAGCATCTGATATGTACGACTGCGTTAGATACGATCTTTTTGAAGCCATAGTAATCAAGGTAGTTAGTGGCCCGTACTCCGCAACTATCTTAGGGTCTAGCCCCTCTCTTAGTGTGTAGGTAACTTCACCAAAAGTTTTAGAATCAACGTCATTATCTTGAGCTATGTCAAAGTAACTGTCTATGTTGTTACCAGAGCTTTTCACTAGAGACATAGCTTCCGTCATTACCTTGCCCGTCTTTATATGTCCGAATTCAGCGCCTAGCATAGGGCCAACAAACAAAGGTAACTGACTAAGGTTAACAAGTGCTGATGAAGCGTTAAAGCCAATAGTGTATATAAACGCTACTTGGTTAATGTTCTTTACATAGCCTTCTATACTTTTGAGGTCTGCCCCACTGGTAGCAAACGTAGCGCGAGCTATTAGGTCATCTCCTATAGCAGTTGTAGTATTACTAGTAGAGTTGTTTACCGACAGCTTTAGTTGAACTGTTTTTATTTCTCCTACTATTGTGCGTATACGACTGCTGTAATCTATCCGCTTAATCTGTCGCGCTAGATCAAAGGACTTTGCTCGCATAGAATGTATAGCATCGGGGATATAGCCATCATATCCGCCTCGATTCTTAAAGGACTTAGCAAAGGCAGTGCTTGGCAGTGAGTCGATAAACAAGTTCATTATCTCGTCTTGTACCTCTGAGTCTACACCTTTACTTTCTAACGCGTTAAGTATGTCCTTTACAAAATCTCCATCAGGGGCATTCTTTCTAAAGTTACTAGCAGATAAGTCTCCTTCTGATGTCTCTATTGTATTGGTCATGGCAAGACCTCCCGACTCAACCCTCTCTCTCGCCGCAAGCATTTCAGCTTTACTCTCAAACATCTCTACAACGTAGCTATCTCTGTCGGAAGTATTACTGTCTGTAGCTACAGGAGTATAAGTTAACTTAAACTTACCTTCACGCACTAACGGAAAATAAACGTCTAGCGTTTTCTGGTCAAACATCTTAGAAAATATATTATTTTTTATGTTTAGAGCTTCTGATGAACCCTCACCAAATACCTCGTCTACACGTTTTGTAATGACACGTCTTAACTGCTCATACTGAACTTTATACACATCACGTATTTCTTTGTACTGATTACGCCCTTGGTCAGAAAGAGAATCCCATTCTCGCTTTAGTTTTTTCCAACGAGCCAGTTTATCTGGATCTTTTCCGTATCGCTCCGTAGCGGTTTGTAAGTCTAGCATAGGGTCTATTTGGTAGATTGTTGCACCATAACCTAACGTACCATCTGCCTTGTCTGACGAATATATTATGTCATCTATTTTCTTCTGCTCCGCAGGGTTAGCCATAGCCCACTTAGATGCTTTTTCTACCGCTGTATTTATTATTCTTTCCGCCGCATTCATAGCCCCGCGCATTTCTTGGAGAGTTGTGTGAAGTCTATCTCCTAAATCCCCATAGCCCTTTGCTTTGGCTACGTCACCAAGTGCCTGAGTATCCAGTAACCGCAAAGCTCCAATCCTAGTAGCTATGTCATTAGCACTGTCACCAAGGCCGTCAAACCATCTAGCGCCCTCTTCGCCAAAATCTTTCCTAAACTTGGGAGTGGGAGCAGCGAACCCCTTCTGCACAAGCCCCATATCTTTAAGAAGTTTCTGCACCCCATCGCGGGTTGCCATTCCGTAGGTAGAACCTGCCCCACGAGTGTCAGGGGAAGTAGCTAGAATCGCCATTATATGTTGGTCAACCACGTCTAATGCAGAGCCTGTAGTCTTAGTTCCTGACCCAATCAAAGTACGTATAAGATTAGTAACATACCTAAAGAACTTAGATAGAGAAGATATTTTCGAGCCATCAGGATTCATACCCGCTAGCTTTTGTTGGAAAGCGGAGTTGCTAAGTACTTCGGCGACAAACTCCTTTAGGTTCTGTGCGCCATAGGCAGAGTCTAGTTGTGGCTTTACTTCATTAAAGAGGGTTGTCATCTTTTTAGTAAACGGACTAGATGGATTGTCTAATGTTGTATCTATGACAGCATGAGTTGATTCATGCAGTAACGTGTGTATGCCTACCTCACCTTCGACTAGGTTAACTGTACCGTCAGCAGACACACTAGAAGTAGTTCCTTTTACAAACTTGATATTGGCATCACCTACTGCTTCTGATAAGACACGCGTTATCTGCTTAATACGAGGGTCGGTAGTCGCAACACTCAAAGCCATTAACGCACCACGCAAGTCACCTTTAACAAGCAAGGCTTTAACGTCAGGAGGCACTACACCTTCGTACCAGTTTACCGCAGCGTTAGGTAATTGAGAGTCATTATTGAGGTCTAAGCTTTGTCCTATATCCGCGATTTTGGCTTCTAAAGCCGCTACTGCTTCAGCGTCACCTATACCTGCCTCGACTTTGGCAGCTTCTTCCAACTGCTTGCGAGCTTCTTTGGTATTAGCTAGCTTAGCATCTGCTATTTTTTTAGCTAGGCTAGCTTGCCTGTCATCGCTTGCTATAGTTGCTGTACCATCGTCAAGATCAGTGGCTTGTGCATTATCGTCAACCACAGGTGTCGTATACTTATCTATGTACCCTTTAGTTTGTGGAGGCAATTTCGCAGGACTTTTACTCCTACCGAAGCTTGCCTTCATAGTCTTCGCTAACTCACCATTCGTTATTGATTCAGGAGCATTTTCGCCAAATTTTTCTATTAATACATCCCC
>Ga0308018_10000921_pt1 | contig 14065 bp, 2 predicted proteins | sample Neamet282_FD_203130 | JGI IMG/M metagenome (GOLD analysis project Ga0308018, IMG submission 203130) | Marine microbial communities from water near the shore, Antarctic Ocean - #282 | ecosystem: Environmental > Aquatic > Marine > Unclassified | place: Southern Ocean | collected 2014-10-01
TTATAAAGATTTTTCACTTTTATAACTTCTTTCTCGTCACTCCTTCGTGCACAACAGCGCCGCGCCGCGCAGTGCCCAGTGCCGGGGTCGGTGGTCGCGCGTCGGCATCGTGACCATGAACACGAGGTAGCGGTCGCCGCGGTTCGTGTACTTGTAGCACGGCATCTCGTAGCCGCCGAAGGGACCAAAGTCGCCGCTGCGGCTCTTTGCCTGGGCCTGCGTCACAGCAGTGACCCACAGCACGGGTAGCTCGGCGTACAGCACCTTGGGCGCCGACTCGATCAGCGTGCCCTCCGCAGCGCTCCATGCGGCTCCGTCCATGAACAGACCGTGCACGAACACACCCTCCTTCGGTGCCTGCCGCACCTGGTCTGGCCGCTGGAACTCCGTCACCTCTGTGTGGAAGACCACGTCGTCCAGCGCCCAGTTCTCGCCCTCAGCCACGTGCTTACGCGTCACCTCCTGCTTCGTCGACGTGAGGAAGCCCTGCGGGTTGAAGAAGCCCGTCAGCCAGAAGCTGTGCGGCCGACGCTTGTCCAGCCAGCTGCGGTACTGCGACTCGCGCGAGACGAGCTGCCCGAACCACAGGCCCAGCGTCGGTGACATCCACGAGATCTCGTCCCCACCCGCGTTGTGCAGCCACGACTCCGGAACGCGCGCGTCGTTCATTGAGTTCAGCGCTTCCTGCAGCTCCGGCGTCATCACCACATCGCCGCGGATGGCCTGCTGCAGCACTGTCATCATGACGCGCACCTTGCCCAGCACGAACTGGAATCGCTGGATCTCCTGGAACAGGAAGATGTTGAGCGGGATGTCTGCGCGCGGCGGCGGGGCAGGGCATGGAGGGAGCACAGGGGTAGGTAGGCAGGGTGAGCGCGCAGCTCCAGAATGCAGCGGGGGCAGCGGCTGGCGGCGAACGTACCCAGTCCACCCATGCCCTGCACGATTCGGTCTTTGAAGGCGTCCTCAACGTAGTCCTCCGGCATCTTCGACACGAGCTCCGCGCACTTCTCCATCACGAGCTCGTCCGGCGACTTCCCGCCCTCGGCAGCCTGCGCCTTCGGCTGCGTGTCCATCAGCGTGTTCAGCAGCGTGTTCACCTCCTTCACGCGGAACGTGAGATCTGCGTTCGGGTGCATGCCCGATACCTCGGGCGAATCAATCTCCGGGAAGCCGCGCACGAAGCCCATAAAGTCAGTGAGGTCGTGGCCCGACGGGATGGTGTACATAAAATCCCCGGGAATCTTGGCGACCGGCGCGTCCGGGTTGAACTTGAAGCTCGGCGTCAGCGTCGGCGGCCCGATCCACTGCTCGCAGTACGAGTTCATGAGGCGGCGGTCGAGGTTATCCGTGATCTTGCCGCCGTACACGACCTCGCTCACCATGTACTGCACCGTCGGCCACGAGATGGCACCTGCGAACAGGTGCTTCTCGAGGAAGCCCAGGCCTGCGCCCAGGTCGCTGTTGTTGTACTCGTACGGAATGCACCAGCCCAGCGCCCCAAACTTGCGCCGCTCCTGCACGACACTGTGCAGGAAACAGAAGGCATACACGAGCGAGCGCCACACCGCGCTGTCGACGCGGTCCAGCTTCTCCTGGTCGAGCATCACCGTGTACGACCGCAGCACGCCGGCCTTGAGACCCGCCGGCGGCTCGTTGGTCACCTTGAAGGACTGGTGCAGGAGGCCGATGGGGAACTTCGGGTGCGGCTCCGAGGTGATGTACAGCCTGAAGTCAGGGTTGCAGTTCTCGCGGATCTTCACCAGCAGGGCCTCCATGCTGTCCATAAAGCCCAGGCCCAGGTGGCAATTCTGCAACAGCACCCACGAGCCGTTCACCATCGCGGTGTTGATTGCCTTGAGCGCGACCGGCTCCTGTCCCTCCCCCATGGAGACACACTGCACGCTCTGCTTTTTGCGCTTGCTGAGCTGCTCGATCGAGTCCGTCGGGTCCGCGCCGGCCGACAGCAGGTAGATGGTGGGGGTGAATGCGGTCATGTCGTTGAGGATGCTCTCGGACGTATCCGTGACGGGTTGCACGAAGGACGGGCCCATGGCGGCGAGGCGCACGCCGCCGCTCTCCACCGTCTCTGACGCGCGGATGAAGTTCTTCACGGCGAGGATCGTGCGGTCATCGCGCACCGATCGCACGATCAGCATGCGGCGGAAGGCGCCGCCGTCAATGTCGTCGACGAGCGACGCCTCGAAGTCGGGGATGGGCTGCTCCTCTGGGTCCTCGCACTCGAACCATTTCTTCCACTGGCTGTCACTGCGTGCGAAGCTGTCAGTCAGCCCCTTGAGTGCCTTGCAGTCCATCGAAACCTGCACCACACTGAGCCACGACAGGTCCGGTAGCCAGCTGCACGGGTTCTTGCGAACGCTGTTCGCGTCGAGCGCGGCGCCGCCCTTGAGCAGCACCGTGACCTCGGCAGGCGTCAGGTGGTCCGCGGTCTGCAGGATCTTGAGCAAGCACATGAGGATGAAGGACAGCTTGTCCTTCTCGTACAGCCCGCGGTTCACGTAGCGGTACAGCGTGTACGTCATCGTCTCGATGATGTTGTTCACGCGCGCCTGCGCCAGCGACGCCTTTGTTGCCAGGTCCATCGACGCCTCGAACTTCTCGAGGAACTGCGCCAGCGACGTCTGGTACATGCAGTTGACGCTGGCAAAGTCGAGCAGCGCGAAGTACAGCACAGCGCCGCGCGTGGCGACGGGGCGGAACTGCTCGCGCTTCTCGTTGATGCCCAGCTTCATCTCCTCCGCCGCGATCAGCGCCGCCTTCACCTCCACCGCCGACTTTTTAGTGTCGGCGAGCACCGCAATCAACTCGACGTCGTCGAGCAGATTGCCGTCGTTCTCCGTCAGGCGCTGCAGCAGCTCCGCATCAAGGCGTGCCAGCGTCTTTGTGTTCTTTGCCACGGACGACAGGACCTCGTTCAGCTGCTCCTCCAGCGCCTTCTGCTCCTTGCCGATCACGCGCCCGAGCAGCTGCTCCGCGAGGCCGCCCTGCGTCACGGTGAAGTTGACCACCGTGGTGCGCGCCTGCAGCTCGGGCGAGAAGTGCGGGTTGGCCAGCCGTGTCGTCATGTACAGCACAAACTCATGGTTGAACTCGCATAGCTTGTCCGCGATCGTGATGTAGAAGTTCTTCCCCTTTTTGATGATCTGCTTCTCGAGCAGCGGCGTGAGCATCGGGTCGATCTCTTCCTCCACCGCGGCCAGCACCAGCGCCTTGCCCTCGGACATGCAGAACTCGACGCGGTCGCGCAGGCGCGGGTCGGCGAGCGTGGTAGAGCCGAAGGTCGGCAGGCGCTCCTCCTCGCGCCGCAGGATCCAGTTGAGCGCCTGGCCCTGCGGGTCGACGAGCAGCGGGAAGCGGCTCGAGCGCGTCACGAGGATGCCGTTCGCGGTCGAGAGCGAGTCCGTGGGCAGGCCCTGCTGGTTCCAGTCCGCGACGATCGACGGCTCCACGAGGAAGCCAGTGAGCTCGTCGGCAATGCCCTCCGTCACGGGGATCTTGCGCGTGCTGATGTCATCGAAGAACTTGTCTTTGGTCAGGTGGCTGCGGAAGCCCTGGTCGAAGGGACCGCAATAGCTGACGAAGGCGCAAGCGATGGCGCAGTCGCCCACGAGCCGTGTCTTCTGCGAGGCGAAGGTGGCCTGGTCCTCCGTCCAGCGCGCGCGCTCGCCGCCCAGGCCATCGATGAGCGAGGTCGCCTGCTCCATCTTCTTGCGCGTAGCGAGCGCGTTGGCTTCGATCTTCGCCTTGGCCGCCATGGCCTCCTCAAAGTCCTTCTGCAGCTCGTTCAGCACGCCCTGCACCTTCTCGAGCTTCTCGCCCGCCAAGTCCAGCTGCATCTGCGCGGCCTCGAGCTTCGCCTCCGCCAGGGCGAGCGCCTCGAGCTTGGGGCGCACGACCTTCGCGACGCCCGTGTACTCGACCATGGCGCGCACCCACGAGCACAGCCCCTCGGCCGCCTTGGACGCGTTCTTAGCCACCGCCGGGTTGAACTCCTCGATGTCGAGGTACGGCTGCAGGAGCTCGATGGTCTCGTCGTTGATCTTGTCCTTCTCGTTCGAGGAGAACGAGAAGAGCTGCTGGATGAAGCGCGCGTCCGCGAGCATGCCCGCCTTGGCGATCGGGAACGAGTCGATGATGAAGTCGAAAGTGCGCTTCTCCTTGCCGATGCCCATCGTCACGCTCGCCTGCTCCGTCACGGCCAGCGGCTGCATGCGCAGCACCATCACACAGTCGAAGGTGAGCTTGATGATGTCGCCGGGCTTGCCGAGCTTCTTGAGCTCGTTCAAGTCGTTCGGCTTGATCGACTGCACCGCCGCCTCGGCCTTGTCGAGGTACGGCTGGGCCTTGGCGAGGTCCGCCTCCGCCCCCTTCTTCTCCTCGGTCACGAAGGACGCGGTCGCCTCGCAGCCCTCCTTGATCTCCGTCACGGCGTCTGCCTCCTTCTTCGCCTGCATGGAAGAGATCTCGAGCTTGGAGAGCATCAGCGCCGCCTCCTTGTCCGCCTGCTGCAGCACGACCTCCTGGTCCGCCAGGACCAGCTTCATCTTTTCGACGTCCTTGCCGCCCTCCGCCAGCTTCTTCAGCCCGAGCGCCACGTTGCGCTCCTTGACCTTCACCTCCGCTAGCTTGGTGGAGTACATCTCCTTGTACGCCTCGAGGAACGAGAGGAAGGACTTGGGCGTCTGGTACACGAAGCGCCGCATGCGATCGAAGTACTCCGTGCACATGTTCGTGGCGAGGCTGTGCGCCGTGCCCATGTGCTGGATCACCTGCTCCTTGACGGCCGATTCGCACTCGATGGGGAAGTCGGACATGTAGCCGCGGCTCACTGTGACGAGCGCGTCGGCGGACCACGGCAGGAACCAGTCGATGGTGCAGCCGTTGATGAGGCCCGGGAACTTGCGCGCGCGCTCCGCGAACTTGGCGCCCACAGGCGACATGCAGAGCACCACGTGCAGGTTGTCGCGCACGCAGCTGTAGAAGTACTTCACGAGGTTGGCCGGCGAGTCAACGAAGCCCGGCACATTCTTAATGGCATCGCTGCGCAGCTCTGCTGCCATGATCGAGAGCTCGTCCTTGGGGAAGAGACCGGCCACCTCGCCCGTGGACAGGATGGAGTTGATGAACTCGAGGAAAGCCTCCTCCTTGATCTCAGCCTCGGTGAAGAGGAACGTGGCGGTCTTGCGCTGCTGACCGCAGTGCTTGTACAGCATGCGCAGGTCGTCCAGCAGCGAGTTGGTGCCGTAGGCTTTGGAGAGCGCAATCTGGAACGTGAAGTGGCGCGAGATGTACGAGGCGAGGCGCGTGAGCGATTGCTTGCCCGAGCCGCCCACACCGACGAGCAGCATGTTGCCACGCGACGTGCCCAGCGTGCGCGTCAGGCGCAGAAGGTGCTCCATCGCCTCTTCGAAGAGGATGAGGTGCATCTGCGTCGCGGGGTTCTCCTCGTTATACAGACCGGCGAACATATCGACGCGCTCGCGCACGATGGCGGCGGTAGACAGCTCGTACTCCTTCGGCGCCTCGCGCACCAGCACGCCGTCTTCGTCGTACTCGTCGTCGCGCAGGAAGTCGACGAAGATGCCGGGGTCGGCGCGCTCCTTTGCCGTCATCTTGCCGAATGCCTGCTCCGTGCTCAAGTCTAGCTGCGTCATGAACTTCTTCTTGTCCTCCAGCGTGGTGAGCTTGTCGCAGAAGACGCGCTCGCTCTCGTGGCGCCACAGCTTCAGCAGCACCTTCTCGTTGGTGATGTTGGCCTTCGGCGTGCGAATCACACCCTGGAAGATGCGCGAAATGTCGCGCAAGTTGAAGATGTAGTGGAACTTCTGCGGCGTGGGCAGGAACGACTTCTTCATCCAGGTCCAGAGCTTGATGGACGCACCGGTCAGCTTGCCCACGAAGTCGGTGAAAATCTTCTTGTGCTCGGCGACAGGGAAGCGACCGCGCAGCATCTGGCCGTAGATGTTGTCGATCGAGCCCGCCGTCGGCAGCAGCATGTTGAAGATGAAGAACTGGCGCTTGAGCCGCGCGGGAATGTCATTCTTGCCGCTGCCTGGCGGGTTCATGGCGCCGATGAAGTTGAGGTCCTCGATGTTTTTGATGTCGCCGCGCTTGTCCTTGTCGAGGAAGCATATCTGCGCGCTCTGCACCAGCTGGCGCACGATCTCAAGCGTCGGCTGGTCGCCCCACTCGTTCACTTCGGGCATGCCCAGGTCATCGAGGAAGACGGTCATCTTCTTGCCGCCCGGTGGCCCGAAGTTCTTGCCGCCGCGCTTGTCGAGCTCCGCTTCCACAGTGCCCTGGAACATGCCCATGGTGGTGGCGCTCGAGAAGTTGATGGTTTTAAGCAGTTGCCCGTGGAGACAGCTGTCGAAGAAGAGCTGGGCGGTGGTGGTCTTGGCCGTGCCCGGCTCGCCCACCATGAGCACAGACTTGCCGATGCGGTGCAGGTGCTCGGTGACGTACACGGCGCGCGTCGAGTCGACGGTCGAGACCAGCAGGTTCGAAAAGTTGAGCTGCTCGCTGGACTTCGCGGCCGGGTAGACCCACTTTGGCGCAACACACTGCTCCCACTCGAGCGTTTCCAGATCGACCAGGAAGTCGAAGATGGTGAAGGCCTCCTTGTCCTTCGCCTCCTTCGGCGGCTGCGGCATGTTGCCAGGGCACAGCTCGCGCATCCACATGTCGAACTTCTTGCGGTCGTCGCCGCTCAGCAGGCCGCCGAGCGACCACGCCATGCAGAAGAGGAAGATGCGCTCGAGCTCGGACTGCAGGTCCTCTTCTGAGTCCGAGAGCTCCGCCTTGCCGAGCATCGACTGCAGCAGGCTGAGCATGCCCTCGATCATGCCGACGCGCGTGCAGCTGAGCACCTGCTTCACGTCGCGGCGCAGGAAGGAGAACGCGATGCCGACGTCCACCGGCGAGGGGACGCCGATGTACCGGTCGAACATCGCGCCCAGCGGCTTGCGCTGCGCCTCAGGCTGCACCTGCAGCCAGCTCTGCATCACGGGGTAGAAGTCGAGCGCGACGTCCGGCACGTAGATGATGCCGGCGCGGCTCACCGTGGCGGGCGAGGCGTTGCGCAGGTCCTCGACCTCGAACATGAGCTTGACGTTGTCCGTCATGGACATGCGGTCGCCGTTGGCGAGCGTCAGCAGCTTGTTGTCGTCGAGCACCGTGTTGAGGTTCTCGATCCAGACCGCGTCGACGGGGCCGTCGCACACGATCCACACGCGGTCCTTGCGCGCGCGGTCGTTGCACTTGGCCCAGATCGCCGCGAAGATGCCCGTCACCCACTCGCCCGACGCCTTGTCCGTCTCGCCGAACATCTCCTGCGGGCGGATTGCCTTGGGGTTCATGACGATCTGCGAGTACTTGACGCCGCTCGTCTCGGCGAGCGCCTCGCGCAGCGTCTTGAAGATGTTGGTCTTGCCCGCGCCGGAGGGGCCGACGAGCATGATGCCGTGGCGCACCAGCGTCGTGTCGTACAGCTGGTTCACCTTGAGGATCCACGACGGGTGCGGGATCTTCTTGTCCGCCACGGTGATGCGCTTCACGGCGTCCATCACGGGATCGGTGTGCGCCTGACCCGTGTCGGAGACGTTGGGGAAGAGGTCCTTCAGCAGCGAGAGGAAGAGGGGCGTGTCGTCGGCGACCATCTTCGAGAGGTTCATGTCGCGCAGCGTCGTCATCATCAGCAGCTCCTCCGGCGCGTCGAGCTGGTTGCGCTTCGTCTGCCCCGCCGTGCGCAGCACGGAGAGGATGTTGCGCAGGCCGAAGTCGTAGTGCTTCTGCTTGGAGAGCTGCTCCTCGCACAGGCGGTACAGCGTCGCGAACTTCTTCGAGAGCATGTCGAAGGAGGTGTAGCCCACGGAGCACAGCTTCACCTTCATGATGATCTGGCGGTCGGGCACCATCATCGTCACGCCGCGGAAGAGCGCCTTGAGGTTCTCGGGCAGCTCCTGGCGGCCGGCGTAGCCCGGGTTCATGGTGATGAAGTAGCCCGTCTGCGGCTTGAGCATGACCACCTGCGTGTCGCCCGGGAACGTAAAGGAGGGCGCGCCGACGCGCTTCGCGTTGGTGATGGCGAGCACCTGCTGCGCCACCACGGACAGCACGGGCAGCTCGATGCGGTTGAACTCGTCGAAGCAGCCCCACAGCCCAGCCTGGCACAGACCCTTGAAGATCTTGGCCATGTCACCATAGTGCACCTGGTCCGAGCAGTTCGTCACCACGACGAAGACGCCGAGCGAACGACCCATGTCCTTCGTCGTCTCGGTCTTGCCCGTGCCGGCGGGGCCGGCGGGCGCGCCGCCGAAGAAGATGCCCAGCGCCTGCGAGAGCGTGATGTAGCAGCGGTCCGTCAGCGGCGTGATGACGAGGCGGTCCTTGCAGCCGAGGTACTCCCACGAGTACTTGAAGTCGACGTCGCAGATGGAGATGAGGCACGCGCCCTCGCCGTGCACGTCCGAGTTCTCGGGCTGCCAGTAGAAGCGCGCCTGCTTGAGCCACTCGAAGTCGCCCGCGCCCGAGATCTTGCGCTCCTTGTACAGGCGAGTCAGGTCTTCGAAGACGTCGCGCTGGTGCACCTGGATCGTCACGAGCGTCTCGATCTTGGTACGGTTGAGCTTCGTTCCGAGGTCGGTGAGGCACCACGAGGAGATCTCGCTCAGGACGCCCAGCTGCCCCTTGTTCGTCTCCTGCATGATCTTTTTGTCGCCCTTGCAGTGCTCCAGCGCCAGCTGCGCGTCCGTCGTCCAGTTGAACTGGATGCCCAGCAGCGAGAACTGGCCGCACGCGCCGTCGACGAAGGCGCGCAGCTCCCCACGGCAGTTGACGGCGGTCTGCGCGCACAGCATCTTCATCGTGCGCTGCATCTCGCTCTCGATCGACGTCAGCCAGTCCTCCACGTTGCCCTGGCACTTGACGAGCTTCTCGAAGGGGATGACCTCCGAGTCGTTGCCCGCGGTGTTGAGCATGGAGAGCACCTTGGTCTTGTCCTTGTCGTCGTGCACGACGGAGCTGATCGCGTCAAAGATCTTCTCGTAATACGGCAGCACCTGCAGCGGGTCGGAGCCCTTGGAGAGGATCATCAGCAGCACGGGGTTCGAGACGAAATAGAAGCGCGGGAACTTGCCACGCTTCTGCTCGAGGTAGCCGTCGAGCGACTTCTGGCACTTCTCGAGCTCGCTGTAGAGCACCGGCAGGCTGTTGCGCAGCACCTCGTTCGCGCAGCACGCGACCACGTTGCCCGTGTCCGCCGCCTTGCCCATGATCTTGATCCAGTCCTTGTCCACCTTGGCGAACTTCTTCGCTTCGAGCGGCATCTGCTTGGCGATGTCACCACCCGTGAACACGGACTCAAGCGCCTGCCACTGCATCTGCACCTTGATCCAGAGCTCCAGCATGTCCACCGTGTCCGAGAGCTCCGTCAGCTTGCCCTGCGCCTCCTCGCGGAAAGGCGTGACGTGGCGCATGCCAAGCATGCCTTGTAGCTGCAGCTGGTTGTCCTCCAGCTCCTCGACCACGACCGCGTAGACGCTGAGCACAGGGATGGGGCGCGACTTCCACATGACGAAGGTGAACATGTCCTGGTCGTACTTCTCGCGGATCTCATCGAGCTTCTTGCGGATCTTGAGCTGCTTGTCCGCGCCGTCCGTCAGCTCCTCGATCTCCTCCTTGTTCTCGAGCATGCCTGAGCACTCCAGGATCTCGCGCAGCTCGAACGTCTCGCTTTCCACGTCGAAGTCAGTGCCCGTCAGCTCCCTCACCTCCACCCAGTGGCGCGGCATGATGCTGGACTTGGAGAGCTCTTGGATGATGGGCACCATATCCTGGAAGTCGGAGATTTGCTTGCGCAGGATCTGGTACGCCTCCCACTCCGTGAGGCGCTTGGGCATGCGCCTGCAGCGCGCGTCGAAGGAGTTGATGGTCTCGAGCATCTCTTCGATGTTGAGGCTCACCTCGTTCCAGTGCAGCACGCGGTACTGCTCCATCTTCGCGAGCACGTCCGTGTACAGGCCGTAGAGCTGGTCGGCCAGCCCCATCTGCTTGACGGTGGCCTGCAGGTCGGGGTACGTGGTGTGCGCCAGGCCGAAGAGCTCCTCGCCGGCCTTGTACGCGTCGACCTTGCGCTCGCGCGTCGTAAGCTGGTCCTGGAAGCGGTGCAGGCGCTCCACCGCCTCGGCGGGCTTGATGCCAGAGACGAGCGGTCCGTTGAGCTCGAAGTCCTTCTTGAAGCTCGCGGCGTCGACGGTGAAAGCGTGGATGTCGTCGATCAGCTGCTTCTTGAACTGCCCCTGCACGTCGGAGAGCACGTCCGTCACGTCCTCCGCGTGCTGCACGAGCTCGTGCCAGGTCTTGCGGATCACGGTCTTCATGTCCATCTCCTCCTGGTCGATGCAGCCCGGGGGCAGGTAGTCGCCCAGCATCTGATACATATCGAGGATCGGGTTCACCTCGAATTCGATGGTGGACTCACGCTCGCGCACCTCCTTCAGCACGCTGATGAGGTAGCGCAAGCTGTCGAGGTCGTCGACCTTGTGCGACAGGTGGTTGTTCGTGACGCGCATGTACTCCATCAGCTCCTTCATGGCGGTGAACGCCTGCTGGTGCACCTTGTCGCTGTACTGCACCTTCCACTGCCGACACTCGGAGGTGAGCTGCAGCTTGAGGTTGTGCGTGTTGAGCGAGAGCGCGCCAATGTTCTGGCACGGGTTGATGGCATCGATCTCCGCCTCGACCTCCATGAACTTGTGCAGCTCAGCCTCGAAGTCCTCGATCGAGGGGTTGGTGCGCATGAAGCGGCTGTACTCGAGCTCCATGTCTTCCTTCCACAGCCAATCGTACTTGCGGAAGGTGGCGAGCACGCTCTTCACCTCGTCCTTCAGCCGCTGCATGGTGCCGCTCAGCAGAAGCACGACCTTCACGATCGCGACGTCCTGGCCCAGGTCGTCGAACAGCGTGGCGCGCTCCTCCTCGGGCACGCTCTGCTGCCCCCACTTGTACATCTTCTGCGCGCTGCGCAGCACGGCGAGCGACGCGCGGTTGATGGCGCGCTGCACGTCGTCCATGCTCGGCGAGAGGCGCACCGACGGCACGGCGAGCTGCACGTCCACCTCGAAGAACGGGCGCTCGACGAAGAGGAAGCCCGAGGATCCCCCCTTGGAGGCCACGCGGTTCTTGATCGCGAAGAGCGACTTCTGCGTGCTGTTGAGCTGCGAGCGGTAGAGCAGGTGAGCGTAGTGCGCGCGCAGCGCCTGCACCTCGTCCTCCGAGACGCCGTCGCTGCTGGCGTCGAGCGGGAACGCCGTGACGAGCGCGACGAGGTCCTCGACAGCGTTCTCGATCTCCGTGTTCTTGCCCATCTGCTGCTCGCTCATCTTCGCCACGTGCTTCTGCTGGCGCGTCACGAAGCTGTCCAGCGTGAAGGCCTCGCGCTTCGGCAGGTCCACCATCACGAACTTGGTCAGCAGCTTGAGGTTCTTCTCGATGCGGTTCTCCACAATGTCGTTGATGTTGTTGATGAGCTCCTCGAGCCGGCTCAGCCCGCCGTGGAACGCCACCATGAAGCTGTCGATGTTCATCGACGTCCACGTGAGCGAGACCATGCTCGGTTTGAGCAGCGCCTCCAGGTCCATCACGTGCGGCGTCAGCAGCCGCGCCACGACGGGCGCGATCTTGTCCATCACGCGGCCGTACTCGTGCAGCGCGTGGTTCAGCTCGTTGTAGTGCGCCTTGAACCGCTCCTCCTGCAGCAGCACCATCTTGGCGCTGTCCGGGATCTCGATGCCCATGCGGTCCAGGCACTTGGCCTCACGCACCAGCTGCAGGATCTCCTGGTCGAAATTCACAAAGAGGCGCCCCGTCTCCGGGTGGCGGATGACGAGCGTCGCCTGCAGCCCGGCCTTGGCCTGCTCGATCGACTTGCACCACGCCTGGTACCAGAGGTACTCGAAGGCGACGAGCGTGCGCGCCACCTTGTTGTACGACTTGACGATCTTCTTGGACTCCTTGGTGGCGAGCACCTTGGGGTTCGACTCGAACTTGCGCATGGGCTCCTCGATGCGCTTGAGGAGGTGGCGCGACCAGATGATGTTGCCTGCCACAGGCGGCATGTTGCGCGGCACGGGCGGGCTGTGGCGCTGCTTTTCGTACAGCTCCTGCACCGTGTTCAGGTCGAGGCCGTAGTTGTGGAAGATCACGGTGAACTTGGACTCGAGGTCGTGGCGCAGGCTCTCGCGCTGCAGGATGTTCTGGAACTGCTTGAGCAGGTTGAGCGACGCCTCGATGGAGGTGATGGAGTCGAAGGAGTGGTTGATGAACTGCTGCAGCTGCGTCTCGAGCTCGGCGATCTGCACGTTGAACTCAACGTAGTCGTGGTCGAAGGACTGGTCCGCGAAGTCGAGCACGTCGTGGCTCTTCGCCTTGAAGCCCTCGAGTATGCCGTTGAAGGTCTCCACGAGCGGCTCCATACCCTCGAGCGCGTGCAGCGCCAGCTGCTGGAACTGGTGGATGGTCGAGAAAAGGTCCACGAGCTTGATGACGCGGCGGCAGAAGTTGTCGAACTTGCCAAAAATCTGCTGCTCGTTGAAGTCGAACTGCTTGCCCTTGGGCATGGTCAGCAGCTTGTCCTTCACCAGCCGGTACTGCTCCTGGTACACCTCGTTCAGCTGCAGCGACGCCTCCAGCGACAGGATGAGCTCCTGCGGCGGCTTCGACCACACGGCGTCAGGCGAGTCCGTGCCGTTGACGTTGCGCTTGCAGTTGTTCACCATCTGGTTCGTGATCTTCGAGAAGAGCTTCGTCATGCGCTCCGTCGTGTTGTAGTAGCGCGCGATGGTGTGGATCATCTTGATGGCGTTGACCAGCGCGGGCAGCGTGTCCAGGATGGCGCCCGGCGTCTCCGTGTACAGCGGCTCAATGAAGCGCTCGAGCGTGGCGAGGTACTTGACGTTGTCGCGCGCCTCGTTCGCCGCCTCTGTGATGTTCATGTCGATCTGCTTCCAGCGGCGGAGCAGCGCGAACACGCGCGCGCGGTCGAGGCCGAGGTCCTCCTGCTGCTTCGTGACGGCCGTCAGCACGCCGATCACCGCCTTGCACTCGCGCCCCTTCAGCTGCTCCACGATGCCCGAGAGCCGCTGCATGCGCCGCCGCCAGTACTCGAGCTCGGTGTCGGGCCCCGCGTCCTGGCTCTCGAAGCGGCCGCGGTCGGACTCGTCGAGGTATGCCTCCGTCTCGTGGCACCACTCCTCGAGCAGCGCGCCGAAGTCGTGCACGCACTCGGGCTCCGTGGCGAGCCGCGCCAGGTTGTGCGCCTCGATGTCGTACCCGCGATCCGGCTTGCGCAGCTCGAGGCCCGTCTGCAGGCTCTTGAGCGACTCGCGCAGGTTGTCCCCCAGCGCGTGCACGCCGTCGAGGAACTCGACGGTCTGCTCGGCCGTTGCCTTGCCCCAGTTCTGGCCGTGCTCGAGCATCGGCGCGTACAGCCGCGACAGCGTCGTCTCGAACGTCTGCAGCAGGTCCATGTCCACCGTCCCGAAGGTGAGCAGCCCGTCGCCGCTCTTGCTCGGGTCGATGTCGCCCTTGGGCGAGGCGCGCAGGAAGTAGACGGCCATGCCGCGCAGCTGCACCGTCTCGCCGTCCGTCACGAAGAGCTCCGGCGGCCCCGTGCCGTGGAGCACCTCCCCGTCCGGCGTCACCACGTCGCGCGGCTGGAAGAAGAAGAAGATCTTCTCCGGCCCGCCCGCCTTGAGCATCGAGTCCACCACCTCCAGGCAGCCGTCCTCGCGCATCGCCGCCTCGATCATCGACTCGTCGCAGATGCCAAACGCCTCATCGAGCTTCTGGATGATCCAACGGTGCCGAGCCTGGAACGCCATTGTCCCCGCCAGCAACCTCCCTAGTTAAGCCGCTGCAGCAAGCCGCGCCACACCCGTCGCCACAACAGCGGAAACCAACCGAGATGTCACCTCTTTTTAGCTTTGAGAGGGGCTCATGACAAAGGTCCCGCATTCGCATGCCTGGTTCGAGCGCTGTGGCTGCC
>Ga0308018_10000924_pt1 | contig 14033 bp, 17 predicted proteins | sample Neamet282_FD_203130 | JGI IMG/M metagenome (GOLD analysis project Ga0308018, IMG submission 203130) | Marine microbial communities from water near the shore, Antarctic Ocean - #282 | ecosystem: Environmental > Aquatic > Marine > Unclassified | place: Southern Ocean | collected 2014-10-01
AGTCGAGCGGTTTGCAATAAGTCGCTTGAATAAGACAAAGCGGAAATGTCTTAATCAATAAAGAACAACGACTTACTTGGTAATAAGACAATAAGACAGTTTGGTAAAGAGAGTATCTGTGAGATACTAAAGCTACTGCATTTTGAGGATATTTGTTAAAGTTTATAATCATTTCTATATATATTATTTATTAATGTCTTATTGTCTTATTGTCTTAATAGGCACTTGCAACCCTAACTGTGTAAGCGTTCTTGTATTAAGACAAAGTTCTATATATTGTCTTAATGCCTGTCTTATTTCATTTATATACCTTATGAGTCGAGACTTGCTCACTTGAAATAAAAGTATTATCGCGGATAATGGATTACTCACATTATTTAGAAGCGGACACAGAAAAACCCAGACCGAAGTCTGGGTTCTAAGTGTAACTGTTAGGCTACGAAGGTACAAAGGTAGCAGTGCTTTTAAGTGCAACATGCTTTTCAACTGTTACTGCGTATTCCATGCAGAACTTATTGTAAGCTTCTTCTACTGTCAGAATAGTTTTAGGTGCTTTCTTATATTCAAAAGCAAAGTAAACGCCCTTCTGTGTAACTTGTTCCGCCGTTGCTACGCCCTTCTTGACTAAGTCATTCATTGCCGTTCTGACATGAATTTCGTGTGTCAATGTGTCTGTAGCTTTCAACCCAAAGTACATGCGCTGGGTTGCAGGTTTGTTAATGCTAGTCTGTAACTTCTGGACTAACTTTGGTTTAGTTGGAAAAGTCGTAGTCATGTATTTAACAAACTCCGCCTTCTCTAATGGGTTGCGTAAAGCGGTAGCCAGTTGCACCTGTATCTGTGTGCTTACTTCGTCCGAACCTAACAACGCCTCACCCATTGAAGTGAAACCCTCGTGCAATTTAGCGATTGCGTTCGCAGACAATTTGTCCATTGTAACTCCTATATGTTATGAAAGTATTATCGGCGATAATACTTATTAAGCTAGAGTCTGTATAAGTCCTTATGGACTTAAATCTCTATACATGGGGAAGTCGTGTAGTAAATGGAGAGGAACGGAGCAAGGGGGTAGGGAACGACGACAGACGCTATGGGCACCCATGCTTAGGTAGCCCGTACATCAAAACTAGATTTTTATACATAGATACCATTTTGAACCTCATATAAATAATTCCCCCAAAAAAAATTTCCCTGCTAAAATAAAGCAAACAAACGGAGAGACGATGAGCAACCAAGTAGATAAACTCACTAGTCCTGATTTCGAGCACACCTCGATATTATCCAGAGGGCAGTTGCAGATGATCGAAGACGATCCGACCAAGATGGAGACGTTAGCGAGACTTATGGGAGCTGTCAACTTAGACAACCTATTTCGTCACATGCAGAACCCCACCATCAATCCAGCCACTAGACTAGAGTTTCAGAAAATGCTGAACAAACTAGGAAAGCTTGAGCCAGATGGTAAGGACGTTGTAGGTACAGCCGGTGGCCCTCAAGTAGTTATTAACATAACTCGAGCTAAAGATAACGAAATTGTTATCGATGGTGCTGCTACAGAAATCGAGGCATGACACAAGCAGCTGTAGCTCCAGCACACGAAATCAATTTTGAGGTTATAGCATCGCTAGATGACTTTTTCTACTCAAAAAAATTCATATCATTAGCCGTAGGCCCCGTAGGATCTACCAAAACGACAGCCGGTATTATGAAAATACTACATCACGCTGCGGAAATGGCGCCGTGCAAGGATGGCGTACGTAGGTCACGAGCGATATGGGTACGTAATACCCGAGAGCAGCTACGTGATACATCTATACCAGACTTTATGAAGTGGATACCCGATGGCATAATGGGTTCTTTCTTAAAGACAGAGTACAAATATGTGATAAAAGTTGGTGATATAGAGTGCGAAGTCCTGTTTCGTGGACTCGATGACGCGAATGACGTCCGTCGTTTGTTATCTCTTCAGGCTAGCTTCTTCATCTTCGACGAGTTTAGAGAAATTCACCCCGACATTTTTAACGCTGCACAGGGTCGTTTAGGACGTTATCCCGACAAAATGATGAATGTTGTTGGTTGTAAGACCGATGACGGCAGACCGAACGCCCACCTTTGGGGTATGACTAACCCACCAGACCAAGATACATTCTGGGAGGACATACTTTCCAAGCCACCTGAAAATTGTCATGTGACGATTCAGCCAAGTGGGTTATCTCCAGAAGCAGACTGGACACAATTTTTGCCTGATGATTATTACGATAACTTAGCGCATAACAAAACAGAAGACTGGATAGCAGTTTACATACACGCAGAATTTGGTAAGTCCCTAGCTGGACAGCCGGTGTTCCGAGCGTTTGACAGAGCTACTCACATTAGTAAAACTGAGCTAGTTCCAATGTCTCCAATAAATGATTCGCCTTTATTGGTAGGAATTGATGCAGGGCTAACGCCTGCAGCAGTTATAGGGCAAGTATCGTACGACGGCCGGTTAGTAATATACGACGCCATAGTATCTGACGGAATGGGTGCTTTAAGATTTGTGAGGGAAAAACTAAAACCTTTATTAACAAATAAGTTCCCCGGACGAAGATGCCTTGTTATAATTGACCCAGCTGCCTTTCAGCGCGTACAGACAGATGAGCGTACTGTAGCTGATATTTATAAAGCAGAAGGTTTTACAATAAAACCTGCTAGAACTAACTCTATTGCTGCTAGAATAGCAGCAGTGGATAAATTTTTAACTAGGTTAGTCGATGGTAAAAGTGGTCTTATAATAGACCCTGAGTCTGCAAGTCCCCTAGTAAAAGCCCTTGCTGGTAAATATATGTACAAAATAAATACCAAGGGTGCAAAGGACGAGAAACCAGACAAATCACATCCATGGTCTGATATTGCGGATGCATTTCAGTACATGTGTTTACACGCCGATGGCGGAGAAGTATTTGGAGCAGCAATGCATGCAAACAATCGTAGAGAAGTTAAAAAAGTGTCAGCCGGCGGCTGGACATAGGAGATGAATTTATGAACGCAATTATTCCAGTAGCGAGCTCGGCACAGTTAGAAGCACAAGAAAAGAATAAACAAAAAAACGAAGAAAATCAGCACAGACCCCTTATAGTAGGATTATCGGCTCACGTTAATAAACGTTGGACGGTTATGCGTGACCACAAGAAACAAGAAATTGAAGACCGATTAACTAAAACTGCTCGCGCCCGTAACATGGAGTACTCTCCATCTAAGATGGCGGAGATTAAAGCTCAAGGTGGTTCAGAAATATTTATGGGTATTGTTAGTACGAAATGTCGTACAGCCACTGCGTGGTTAAGAGATACTCTACTTGGTACTGGCTCCGATAGACCTTGGTCTATTTCAGCAACTCCTATTCCAGATGTTCCCCCCGATATTATTGACAGGCTACAAGGGATAATGGAAATGAATCTTGCACAACATTACGAGCAAGGTGGAGAACAAGTTCAAGAAGCAGACTTAAAGAAACTTGCAGAAGGTATGAAAGATACTGCTATGCGCGAAATGAAATTTGAAGCTGACAAACGTGTTGAGCGTATGGAACTTAAAATGGAAGACCAACTTTTAGAAGGTGGTTTTGTTAAAGCGTTGTTTGAGTTTACTAACGACGTAGCAACTTATCCTTATGCTGTTTTAAAAGGCCCTGTTCCTAGAAAACGTAAACAGCTAAAGTACGCAGAAGGTGGAGGAATGGTTCCTGAAGAAGTTGTTAGAGACGAGTGGGAACGAGTTGACCCTTATAAATTTTATTGGGCTCCTTGGGGAGACGATATACAAAATATGCCTGTAATAGAGATTCACCACTTAACTAGAGAAGACTGCGAAGCTATGATAGGCGTCGAAGGCTACGACGAGAGCGCGGTTCGAGCGTTGTTAACGGACTTCAGTTTAACCGGTATAGAATGGTTAGATAATGAAAATTCTGAAATGGAAGACTTAGAAGGTAAAGATTTTGATGATTCCGGTGAAGATTTAGCAGCAGCTATTCAATTATGGGACTCAATTCCAGGAGATTTACTACTTGAATGGGGTTTAAGCAAAAAAGAGATTGAAGACCCTCAGAAATCTTATCCATGTGAAGTATGGATGGTAGGCACTACAATTATTAAAGCAGTACTAAATTATGACCAGTTAGGACGTAAACCTTATTACGTCACGTCGTTTGAGAAGGTACCGGGCCGTATTGACGGTAACGGTGTATCAGATTTATGTATGGACGCGCAGAGTATGTGTAACGCAGCTGCTCGTTCACTATCTAACAATATGGGTATTAGCTCAGGCCCACAAGTAGGCGTAAATATAAGTCGCCTGCCTGCAGGTGAAGATATTACGCAGATGTATCCATGGAAGATTTGGCAGTTTCAACAATCTGAATACGGCGATTCTTCCCCTCCGATAAATTTCTTTCAACCTGATTCTAACGCTGGAGCTCTTATGCAAGTGTTTGACAGGTTTATGGATATTGCCGACGAAATGACAGGTATTCCTAAGTACATGACAGGACAACACGTACCAGGTGCGGGTCGTACGTCATCAGGTTTATCTATGTTAATTTCTAACGCAGGAAAAAGCATTAAACAAGTAATTGGTAACATTGACCACGATGTGTTAAAGCCTATGCTTGAAAGACAATACCAAAGGAACCTAAGATACAGCCAAGACCCAGATTTAATTGGCGATGTGCAAATTGTTGCTCAAGGCGCTATGTCGCTTGTTGTTAAAGAAGCTGAGTCTGTTCGTAAAACTGAGTTCTTACGTTTAGTACTAGAAAGTCCGGTAGCTCAAGAAATTGTAGGACTTCCAGGTACAGCTGAACTTATGAGAGACCTTGCGGGAAATCTAAATAGTAATATTGATAGGCTTGTACCGTCTCGTGAAGATGTTGAGAAAAAACAACAGATGCAACAACAAATGCAGCAACAACAGCAGATGATGCAGCAACAAATGCAGCAAGAACAGATGGCTCAACAACAAAGTGCAAATTTACAAGAAGATGGAACAGAAATGGGTGGAAGACAAGACAGCAGTTTCGCTCAGAGGCCTAATGGTCGCTAATTTGTTCCCATCTTATTATAATTTTAGGTATTATACGAATAAATGATTAACGTTAATAGTTTGGATTCTTCTGAAATATCGGCCCTAAACAGGCTTAGAGAACCAGGAATTAACAAAATAATTACAGTCCTTGAAGGTCAACTTGAAGAGACTAAGCAGAAACTGGTATACGCAAACGAAACGGATCAAATCCACCGTTTGCAAGGACGAGCGGAAGCATTTGAAGATCTACTGAAGGCGATTGAGGAATCGCGTAAAGTAGGGTAGGAGCGCTAGAAATAGCGCATTTGTTAAGCACACCATAACGGGAACAGCATACATTGCGCTGTAGAACAGAGTTGGTGCTTTAAGGAGAAAGAAAATGGCATTGCCAAAACAGATACAAGCCCAACTCGATGAAGTTGAAGCGTTAGAGAAACAATTAGCCCAAGGCGAAGAAACAACAGAAACAATTGAGCCAACAGAAGTTAAGGAAAAGAAAACTTCTAAAAAAGCCAAAGCCAAGGATACAAAAGTTGATATGACCGAAGTTCCAGTTCAACGAGAAGAGCCAGTAGCAGTAGAAGCAGAGCCGGCTGACGATATTCCAGAAGAAGTATCAGACAGCTTTAAGCAAAAATACAGTACCCTAAAAGGTAAGTACGATGCTGAAGTACCTAGACTGCACCAGCAGGTTAGGGAGCTTAGTGAACAGATGAACGCTATCCGTGAGGAAGCAAAAACTGCTCAAAAAGTAGAGTCTGAAAAACCGAAAGAAAAAGTCAGTTATGTAACTGATGCTGATCGAGATGAGTACGGTGATGATTTGATCGACTTTCAACGACGAGTTGCAAAAGAACAAGCCCAGGAATTTGAGGGACGTTTTGAGCAACAGGCTAAAGTAATTGAAGAGCTGCAAAGCAAAATTTCAAATACTGATAGTCAAGTTGGAGAGCAAGGTTTTACCCAGAGGCTAAACGCTTTAGTACCTGGATTTGACCAACTCGACAACGACGAGCGTTGGGTTTCGTGGCTAAATGAGTATGACCCTATGTCTAGGGGGCCTCGAAGAGATCAAGCTCAAGCTGCGTTTAACGCAGGGGATGCAGAAGCAATAGCTCACTACGTGAGTTTATTTAATGGTTCTGTTAACCCGGTTGAAGACAGTAAGAGTGATCGTCAGAAAGAACTTGAGAAGCAGGTATCGCCAAATCGTTCTGCTAGTACCGCAAGTACGAAGAGCGCTGGTCAAAGTGACAAGATTTATTCCGCTGCGAGTTCGGAAAAAGCTTGGACTAAGATTAGAGCTTTGAATACTAAAGGTAGTTACGAGGAAGCGGCAAAACTTGAAGCTGAGCTAACCGTTGCATATATGGAAGGTCGAGTTAGATAACTTAATCTAAAAATGTAAGCAGCCTTAGCCAACAATGTTTTATTATTATAACTTTTAAGGAGTAACAAAATGGCTGCTATTTTTCCCGTAGTTGGTTCCGGTGCATTTGACACCAATCCATCGTATTCAGGTAGTTTTATACCACAATTGTGGTCTAACAAACTGAATGCAAAATTCTATCTAAACACAATGATGACTGAAATTGCCAATACCGATTGGGAAGGCGAAATTAAAAATCAAGGTGATTCAATCCGTATCCGTACTGCACCGTCAATCGTTATCGATGACTATGCTGGAGCGGGTACAACTCTAACAACTAGAGTTCCTGTGCCTATCTTTCAAGATATGCAGATTAATAAAGGTAAATACTTTAGTGTTCAAATAAACGACGTATTAGCACATCAAGCTGATATGGACTTAATGAACATGTTTACTGATGATGCTGCTAAGCAGTTGAAGATTGCAATTGAAAATGAAGCTTTCTTTAACTGGTTTGTAACTGAAGGTGCTGTTGCAGCGAACAAAGGTGCTGCTGCTGGTGCGATCTCTGGATCATACGCGCTAGGTACTGACACTGCACCACTTGCCGCCGCTACTGCTGGAATGGTTTTAAAAACTATTCTTAACATGTCAGCTACGTTAGATGAGCAAAACGTTCCTGAAGAGGGTCGTTGGTTGATTATATCTCCAGTAGAGCGTCAAGCTTTAATGGAAAGCAGCATGGCGCAAGCTTACTTTACTGGTGATGCATCAAGTATCGTCCGTACTGGTAAGATTGGTATGATAGACCGTTTCACGGTTTATGTATCTAACTTGCTACCTAAAGGTACTACTTCTAAAGCAACAGTTGCTGGTTTAACTGCAGCTTCTGCTGGTGCAACTCTTACTAACGCTAAGCCGCGTCGTATGATGGTTGCTGGTACTAAGCATGCTTGTGCATTTGCTTCGCAAATTGCTAAGACAGAGCCTCTACGTAATCAAACAGACTTCGGCGATATCGTTCGTGGTCTAGCTGTTTACGGTCGTAAAGTTGTTAAAAACGACGCTCTAGTAACTGCTCTAATCGGTACTCCATAATTGGATAACTGATTAATTAGGGAGGGGGGAAACCCTCTCCTTCTTTTACAACACGCATGGAGTAGACCTTGGCAACAATCAAAGTTAGAGAAGTTATAAAACGCGTCGAAGATGTTCTCCAAGATTCGAATGTCAGATGGCCGCGTATAGAATTACAGAACTGGCTTAATGAGTCGTACCTGCAGATTGTGCAATTGCGCCCTGACTCTAACGCTAAGACCGGTACCTTTACTTGTGTCGCCGGAACTAGGCAAACTATAACTACTGGGTTTGCTAGTGCTTTGCGAATAATAGATATAGTAAGAAACCTTGCATCTGCTTCTGATAAGAAAGTAGTTCGCCTTATTAATAGAAGTGTCTTAGACGATCAACGTCCAGCTTGGCATACCGATACCGCTACGGTAAATATCCAAAACTACACGTTTGATGTCAGACAACCTAAATCATTTTTTGTTTATCCCCCAGCTACTACTGCCGCTCAACTTGAAGTAGTGTACGCTGACTTACCTACAGCACATGCATTGTCCGCTGCTAACTTAGATCCAGCAAGTAGTAGTAGTGATGTTATACTTATAGACGATACTTATGTAAGTGCTATTCTTGACTGGATACTTTACCGAGCGTTTTCTAAAGACGCTGAGTTTGCAGCAAATGCTGCTAGAGCCGGTGCTCACTACCAAACTTTTATGTCGAGTATAGGCACTAAAACGCAGAGCGACGTTGCATCTGCACCTACGGAGACAGTGTAAATGGCTACTACTATTTGGACAAGTTTTTACCCTTACGTGCAACCTTATTTACCTGGATGCCCTGAAATTGTTATTGAAGCACATTTACAAGAAACTGCTGCTGATTTTTGCGCCGATAGTGAAGTATGGCGTTACACTTTAGACACAGACTACACGAGTGCAAACACACGAGACTACGAAATTGACGTTCCTACAGGAAGCTTACTAGAAAGCATATTGTTTCTACAAGTTAACGGGATTCCAATAACTCATGTGTCGGAAAGACACTTTAATATGATGACCAACGCAGATGGAACTGAAATAAAAGGAACTCCTACTTACTTTTCTATTTTTGAAGACGCTAGTATTCGCTTTTACCCAACCCCAAGCAGTAAGCTTACGTTTAACGGGTTAGCTATACTTAAACCAAAATTATCCGCTACGGGAGTAGAGGGTTTTATTTTTGACGCCCACAGTCGTGCTATTGCATCAGGTACAATTGCTAAACTTGCGGAGATTCCAGGTAAAGAATGGAGTAGCCCAGACTTAGCTATGCAACATCGTGTAATGTACGAGCGCTGCATAGCTAAAGCTAAAGGACGGGATACAAGGAGAGTTAATCTTCGTGTAGCCTCAATGGGCTTTGCTGATTAGGAGGACAAATGGCAGAAACTTTTAAATACGTTCAAGGAGATACCGGCCCACAGCTGCGTTTAACTCTAACGGACGAAGAAACAGGAACCGCTACTAATTTAACGAGTTCTACTGTAAAAATGCATTTTAGAGCTGCTGGAGCAACTAGTGTTTTATACACTAAGACTTTAGCTATTATTAACCCTCCCACTAACGGTATAGCAGTTGTTAACTGGACAACTGGGCAACTAGATTACCCCGCAGGAAGTTATCAAGGTGAGATAGAAATAACTCGAGCCAGTGGTACTATTGAAACTATATACGATATTGTTAAGTTTAAGATTAGAGAAGATTTCGCGTGATATTAAAGTCAATAACTAAAGTTGGTCAGATTAAAGCCGCTTTTAAGCGGTTAGGAATTTCTGTAGCTCCAAAGAAATTACCTATAGCTGTTAGTTTTGACTTAGGATTTTGGCTTATTGATGTATACATTGACGGTAATGTAAACGTTTCTGACAAAACAGGTGCTGAAGATGCATTTGTATTTGCAATGAGTAAACCACTTACTGACGTAGCAACTATAGTAGAAACAGTTTCTAAAGCTTTTGGTAGAGCTTTTGCAGATGGTTCTGCAATAACAGACAATGATGTTTTGTTAGTAGGGAAAGTTTTTGCAGACCCAACTACTATGACAGACGCTTTTAGTCATGCTCATTCTAAAGTTTTAGCTAATATTGTAGGTGTAACAGACGATATAGACGCAGCGGCATCTATTCTTGATGACCAAGAAATGCAGTTTGTTAAAAACACTACAAATGCTACTGCAATTACCGATTTGTTTACTCGAGTAGTTGCGTTTAACAGAACATTTACTGATCCTACTACTATGACAGATGATGAGTCGTGGAGTTTAGGTAAAAGTATTACAGAACTGCCCTCGGTAACCGACGCGGGGTCTTTACGAAGTCATAGTTATTGTGACATCACTTTTTTTGGGGAAGATTTTGTCGGAGCTTCCAGAACATTTTAATAGGAGTTAATTATGATTAACGAAAACTTGAAGCTCTCCGGCCAACTAAATATTGTCCTTAGAGATAAAGACGGTAACATCAAAGAAGAACGCATTGAAAAGAACCTTGTAGTAGCAACAGGACTTACTTTCATTGCTTCTAGAATGAAAGACGCAACAGCGACAGCGATGACGCACATGGGTTTAGGAAGCGGCACCTCAAATGCAGTTGCAGGGCAAACTGATCTTGTAAGTTTACTAGGTTCTAGAGAAGTTTTAGACTCAACTACCGCATCTTCCAACACTATTGTTTATGTTTCTAGTTTTGAAGCAGGTGACGCAACGGGTGCTGTAACTGAAGCAGGAATTTTTAACGCTGCCTCAAGTGGCACGATGTTATGCAGAGTTAAATTTAACGTCGTAAATAAAGCCGCAGATGATACAATGGCTGTGACTTGGACAATAACTTTATCGGCTACTTAATATGTCTACAATAGTAAACAGAGCTAGCAAAGGTTCACCTCTTACTAATAACGAGGTGGACACTAACTTCTCTAATTTAAACACGGATAAAGCGGAGAAGTCTAATAACCTTAGTGATCTTGCTAGCGCATCTACAGCAAGAAGTAACTTAGGTGTTTCTAGTACTGCTGCTGCTTTAGATGAAGCTATCGCTATGTCGATTGCACTGGGATAGGAGAATAATATATGGCAAACACATTTAAACTAAAAACAAAAGCTGGCATAGATGCATCACTGGTTACAGTGTATACAGTGCCTGGTTCTACTAAGACAGTAATAATAGGGCTTACTATAGCTAACGTAAAAGGTGCTTCGGTAACAGCTGACGCTCAAATAGTAACAGCTTCTTCTTCGGGAGAAAACGCTGATAATGTGTATATTGCTAAATCAATTCCACTACCATCAGGGTCGTCTATAGAGATTATGGCAGGAAACAAAATTGTATTAGAAGCCGGCGACGTAGTTAAGGTAAAAAGTTCTGTAACGGACGGAGTAGACGCAATACTTAGCGTTATGGAAATTACATAGGAGTAAGCAATGCCATACATTGGAAAACAACCAGCAAACGTACCAGTAAGTGCTGAAGACATACCCGATAATAGTATTAATGCTGCAAAAATTGTAGATGGTAGTATTACAATTGCCGACATTGCAAACGACGCAGTTACTGTAGACAAACTAGCTAACTCAATTAACACAGCGATTGCAGCTAATACAGCTAAGACAGGTATTACTTCTGCACAAACTAATGCGATAACAGCTAACACAGCTAAAACTGGAATTACTTCTAGTCAGGCAAATGCCATAACAGCTAACACTTCTAAAACAACTAATGCCACGCATAGTGGTGAAGTTACAGGTAGTGGTGCTTTAACTATAACTAACGATGCGGTTACAAGTGAAAAAATTGCAGACAATGTAGCGTTAGGTGGAAACCCAACAACTACAACTCAAAGTTCAGGTGACAATACTACTAAAATAGCAACAACTGCTTACGTTACTGCTAAAGTTACTGCCTTAATTGGCGGAGCCCCTGGCACGTTAGACACTCTTAACGAATTAGCAGAAGCTATTAATGATGATGATGATTATAACTCAACATTAACTACAGCCTTAGCAACTAAGCTACCTTTAGCTGGTGGTACTATGACAGGCAACATTGCTCACGCAGGTGCTTTTACACTTGATGCTGGTGGCGATATTCATCTTGATACAGGTGGTCAAACTAAATTTGATAAAAATGGAACTAATTATGGAATAATTTTTAATAGTTCAAATAATTTAGGTATTCACGTAGGAGCACAAGATAAAGATTTAGTAATCAGTGGTAATGACGGTGGTTCAACTATAACAGCCCTTACTCTTGATATGTCAGATGGTGGTGCAGCTACGTTTAATAGTTATATAGATTTGCAAGGTAACAACCTATATATTGCTGACAATGCTAAAGCTTTATTTGGTACAGGTGAAGATTTACACATCTATCACGAAAATACTAACCACCACTCTTATATTTGGGAAAAAGGTAGTGGCGACCTCTATTTAAGAGGAACTGATGTAAGAATAAAATCTAATACAGATAATGATGATATGGCTACATTTATAGAAAATGGTGCTGCTTCATTATTTTATAGCAACGCTAAGAAATTTGAAACAACGGCTGCAGGTGCTACGGTAACTGGTGCTTTAACTGTTAATGGTGGTTCTGTCTTTAACGAAGCGTCTGCTGATGTAGACTTTAGAATAGAATCTAATGCTTACACACACGCATTTATGCTTCAAGGTTCGGATGGCTTTGTAGGTCTTGGAATTAATGTTCCCCTAAATTTACTACATTTAAGAGGTGGTTCAGATAATTCCAGCACAGGAGCTCCTATAATAAGGATGCAAAAACAAAGTGGTGGAGCTGTTGCCGATGGACATACTATTGGCGGGATGTCTTTTTGGGTAAATGATGATGGCGTAGATAGTGGAGCTTCTAAAGAAAGAGCAAAAATTATAGCTGAAAGTCAAAACACAAGTTCTGCAACTAGATTAGAATTTTGGACAAGTTTCAATAATGCTGCTATTGAAGAACGTATGCGTATTGCAGGTGATGGCAAAGTAGGTATTGGTGTTACATCTCCTAGTTCTTCATTAGATATTTCAACTACAGCAGAAACAACAGGTGCTTTAGCTGGACATGGCATACGTCTTGAAGCTATTGGTGCAGCCAATGAAACAGTAGTTCCTATTACTGCATCATTTGTAGGTTCTCAAGAAAGAGCAAGAGCTGGTATTGGGTTTATAGCTAAAGACCAAGATGGTGCTGCTGGGTATGGTGGTGCGATAGGTTTCTATACTAGGGCTGCTGCTGATGGAAGTGCGCTAACTAAAAGCGATGAACGTGTGCGTATTGATGCTACTGGTGGTATGGTAATAAAAGCTGGTTTACAAATAGTTACTGGCACTGTTGTTGGTACAGGTAATTCTGGTGGTACATTATCAATCCAAGGTGGAGCAACTTATCCAGGTGGAAAAATTCGTATGCGAGGTGGACAAGCTGGTGGCGATTTTAAAGTTTATACTGGTGGTTCAACAAGTAGCCCAGCTGAAGCTTTCCATATAAATAGTGCTGGTAAGGTTATGATGCCTTTACAACCAGCTTTTGATGCTTATCATGCTGCTGAATCATACAGTTCTGGCGCTACCGTATCCTCTATAGATTTAAACGCCGTTAGACTTAATAGAGGCAATCACTATAACACTAGCAATGACAGATTTACCGCACCTGTTGCTGGGGTATACAAATTTAACTATAGAACTATAATATACGGGAATTATCTCAATGCTCATGTAAAAATGTTAAAAAATGGTAATCAAATATCTGGTAGTAGCAGTCATTACACGTCAAGTGCGGGGAATTATTGGAATACTTGGGAAGTTTTTTGTCTTGTATCATTAGCTGCAAATGATTATGTTCAAGTTGCACATAGTGCCAACACAACTATTCACGGCAATGATTACCAAAGTTTTAATGGCTACTTACTAGGATAATAAAGGAAATAATATGGCAAATATAACAGTAACACTAACAACCACACAAACTAAGTCTCTTGAGTACGAAGCGTATTCAGTACAAGATTGGTGTGATAACGCAATACACAACAGAGCAAGGATAGCACAAGAAGAAATTATTGCTAAACTTGTAGCTCATTGTAATGCTAATAGCGTGGCATTAGCAGTAGGTGTTGATGCACAAATCACACAGGCATATAGTTTAAATGTTGTAGACACAGCAAAAAATGTAACTGACAACGCATCAGACTCGGCTGAGTAATGTCTAACAGAGTTCGTAACAATTTAACAGGAGAAAGTAATGGCATATATAGGAAATAGTCCGGCAAACGTAGGAAACTACCAAGTAGTAGATTCTTTCGGTAGTTTTAACGGGTCAACTACTACTTTTGCCTTAGCTGCAGGTGGTGCTAGCATTACCCCAGCAAAATCAGCGCAACTCTTAGTTAACATTAACGGCGTGATGCAACAACCTGATGATTCTGGATCTTCTGGTTTTAGAGTAGTTGGAAGTAACATTGTATTCAGTTCAGCGCCAGCGAATGGTGATGAG
>Ga0308018_10000928_pt1 | contig 13997 bp, 19 predicted proteins | sample Neamet282_FD_203130 | JGI IMG/M metagenome (GOLD analysis project Ga0308018, IMG submission 203130) | Marine microbial communities from water near the shore, Antarctic Ocean - #282 | ecosystem: Environmental > Aquatic > Marine > Unclassified | place: Southern Ocean | collected 2014-10-01
GTATAAAAAGCTGCTGTTGCTCCACCTGAATCAGTTTTACCAACCGACATAGTCGCACTAGTTCCTGCGTTACTACCTATTGCAAAACGCATTAGTACTTGTACTATCTGTGAATTCTTAGGTATTACAGCTACGTTGTAAGTATTTGTTCCAGCTGCGACTGCTGGGTCAATCAGAATTGATTGAGACATTACTACTTGTCCTGTATTTTTTACGTTTGTGCCGAGTGTACTACCGACAGTTTCTTTGATTGTTCCGGCTTTAATAGGACCGGAAAAAGTTGTTGAAGCCATAATTTTTCTCCTAGTTGTTTAGTGTAGTCTCTAGGCCGTCGTCTGAGTACGTCTACACTAAAGGTTTATCTCAGTTTATTAGAATGAATTATACGCTTTTAAATAATAATATGCAAATAAAAAGGGGCCCGAAGGCCCCTTAATATAAAGTCTTAAACTAATGCTTAAGCACCTGGAGAACCAAAGATTCCACGAGGATCAGACCAACCGAAGCTGTATCTTTCCCTTGCTTTATATCTCATGTTGCCAGTTTCAAAATCGCCTTCCATAGCGGTTTTAATTGGCGCTCTTACCATGTGTTTCATTCCGTTAGGAACATCAGTTTTAATGAAGAATGCATCGTCATCAGTTAAGAAGTTATTCACAGCATAACCCTGTGGAATCATTCCCATTGATTTCATTGCATTTAGATCATTATCAGCTGTGCCAACTCTTAGGGCAGACTTCATGATTCTGTCAGCTACGAACTGCAAGTTAGAAGGTATAATAAGTTTCATACCTTTAGCTGCAATTTTTAAGCCTCTTTCATCAGTCAGGTTACCAATGTCGATCAAACACTGCTCTAAAGATGTTTCAGAAAGATCAGCCGAAACTAATAATTCATTCACAAATTTTCCAGCAATGGTCGGGTGACCAGCAGCTCTACCAGCAGTTTGACCAGAACATAAAGTTGCTCCGTCTCCGCCAACGATGCCAGCCGTAAATGCATTGTTTAATACACTTGCCGCTTTGATCTGCTTTGTGTTAGCCATAGAACGTGCTAATGCTTTCGTATACCGTGTAGAAATTTTATCATACAAGTTATCTTCAACAGCTTCCTCAGTTAGTGAGAATGCTAATGCAACAGTTTCGTGTTGGTATCTTGCAGTAAAAGTTTCTTGTGCGTTGTCATATACGATTGCGGCACCTTCTGCTTTAACAGATGCGTTTTGGAAACCAGATAACATTACTTCTTCTTCAAAAGCTCTGTCACTGTTCTCCGTGTCGAAAATCTCCGTGTGTTGATTTTCGTATTGTTTGTACTCAAGTCCAAATAATGCATTCAGACCTGGCTCTAGCTCTTTTGCTAGTTGTTGTCTTGATATAGCCATGTTTTATTTCCTCCTGCTATTATTTATAAAGATGCTTAGTTATTAGAACTTCATACAACATATTTGCAGCTATCGCGTTTCGTGAGGCATTTCCTGAGAAGCCTATAATACGAACAACGTCGCCTGTACCTATGTCGGATGAGTCAAGTTCCATACCTGAGATCCCGTTAGTTGTGTTACCAGTGCCTACAACAATATCGGCTGTTCGGCCTATATTGGTTTGCGCTGCTGCTGTTCCTGAATCACCTTGTAGTTCGAAAACTTGGTAAGGGTCATCATAAACAAAGCCTACGCTTGCTTGTCCTGCTGCTGATTGGTTCTTGAATGCGGGTTTTCCCGTTGAGTCATCAAAGTTACATCCCCAAAAAACACCAACACACGTTGAATCAACGCCTGCTTGTGTTAGTACACCACTATTACTAGCGATTTGTACTGCGTCACCCTGAAATATAACATCATTTGTGATTTTATATTCGGCTGCTTTTTGAGATGGTCCACTTCCGATTTTTCCAACTGGATTGAAACCCATTGGGCTGTCTATATTAGCCATAGTTTTTTATCCTCCTTAAAAGGGTTAGTTGATTAAATCAGTAGTTCAAAGATTATTTCTTTGAGCCACCAAAGGTTACACGAGTCTGTCGATCTTGATTGATCGGCATACTTGGATGCTGTTCCTTTAGAACATCGTTTTCTACAGCTTCTTCACGTTCTCTCGTTTTATTACTAAAATGAGCTTCACGTGACTGTGCGAGTTCTTCAGATATCCTTGCCAGCACAAGGCCGCCTACACCGATTAAACCTGCATATTTTCCACTATCGACTACGGGGAAATCTGAATCTGGATATTCGTCTGCTCTCACAAACTCCCATCCGGATCTGATTTTTCCAGAGATATTCCGAGCGTCGTCTTCGCCCATACTCTCTGCTCGTAACCATCTGTGTCTGAACCCTTCCGGGGCAGGTGGTGCGTCTAATGAAGACGGTGGAGTCCAAACTTTAGGTCTATCTTTTTTAACCCTTGTTTCGCTCACGCGGGAAGTTTTAACAGTCTTATTGTCTGTTTCGTTTTTAGTCATATGCTTATACCTCCTTAAGCGTTAATTGTTTCGCATACTCTTCGAGTGGCACACCTAATCTTTTAGAAATTGCTACTTGTGAAGGTGTGAGTTTCACAGTTTTTCTGCGTCCTTTATTTGCGGCCGGACGTCTGGCACTTGCTACATTCTGCACGGGTGCAGTTGTAGATTCCTCTACTTTAGCAAATTTGTGTGGAAATTCAAGTCTTATTCTTCTATCCACTTCAATATAATAATCGTTTGATTGAGGGTCAAAACCTTCCTCTTCCACGAGTTTTTTATGTATATCAAAAGCAGTGTAAGTCATGGCATTATCGGTGCCAAACCACGAGTTTTTCGTGGACCAGTCCTCTGCTTTTGGATCAAGTGCTTGTGCTGCTTGATAAATATCCTGTCTATTAGGTATTTGATTAGTAGCTTGTTGTTTAGAAAAATTAGCTTGCTGTTCTTGTTTTTCTTGAACTTGTTGAGTTCTGGCTGCTTTAACGTTTTTAAGTCTAGCATCTTCCATAGTCATTTCTGCTATTGATTGTTGTGCCGCAATTTGTGCATCTATGTCTTTATTTTCAACTGCAGCCCTATAAGCAAGTTTAGCCGCATCTAGGCCGCTATTTACTTTAGCTTCTAGTTCATTGGTATAATGACCGCTAAGATTATCAAACTGATTTTTTTGTGCTTGACTTTGTTGATGAACAGTTTGTGCATAAGCAATAGCTTCTTCTTTTTGCCTTTCAGCTTCACGCATTTTACGTGTAAGTTTAGCTATCCTTTTCTTAACGCCTTCAGAGTATTCTCCAAGCTCTTCTTTGTGTGCTTGAACATTTTCATGCTTCCCAGATTCCGCAGATGCGTTATTGGACTCATTACTGTCTTCACTAATTTCTTCGACATCTATTATATCCTCTTCTAATGATTGTTCTGGTGCTGTTGCATCCAGATCTATTTCTGTTTCTACTTCGTCGTTGTCACCAACGTCTATTTTTTCGTCTTCTAGCATAGGTTTCTCCTTATGGGTTACATTGCGTGAAAGATATCTTCAGGGTCTTCTATAGTCCCTAATATCTCATCATCGTTTAACATTCTTATCTCGCCACCATCAATATCCATGCGTGATCCTGCATACCTTGCAAATATCACCCAATCCTTTTCCGCGCACCATGGACCGGTAGGATAGCGTTCTTTGTCTCCATAACAAAGATCACCCATTTTAAGTACGTAACCAACTTGCGTTGCAATACGTGCTCGGTCTAATGTTTCTTGTGCAATTATAATTCCGCCTTTAGTTTCTTCTTTAACAGCGAAAGGCATAACTAATAAACGCCACCCAGTAGGTGTCGGTAATTTTTCTAAATTAGTGGAAGTTGTTTCTTCTTTTGTACTCTTAGCCTCTTCTTCATACTTAGTCTCTAAGGCGTGTGATGTTTGTTTCTTCATCGTGTTCTGGCTCCTTTGGGTTTAGCAGGTTAGAGATTTCCTGTTTGATTTGATCCAATGTGTGAATCTTTCCGCAAATATACATATATTTCTCCATCTTGTCAACACCACCACTTATTAATACTTGTGTGCTGTTTTCTATTAGCTCGTCAAGACTTCTTTGTATTTTGTATATTATGTTTTCGGGGTTGGTTTCTTGCATTTATCGGGTTCTCCTAATGAAGTCCAAAACTCGTCTAGAGCATTGGGCTTTTCTTGTTTACAACATTCCCCCGATTGTCTTTTTTGTTCTGTGTGACAGGCACACGTATCTTGTTCTTGCATCTTCGTTCCTCCCTCTGTCTAATAGATTCTTTATACGAAAGTTCTAATAGTTTATTCTCATTTTCCCAATATTCGTGGAACTTCACTTCTTCTTCATAATATCAGCTGTCTTAAGTCCATATATAGATGCAACCACGCCAATAAAAATTGATTGGTACCAAAAAGGTAGACTACCAAATTTGTCGAAGAACATGTCTAATTTAAATTGAATTTCAGGATCTCCCGAGAAGACGGACCAAATCAATAATAATACTGGCGCTGATACCAAGATTAAAACAAACTCGTCTTTGTAGCCTTGGTCATTAGATTGTCTTACTGACGCCTGATACTCAACCTCACCGCTAGCCATTTTACTGGCGTGTAGTAAAGCAGCATCAGACATAAGTATCTTAGCTTTTTGCTTGTTAGCAAATATAGCCGAACCTGTCTTTAGTACTGTTGGTAAAAGTGATAACCACATAGGTTATTATTTATCTACCTTCACGTGATTTTTTGCCGCCTTTATTAGCACCACCAAATGTAACTATTTTACCATTATTTCTAACTGCTTTACCATTTTTAGAAGTAACTATGTTCTTAGTTGGTTTAGCACTTTTGCCTCTACCCAAATCTCGAACCGCAGCTCTTACTTCTTTAGGGCTGGCTCCTTTTTTCTGAGCATCAGAAATAGTTACTTTATTTTTAACGGGTGTAACTTTTTTATTTTTTGGTTTCATTTGTGAAGTTGCACCACCTACTGCAGTACCTAATCCAAGTGGTATTTTAAGATCATTAGCTATTCTACCTAACTGTTTTATAATTCCACCTAAGTTTTTCTTTTGTCTTTTTGTTCCGTACATTTTATTTCTCCTTAAGAAATTATAGCAATAATTACAATTGCTATGATGACACCAGCGATAGTTTTTTTCTTAACACTTAGTGCATTCCATTTTGATTTTAAAGATTCGATCATGAAGACCTCCTATTTTTATTTTTCCTAGCTTCACTTAAAGCGATAGCTAAAGCTTGCTTTTTATTTACCACTTTTTTAGTAGATTTACCAGACTTAAGTTTACCTGCTTTAAACTCCCCTAGTACCAGCTTTATTTTGTCTTCTTTTTTAGACATTAATCAAGAAATAGGTTTAAATAGTCCGCCAATACCATTAGGCATTGGACCTGATAAAGGTGCTGTTAAACCACCTTGATTAAAAGACTTAGTTAATCTAGCAAAAATAGTATCTTCTGGCTCCGAAAACTCTTGTGGCTGATTAGGATTCATTCCAACATTTAAACTTAAACCATTTGCTAATTCATAAGCAGCACCAATCTCATTAAGTAGTTGTTCATCTTTATCACCTGTTAGGTTTGCATAAAGTTCTAAGTCGTTCATGCTTATTGATGGATTGGCTTCAAAAGAATCATAATTTTCACCACCAGATCTACCTACATTACCAGACAAGTTTAACAAAGCTGCAATACCTCCATCATTATACCCAACTCGACCACCTTGATTCATATTATATACTCTATCATAATTTTCTGCACCATATAGTCTAGCATATCTATCTCCCAGAGATGGCTCTGGTGAAGTTGATCCAAAACCAATAGGTGGTGGAGATATACCTGGACCTCCTGTTCCATATCTTGGGTCTGGAAGAGGTGTTACATAATCAAAATCACCTGGTAAAGGTATTCGTGGTCCATCTCCTGGTCCTCTGTTACCCATTCTTTCTGCTTCAAGATCATTTGGTTGTATATCTAAGCCACTAAATAAATTACCAAAAAAATCTTTAGTGTTGTTATAATCTGTTTTTACGTTATCAAAAAAACCAGGTGTTTGATTAGATAAATCTTGATTAGATAAATTTCCTAACGCTAGATTACCACCAAACCTATCATCTACCTCTTGATTAGCTAAATTTCCTAACGCTAGATTACCACCAAACCTATCATCTACCTCTTGATTAGCTAAATTTCCTAACGCTAGATTACCACCAAACCTATCATCTACCTCTGTAGTGGTATTTAATTCACCTGCGTTCGGTGCGCCACTAAAAGGATTACCTATAGCTGTTGATATTTCTCCAAAAGGTGTTGATTGTTGGAAAGCCTTACCAAGTGCGCTCATAATACCTGTATCATCATCCTCATCGTTGTAAGCACCGTATATATTTTTTAAAGCTTGCCCACCAAAAAACGCAGCAGGGTTTGTAGCCATGCCAACAATATTACCTATAGGGCTATTTGCAAAACCGCCAACTGCATCAGCTATACCTGAAAACAATGCAGGGAAACCTTGAAACTGTTCCTGAGGTGCATTTTCCGCTGCTAGATTTGGGTTTGGTGCTAAATTTGTACCAAAAAGTGCATTAGGTACAGTTGGGTCTAATCCGGGTGCATTAAGCGCCATACTTTTTTGAAAGTTGGACATAAAACTGTCATCTTCTAAATTAAAATTTTTCTTAACATATCCGGCATCCTTCATTTGACTTTTAATACTAGCACTATCAACATTAGTATTTGCACTAGCAGCTTTACTGCTTCTACGTCCGCCTTTTTTATTACCGCCATTACCGCTATTACTATTACTATTACTATTACTATTACTATTACTAGCACTATTAGCATTAGTATTTGCACCAGCAGCTTTACTGCTTCTACGTCCGCCTTTTTTATTACCAGCCATTAGTTCCCCTCTTTAATTGATGCTTGCATACCACTTATACCACTTTTTGCTAATGATACACTAGCTCTAAGTTTTTGATGCTTATCTGTTTCTTCCATTTTTTGTTCAGTTAGATCTCTTTGTTGTAACATTTTCAACCTATCCAAATTGAGTTCTTGTTCAGCGTCATCTGCACGTCTTTGCTCTTCTTGCGCTTTTAAATTGAGTTCACGATCTTTTAATTTTAATAATGGATCATTTTCAATTTGATTTAACACTTCTTTTTCTGCAGTTACGTAATCTTCCATAAATTCAGCTATTAATTGTGCTTTTCTAGCTTCCATAGAGGTAGTCATAGCTTGTACTTGCTGATTTAACTGCATAAACTGTGGATTTTGCTGTGCTTGTGGTCCCATTTGTTGTTGCATAGCCTGTAATTGCTGTCCAATTTGCTGTATTTGCTGTATTTCTTCCTGAAATTCCATTTCAATCTGCTCTCCAGCCATTAAATTGATGTGTTCCATACAGTTTTGCTGTAATGCCACCATAGCCTTAGGGTTATTTCTAATTAACATAGTACCCATGTAATTTATATGTGCTTTCATATGTGATTGATGGTCTTGTTTTGGAAAAGCTTGAAACTTTTTAGAGTTCAAAGCCATAATATTTTCAGATGCCGGATCCATTGGTTTCATTGGTGCTGGTGGTGGTAACAGAACGTCAATATCTTTAACTCCTAGAGCTTCATACATATGTCGATACGCATGATAAATATTATGTATCTGTGGATTTGACATTGCCATCTGTAATTCTGTTTGTGCAATAGTAATACGTTGTGTTTGTGAAAATATATTTGGATCAGCTACTGGTATAACATCTACGCGTTGATCAAAGTCAGTTGCAAATATTTCACGCGTGCCCCCAACTACATCATATGGATATTGTTTTGGTAGATAAGTTGCAAAACATTTAGAGAGCAACATAAACTCACATTTCATTGCGGCATATAAACGTTTGTGGATAGCAGACATAACCCGCGATCCGCGTTCCAATAACGCCATAGTCGTGCCCACTGCGGCACCTTGATTACCATCACCCACTTGCATATCTGCAATGCTCGCGAATCGTTGACCGGCTTGTACCACTACGCCCATTAACTGTAATAATGTTTGTGATGGTTCTTTAAATGGTAAGGGCATAAACGCATCACGTAAATTGCCTCCTGGTGCATCTACATCACGGAACTCACCAGGTTGTAAAGGTTGTGCTTCATCACGTACACGTATACCACGTTGTTTGAAACCAGCAGGTAAATTAGATAAGGTACCTGCATCAAGTAGTTGTCGTAATGCAGAAGTAGCAGTTCTAGATAAACCACCAATCATATGTATTAAACCAAAACCATAAAACCCTAGGCCTGGTAAAAATTTAAAGTGTACAAAATATTCTTTAGGTTTGCGTAAAGGATCTTGAGGCTCATAATTTCTACGTATAGATAAAACTTCTCCACTGTCCTCGTGAATAGTTACAATGTAAGGTAAAGCTATTTCAGTTTCTTCACCTTCTTCATCTTTATCTTCAAAACCAAATAAATTTAATTCAACGTGACACTCTAATAGCGTATGAGTTTCACTAGCCGCGGTCCGCGATATACCTTCCAGCTCATCTTTTTTCTCTTGTATTGCTCCTATGGTTGCTCCAGCGGAACCGATGTCCACGTCCATATAAAAACCAGAATGCATTTGTTTCATTAAATCATTGCCGGACATTTTTACAACATGCACAATAATATCAGCATCCTCTAAACTTGTAGCTTGATAAGATACTACTAAATCTTCAGCCGGTACAAACTTAGAAACACATCTACCTAAAACTGAATCATAATAAACTTTTTTAAAAGTAGATCCAGCAAGTGGTAAGTTAAATAACATTTGATCAAACTCTGGTTCATACTCTTTCATATTAACCATGAGCTGATAGTTCATATAATCTTTAACTCGGTTTGCTTGTTGTTCAATAGCTTGAGTAGTTTTACCAATTACTTGTGTTCTGACTGGACCACTTGCTGGTAATAATTCTTTATAAGCTAAAGCTTGAAACTGAGTAACAGATTCTGCTAGCACTGGATGAGTAGCACCTGAAGCACCTTGAAAAGGTTCGGCACGATTCTCATATTTAAAACCAAGTAGGTCTAAGCCTTTAGTATAAGAGTCTTCCCAATCTTTCCTGCTTGATTGCGCATCACTGTGTTGTTCAATTAAATCTGAACTAATGTCCATTAGTTCATCATCATCAATAAATTCTGCTAAGTTTGCTTCGTGATTTTCACTACCTTCCATGGCAGCTGCTGCTGGATCAAAATCTACTTCTGCTCCACCATCTTCCATCATCTCGACATTTATTTTTTCTGAGTCTTGTGAAATTATTTCTTCTGGAGTTGCAATCTCTACATTTTCACCTAGAAGTATTTCAGTTTGTGGTCCGTTTTGATCTTTATCTATAGCCATTAGTAATATGTCCTTTGTTGCTGTGGCAATGGCTCATCCTCATAGTCATCAGGATGATCGACAAAGCCACCTTGTCTAAACCTCATTACGGCTTGAGTCATACTATCCACTAAGTCATCGTGTTCACCTAATGGAAATGCAGCGCATTCCTCAATAACCTCTTCTGCAAACTTGGTATCTGGTGCCCACACCATTCCCGCTTCAAAAAGCGGTGCAACCGCGTTTACTCTAGTATGCTTATCATTTCCACGACTAGGTGTAAAGTTAATAACTGGTATACCTAGCTTACGCATTTCATACGTTAAAGGCAAGCCTGAAGCTTTAGCTTCCACGATCACTGTTTCTGGCTTCCAATAGTCATATTGTTCTTTGGCCACGCGCCGTAGTTCGGGGAACTCGTATCTATCTTTAATCATATCAAGCAAGATAATATTAGCTGGGTCTCCTTCATTTGGGTGAAATATACCCCAAGTAGTAATGGCACTATAATCGGCAGTTTCTTTTTTCATAAACGCCGTATCGTAACTTTGTATTACATGTACTAACGGAGGCATTTCATCTTTTTCCCACACATTCCACCACTCCCGTTTAATCAAACTTCCTTCAGCTGCAGTTGGATTCTGCTGGTATTGAGCATTCCATTTTAGTATACTTACCGATGCTTTCACTGCTAACAACTCTTCTAACTTCCAATAACCCGGCCACACCGGTTTCCCGCTTGGCAAGATTGCCGGGAATTCAATTACTTCCCATTGGTCTGCTTTTGGTTCTTTTTGTGCACGTTGCAATTTACCTGTTAGATCAGCAACGTTCCAACGTGTCATCACCACTATTATCCTGCCACCAGGTTGCAGCCTTTGCCGCGGCCCAGAAGTATACCACTCATATACCCGATCGTAACTGGCCATGTTCATTGCGTCCTGTTCCGAATGTGGGTCATCAATAATAAGTAAATCCGCACCACGGCCCGTGATACTTCCACCAACACCAGCGGCATAATATTCACCACCTTGATCAGTTTCCCACTTACCAGCAGCTTTAGAATCTTCACGCAATCTAGTATTGAATACTTGTTTATATTCATCTTGCTCCATTAATGTCTTAGCTTTACGACCAAACCTCACGGCTAACTCAGCGTTGTTCGTGGCTTGGATTATTTTTAAATCTGGTTTGTTGCCAATCATCCATGCTGGTAAATAGTTACTCGCAAATTCTGATTTGGTATGACGGGGTGCCATATTAATAATTAATCTTTTTAAGTCACCCTTAGCTACGCGGTTAAATTTCTCCGCCATAATCTTGTGATGTTCACCTTCAATAAATTCTGGCCACATGTGTTTTACAAAACTTAAGAAGTCATCGCGGATCGCTTGCTCTTTCTTTTTATCTGTTAAAAGTAAAGCCGAGGTAAGGTATTCTTTTCTAGCGTCTATAGGTAATTTAGCTATTTGTTCTGGTGTTAGCATTTGAAAAAAATTTTATAAAAAATTTTGCACTTTCTTGTTTTTTTAAAGTGAAAATGAATATAGCTCATATATATGCATAGATCAAACTATATATAACACTATTAGGTTCCCTACCTGACAAAAGGGGGATGGGGGGGCCCTTGATCAATCAACCTCAGCAATCGACATGGTACCTCTATCCTTACCCGCCCCCGCCGCCACCGCAAGATATTAGTAAATGGGTGGGCCATTTAGGACACACACAAGATGTAGTACCCCGCCCTCTTGCCACCGCAAGATGTAGTAGGGTGGGCATTATAGGACACACAAGATGTTGTATGTATCAGGCTGAGGCACACTAGATGTTGTGTCAATAAAAAAACGACACAAATAAAAAAAGTTATCCACAGTGTCTTTTATGTCACCTACATTTAGTAGTACATAGCTCACAAGGATACAGGATATAGAACTTGGTGTGGATAAGTTTTTTTTAATTAAATGTCTTTTTATATTGTATTTTATTTTAATTTATATACTTTAATTATATTAACTAACTAACAGAAAGAATAACAATGATTAAATGTAAAAGATGTGAAGATAATATTACAGTTGATTATATTGCACTAGGCACGATTAACGAGCCAGTATGCATGGACTGTATCGACCAAGACGAACAAGCACAACTAGACTTCGAACAGTCAGAAAGAAACCTTGAGCAATTCCAAGACGCACAAGGGGAAATGGCTTTAGAAGATTGTATAAAAATAGAAGGGGGTTATTAATATGTACCTATTAATCAAAGCAAGAAAGTATGACAGCGATATCATTACAGATGATTATGATGTTGAGTTATGGGCTAAAGATAGAGCCGATATAGAACAAATGAAAACTCTAAAGGAACTAGAAAGCAAAGTAAAAGGCTTTAACTTTAGTACTTTTAAAATCGTTGAGTTAGATAGTTAATAAATCAACAAGCGAGGGGGCAACCCCTCGCACCATTAGAGAGGATAAAACAATGAGCATACAATTATTTTACGGGGTTATATTTGTTGCCTTAGTATTTTTAGTAATACTAGGGATAAGAGATTTAATCAGAGTTATAACGGGGGGGCGATAATTTATGAAGTATACATGGGAAGAATTTGAAGTATATAAAGAAGCTACCTACTGGTCAAATGAAACTGTCTATAATTTAATAGATGACCCCGAACAAGGGAGCTTCAACAAGGAACAAGTTGTAGAATTAATAAAATATGGGAGCACAGATTAAATATGACTATAACAAATAAAACTAGAATAGAAGCACTAAAAGAAGCTAGTATTTCTGTTGCTTGTTGTTTAGATGAAGTTAGTGAAGTCACGCAAAGTGATTTAGAACATATTCAACTACAATTATGTATCTTAGAAAACTATGAAGATGAAGCAGAGATTAGAAAAAGAAAATGTGTGCGTACTATGCGGTTTTTCCGCAATAGGATGCTTCACAAGCAACAATATTAAGATATTACCAACAAAAACCATAAAGAAAGGATAACTACTTATGGCTAAATCAATGACTAAATACCAACTCGAACACTTCGAGAATAAAGTAATGAGGCAATTCCGCCCTTACATAGAAGAACAAGAATTGATAGTTAAACAATTCAGGACAGAGGCTATAGATCAAGCGGTTGCGGGTCTGTCCAAAAAGATGGGTGCTGATAAGATACTCAAGAACTTCAGAGATGCAGAAAAGGCATTAGCTGATGCGAGGGCAACGGCTTTAACTTTCTTTGCAAAGAAAAAACCTAAAGAAGAAGAGCTTCACTATAAGCTAAGCCCTACTAGGTCGAACAGATATGACAATGATCTTTCTGTTTCAGACTGTGAAGATCAACTTAGGGAATGGGCTTCGAGCCTTGCTGATCGAGCAATTGAGAAGCGACCAGAGGGGAAGAAGTTGAAGCAATTAAAAGACGCAAAGCAACAAGCGATTGATACTGTTATGGAAGCAGGATGCCCTGAAGAATTAATTAAACAACTGGGTATTGTGTCACAATGTATTGGGTTAACTTGGAATAAAGAAGTGAAACCAATAGCTATCGAGTAGATAGCTTAGACGACTTGAGAGGCATGGTAGTTATATCTGTAAGACCTACTCAAGCACAAAAAATTTTTATTTTTGGTGATTGCTAGGGCACAGGTCACAAGTTTATTTTTACCCGCCCCCGCCGCCACCGCAAGAATATTATGGGTGGGCACCTCAGGACACATACAAGATGTAGTATGTATCAGCTTGATATATACAAGATGTAGGTCAAGAAAAAAATATAAAAAACTGTGGATAACTTTTAAAAAAATAAAAAAAAGAGTTGTTATTTATATTAAAATAAAATAATATTTATTTATTAATAACGAGAAAGGAATACTATAATGAAAAAATGGAAATCATATATAAGAGACTCAGAGGCGGCGTTTGATAACGCTACTTCTCAAGGCTTTGATTTTAAAGATACACATATGTATATGTATACTACGCCTCAAGGCTTCGATATGTTCAAAAACATTCTAACCCGTCTTTCAACACCAGTAGCCCTAGATGAGTAAGCAGCAGCGGCCCTTCGGGGCCGCGCCGCTCGGATCGCGGGACTTCTACGAGAAGCCAAACCCGTATTGGATCGACCGCGCCGCCGCCGCCCGCGCCGCGCCGAAGAAAAGGCCACAGGTCACAAGCAGGTTGACAAATAAAAATTAATATATATTATAAATTAATATATTTAGAAGGGATAAACACATGCAAAAACTACTCGGTATCAATACCAATTACAAAACGATTAAATCTGAAAAAGTGGGCGTACTCACTGGCATCATTTACATGGCGCCGTATAACTTAAGCGGGAAAAATGTTTGCCCTGGCGCATCCGCTGGTTGTGCTGCTGCTTGTCTCAATACCGCGGGGCGTGGTGCTATGAATGTTGTGCAAGCAGCGCGGCTCAAGAAGACGAATAGATTCTGGGATAATCGCGAACAATTTTTATTTGATCTGGCTGGCGAAATTAGCAAGCTTAGACGCCAAGCAAAAGCTAAGGGCCTGAAGGCTGCCGTAAGACTTAACGGCACCAGCGATTTACCATATGAACGTTACAAGGTTGGCGACACTGGAAAAAATATCATGCAGCTGTTTCCCGATGTACAATTTTAC
>Ga0308018_10000935_pt1 | contig 13940 bp, 11 predicted proteins | sample Neamet282_FD_203130 | JGI IMG/M metagenome (GOLD analysis project Ga0308018, IMG submission 203130) | Marine microbial communities from water near the shore, Antarctic Ocean - #282 | ecosystem: Environmental > Aquatic > Marine > Unclassified | place: Southern Ocean | collected 2014-10-01
GTGGGGAGACATTCACTCTGCTGTCTGATGTTGCAGAAGAAACAAAGAAAATGTTCTGCCGTTGGATGAAATCCCGTAAGTCTGAATTGAGTGCTTCGAACTGTATAGCCATCTTGATCACTCCCATCGACTGTAGTTAAGGGCACCAATAGATTGTATCGACTACAGATGACAGTTGGTCCAAGCTTTTACAATTGCCGCGTTGTAGTATGCAGCAGAATGGGATCGAAGCAACTTTTTGCTCTATCCTAAATATAAACCCGTGGACCACGGTCTTTGCTCCTTTAAAATCAGCTACTTGAACCAAGGTACTCGGTAAGGCATCGAACCCAGTGTGGGGGCACCGTTTTTCTTAGCAAAATTAATATTAAATTTCGTATAGTACGTGAGGCCACCATATAAAAACTTCAGACCCTTTGGCTATGCCTGACGCTAACCAACAAAAATGTTTAAAGACCTTAAAGTGGATTTGGTCTGACGGCGCGTTAGCTCGGATTGGCGATTATGCATTTTACATCTGATCTCCGTGCATGATAAGAATAGCCCAAAATTATTCGGTTAATTTATGTCAGTGAGGGATATATTTATGTTTTTAGATGTTATTTTAAGCGCTATTTTTCAGCCTATTATCTGGTTTTTTATTCTGATTGTGGTGATCTTACGGTCATCGATCAAATTTGTACCTCAGAATATGACTTTCTTGATTGAAAGATTTGGAAAATTTAAATCAGTACAGAATGCTGGGCTTAATTTTATTATCCCCTTTATTGACCGGGTTGCTGCTAGACGTTCGCTGAAGGAGCAGGCTGTCGACGTCGACAGCCAAAGCGCGATCACCAAAGACAATATTTCCCTCAGTGTGGACGGGGTCCTCTATTTCCGGGTACTCGATCCATACAAAGCGACCTATGGCGTTGACGATTATGTATTTGCTGTGACCCAACTGGCGCAAACGACGATGCGATCAGAATTGGGTAAGATGGAACTGGATAAAACCTTCGAAGAACGCGATTTACTCAACACCAACATTGTTGCAGCCATCAATCAGGCCTCTGCGGCGTGGGGGGTCCAAGTTTTACGTTATGAAATAAAAGACATAGTCCCACCACAATCAGTAATGCAGGCTATGGAAGCTCAAATGAAGGCAGAGCGTGTGAAGCGGGCGCAAATTCTAGAATCAGAGGGTGACCGACAAGCTGCGATCAACCGCGCCGAAGGCAAAAAGGCCTCAGTGGTGCTGGCGGCTGAAGCTGAAAAAGAGGAGCAGGTTCTCCGTGCTGAGGGAGAGGCCAAAGCCCTTGTTGCCGTAGCTGATGCTCAGGCTAAAGCCTTGGTGATGGTGGGTAAAGCTGCTGATACCCCCTCTGGACAGAAAGCGGTCCAGCTAGAGCTAGCGACCAAGGCAATCCACGCTAAAGAAATGATAGCTAAACAATCATCTTTAGTCTTGTTACCCGATGGTGCTACTGATGCCGCTACCGTCGTCACTCAGGCGATGGCAATCATCCAGAAGATTTCCGCTACCAATGCGTCTTCCGTTGCAACGCAATCTTCAGATACCGAAGCTCAACCATCCAGTAGCACCGACACTTCCGTTTGGAATAAATAGGGATGGACCCGTATAATTTTCAATTACCGCTGGAGCATTGGCTTTTTATTATAGGAATTGGCCTTTTGGTCATTGAGATTGCCTTTTTTGGCTTTGCTACCTTTGTTTTGTTTTTCGTCGGCATAGCGATGCTCATCATTGGCGCGTTGATGGCGTTTGGAGTGCTGCCAGTTGGGATCGATATTGCAATCGGTGCGGTATCCTTGCTGTCAATCTCTGGAGCAGTTCTGCTATGGAAACCGATGAAAAAAATCCAATCATCAAAAGAGGCAGCCAAGGTAGAAGTGGGCTTTGTTGGGCACAGGTTTCAGGTCCAAACGGATATCGCACCAGACTTGCCGGGCACCTACACCTATTCTGGCATCGCGTGGACCGTTGTCAGCGATACTTCTATCCAACGATTTACGCAGGTCCAAGTCATAAAGGCAGATGTCGGCCAATTTACCGTAACACCGGCAGAGGTGCTCTAAGACTAAGCCACCCTACAGCCTTGGCGACCCAACTGCTCCACCTAGTAGCCGCAACCATAGCTCTCACCAATACCCCTTCCTACTCAAGCCGCCTATCTGGTCGATTGCGGGCGCAGGGTGCTTTACTGCCCACGAAAAGTCTTGGTTTTCTTTTTTGCGATGTCTGGGCAATAATACGTTAAAATTAGTAAAATATGCGATAAGTAATGCTTAAAAATATTGGTAGGCTTACTTTCAGTTAATTGCTAAATAAAGATGTGGAGTTTCATGCCCAGTTTAAATTCAAAAAATAATAGACTAGGCGCTCTTTATTTAGTTGGAGAAATTGCTGCCACATTTTTGTTAGCAAGCATAGTCAAAATTCTGCAACCTGGTTTCTCAATATTTATAATTTTGTTTTTTAGATATTTATTTTGCCTACCATTGCTAGTTGCGTATGCTATCTACACTCGGGGACAAGACTTCCTAAGCATTAAAAATATTAGGGGGCTAATTTTACGAACGGGCTTTGGCTTCATGGGCCTTCTAATGTGGTTTTTAGCAATCTCCAAAATTGATATCAGTCTTGCTACAGCTCTCCTAATGACAATGCCAATTTTTATTACTGGGCTTTCAATCATAATTGCCAAAGAGCAGGTTTGCGTAAAACGCTTAGCATCAGTTTTATTGGGATTTTTTGGAGTCCTTGTACTCTTGTTTCCAATAAATCCAGAACTCAACCTATGGGGTGCTGTATTCGCTCTGCTTGGTTCACTGTTTGCTGCCTTAATGTTTGTATATTTAAGGATACTTGGCCGAAGCGATCCATCAGTCTCAACTGCTATTTGGTACAACTCTATGGGTTTAATTTTAGCTGGAATTATTACTGGTATCTTGGGTGGATTTGAACCAATTATCAATCTCTCTAATCCTAACCCAATGTACATTTTCATAGCTTTTGGTGTTCTAGCTAGCTTTCAACAATTCTTTCTTGCTCAAAGTCATTTTCACGCGGAGGCGTCCACTCTTGCGCCCCTTCACTATTTATCTATTCCGTTTGGAGTAGGTGTTGGTATAATATTTTTTGGTGAAATTATTACAGTAAAATTTTTGATAGGCACCACCATTATTATTGCCTCAACCTTTTATATCTTTCTCGGCGATCGTTTGAAGTAAGTACCAAAACACCACTCCATATTGTTTCTCTTTAGAAATTTTTCTCTGAATATTTTATTGATAAGTGCAATTTTGGTACTAATAGTGCCCCTGCACATTCATTTGTTAGGGCATTAGAAATCCATATAGTAGTTTCTAATTTAATGTACGAACGCCCATTCATAAGAGATCATTGAGTGTAGTTATTCAGCATTAATTATCATGTCGCATAACAGGTTTATTTATAGTCATTTTTTATTGAGATTTTTTGGCAAATAATCTTAACGAATGGGTAGGGCAACTACATTTCCTCTACGCATATTACCATTTGGTAAAACTACCGTCACAGCTTGACCTGGGTCCCAAAAGTCTCTGTCTATCATCGATTGGCCAATATTTTTTTTCAAGCGTGGCGACCATATCCCAGATGTAATTTGCCCAACCTGTCGTTCAGCAGCAAAGACAGGCCAGGGCTTTGAGCACGTCGGACAGGGATCGCCACCAAATGTAATACCCCTAATTTCTCGATTTACACCCTCGGCAGCAATCTTTTGCAGGGCGGCTCGACCAATGTAATCGATCGAACCATCCACAACACAAAACTTACCATGCCCAATTTCAAAAGGATTATTTTCGCGTGTCATCTCATTACCGTATGAAAACAGGCCCCCCTCTATTCTCTCAATTAGGTTGGGGCAGCCTGGTGATATATTAAATGGAAGGCCAGCCTCCCAAATGGTGTCCCAAAGGGCTGGACCCAAGTGACCACCCTGCAGATAGATTTCAAAGCCACCTTGCCGAGAATAGCCTGAGCGTGCGATCAATTGGCGCGTACCTTTGAATTCAATCCACCCATACTTGAAAAAACCGATATCACGTATATTGCCCCCAAAAACAGAAGCTAACAAATCTTCCGCTTTTGGCCCTTGGATGGAAAGCGTGTTAACATCTGGCTCTATTATATCAACATCCATGCCACGCCCAAGTGCTAAACCCATCGCATAGAGAAGGACATCACTATCAGCTATTGAAAGCCAGAATTCGTCCTCTGCTAGCTTGAGCATGACTGGATCGTTGATCAGTCCACCGTTAGCATCAATAATAGGAATATAAAAACAATCACCTATTTTAGCTTTGGCGATGTTGCGAGGGGTCATCCATTGTATGAGTGCAGCAGCATCAGGACCTGTGATTTGGACTTGGCGCTGAACTGAGACATCCCAAATCTGTACATGTTCGCGCAGGTGCCAGTAGTCTTCCTCTACAGTTGGGCCAAATGCTTTAGGGAGTAGCATATGATTAACAACAGAAAAACCACGGACACCTGCTTGTTCCACACGATCAGTGTATGGTGTGCGGCGAATGCGGCGCGACATGTTTAAGCCATCCATTATGCTGAGCTCCACATTGAATATGAATTTGGGTTTAGAATTATGGGCATGTGGTAATTACCTGTCGGGTCTTCCATCGCAAATCGCAATGCAATCTGGAACACTGTCACCGGTACTTTGCGCGCCGCCCAATAGGTTGCTGTATTAAATACCAATTCATATGTTGAATGAGGATCAATCTCATCTGAAGAGATGTTTTGTGATAAGCGCCCAGCGTCATCCATGAAACCTGTAAATAAAATCTTGCTAGTATTCAGATTGGTCAATGTGACTGCAATGCCTCCCGCGTGAGTGCCGTCAGTGCCATTGAGGGTATGTGATGAAATAATTGCCATTATTCTATCGAAGCCTTGTCGCGCTTGTCAGAAGTTGCGGCAACAATTGGACTAATCACACCGCGGCACTTTACGTTAACAATTGCAGTTTTCCCACTAGCCATAGCTCTTTTTAACGCGGGTGCTAATTGATCACGAGTTTCAACTAATTCTCCATGCCCACCAAGCCCCTCGCACATAGAGTGGAAGGGAATGTCGCGGAAATCGGTGGCAAAGTGTTTGCCGTTTGCAAAAAGACGTTCCTGTTGCTGGCTAATACAATCCAATCCTCCGTTATTGTCTATGACAATAGTGATAGGCAGGTTGTCTTGGAAAGCAGATTCAATTGACAGTCCACCTGACAAGAATGCGCCATCACCTGAAATTACAACTACGTTACTATCTGGGTGTAGCGCCTTGGCTGATACTCCAAAGGATACACCAACTCCAAGTAATGAGTAATTGCCGGGATGCATGATCCCAGCCAGTTTTTGCCCACGCCAACCAGCCATATTAACAGCAATTTCTGACCAAAAATGTGTATTTCCACCATCAAAAATAAGCCAATCATTTTCGTTAATTTGCTCCTGAACATCTAGCGATAATTGTAGTGGGTGCATTTTTCCAGGCTTGGCTGTTTCTGCGGCAAGATGAGTGTACCAGTCATCCACCCAAGCTGCACGTCGTTCGCGCTGTAGGTCAAACCATGCTGGCCAAGTCTCTCCTAACGCCAGCAAGGCGTCAAAAAACGCGCCCGGATCAGACAGAAGAACCTCATCGGCTGCTTGGTTGTATTCCAACTCCTCGTGGCTGCCGTTGATGCAAATCAGTGTCTGTTTAGCAGTAAAAAAAGGTGGGTTGCCAAAATTCATCTGATTATCAAGGCGCCCACCAATTAATAAGATCAGATCAGCCTGATGAATTGCGGCCTTAGATGGATGATACTGATGGAAATCGGCTAGCCCCATGTAGGCTTCACATTCTTCTCCTAGAAGTTTGGAATGATAGGGAACATTAAAAATTGGAAGGCGCATCTGCCTTCCAACCGCTTCCAACTTATCTTCTGACCGCGACCACCAAATGCCATGGCCTCCAATGATAACCGGACGCTCGGCCTTTTTGACCATATCGAGAACTGACTCCAATGCCGATGGGTCTGGCCACGCCCGCGGAACTGGGCGATCGTTACGGTTGAACGGGCGCTCATCCAGCCCAGCGTCAGGTGGGAATGATGAGAACATGATATCGACTGGCAGTGAGATATGGACCGGGCCTGGGTATCCAGTTGTTGCGGCTGTCCAAGCGCGGCTAACAAATTCGCTGATGCGTTCTCCATCAGTAATTTGGACCGAATATTTGACCAAAGGAGCCGCAATTGCCACATCGTCTATTTCTTTGAAACCACCGGAACCTTGTCGTTTTAATGTAGAGGAGCCAGTAATAAAAATAACCGGACTGCGTTCACCTCCTGCTTCCAGCATTGCTGGCACAGCATTAGCAAAACCTTCTGGTCCAACGAGGCATACCACAGGTTTACGTGTAATCCGCGCGTGGCCATCAGCTAGGTGGCCAGCAATCTGTTCATGCGGTGTATTAATCACTGGCATTTGACATTCCATAAACCCCTCCAAAGCAGGGTTACAGAAACCACCAGCCAGGGTAAAAACGTGATCTACACCTTTTTTCTTGAGTGCATGGGCGAGTAATGCGCCCCCTCTAATATTTTTGTGCTCAGTCATTGTAATTTATTTTACCTCAGATCTTTGCATCAATTTGTATTGCTGCCGTCTTGTTAGGTTACGCTGCATGTGATGTCGCGCCTGTTTTGTTGAAAATGACATTAGGCCGAATGCCGTTTGTAGAGTTTAGGCCCAATTGAGCCAGCACGACGCTGATATCATCTGCAAAGCATTTCAAGAGCGCATTTAATCCATTAGGACCCTCTGCACCTAAGGCTAACAGCGCTGGCCTACCCAACATTACAAAATCTGCACCAAGTGCCAGCGCCTTCACGACATCCTCACCATTGCGAACACCACTGTCAAATAGCAGAGGGAAGTCTGGGCCCACTGCCGCCCGAATTAACGGTAAAAGCCATATAGCTGGTGGTACGCTATCAAGCTGCCGTCCGCCGTGGTTTGAAACGTATATCGCGTCTGCTCCAAGACCTTGCAGCCGGTGGGCATCCTCAGCTGATGTTACGCCTTTCACAATTAGTTTGCCTGGCCATTTTTTTCGGAGAATTTTAAAAAATTCCCAGTTAGCCCCCCCACGATCGGCCTCTCGGCGAAACTTTGATATTCCATCACTATCCATAAAGTTTTTTGGGCTTGGCACTCCCGCAGATAGGGTCGCAAGCGACCACTTTGGGTGGGTTGCAAAATCCCAGAACGCGCGTGATGTCATTGAAAACGGGAGATTCAAGCCATTACGTAAGTCGCGTACCCGGCGTGAGACTTGTGGTACGTCTACCGTTAACACAAGCGTCTCAAAGCCAGCATTAAGTGCGCGGTCAACCATAGCCAGTGTCGCCTCCATGGAAGTGCCGAAATACAGTTGGAACCAAGCACGCGTGCCTGCCCAGCCTGCCATATCCTCCATCGAACTGGAGGCTGCAGATGATAAGCATAGGGGAAAATCGAATTTGTTTGCAGCATCAGCTAAAAACTTATCTGCGTTGGGGCATACTAGATTACACATCCCCATAGGTGCCACGCCAAATGGCACACTAAATTCCCTACCCAAGATCGACGTAGAGAGCGCACGATCTGAAACATTTTCCATTACGCGAGGCTGTAGCATGATATCGTCAAAGGCTGTTTCGTTACGTGCTACTCCCACCTCACGACCCGCTGCCCCTTCAATGAAGTCATAGACAAGTCTTGGGAGGCGTTTCCCCGCTAAACGCCTGGCATCCTCAGTTGAAAACACATGACTGTTGTTTTGGTACACGTTATGATTTGCCTCCATTGGCTATTTTTATATTTTCTTTTTACAATAACTTAATGTGGTGCGACCAATCCAAAAGCATCGGGAACTCATACGTAAGTTCTATGTGAGTATTAGCACAGTGCAAAAAGCTGATTAAGGCTAGCCTTTTTAAAGTTTTTGAAGATAATTGCGTGCGGTACTGATCGCGAGTCAGTGGCTCTCTCGACTGAGCACTCTTACTTGATCAACGCGGTCTTTCAGTTGGGTGGAAAAAAAATCTACAAATTTCAGTGCTTCACGTGATAAACTTTCACGCTGCGCTGTAACTATGGTAACGAAATATGTTAAATTTTGCTCGATTGGCCGAAATACAACCCCCCCCATTTGGACTGCTTGCTCAGCGGAAAAGGGATCAGAAATAGCAAGTACAGACGCCTCGCGTACAAGCGCTCCAGCAAGTGGCATATTCGCCACCGTTAGGCGTGAGCGAGCTCGTAGTTTGTCCGATAGCCCCGGCTCTATCGACATCATAGCATCTGGATAGGTGTCTCCAAAGGTTACAAAGGTCTCTGTGTCAGCAAGTTGGTTTAGGTCAACAGAACCATACTCACCTGCTAACCAATGATCTTCTGGTATTAGGCATACATAAGGTACGGATGTTTGATATAAAATTTCAACACCCTGATGGTCTGGTTCGCGACCTACAATGCCAAGATCGATCTGGCGTGTCTGTACAGCATCTAAAATGGCTGGAGTATTTCGCGATTGGACCTCAAACCGAATTTCTGGATTTACATTGTACAGTCTACCAATAGCTTTTGGCAGCTCAATCGTAGAAATAGACTGTATCGCCCCGATGGAGATTACACCACCTTGCGAAGTACGAATTGACTTTGCCAATTCGTCCAAGCGATCAATACCAATAAACATACCCTCAACGCCTTCGTAGAAGTGTCGGCCTTCAACTGTTGGCGTTAGGCCTCGTCCCACACGAACAAACAGTGGAAAACCAACTGCATATTCAAGATCAGCAACTAGCCGGCTAACACTGGGTTGCGAGATGTGCATCATTTTGGCTGCTCCTGTGATAGAACCCGCCCTAATTGTTGCTCTTAATGCTTCTAACTGGCGTAGATTCAAGCTCACACCCCATTCGTTAGTTTATGTAATAGATCTCATTCATATCTTTTAGCTATGTGTATTTTATGTGCCTAAAGCAATGCCTAGAATAGAAATTCTGGCTTTCAGAGGTGTCAAGATTAAGTTTGCCAGAGCTATTTTTGAGGGCAAGGTGTGCTGTAAAACAGAGGTATGTCTAATTTGAATAAATAAATAAATAAATAAATACTTTTTATCTGCAATTTCGGTTACAGTTAAAATTCAAACGACTGGGGTTTAATTTCAAAGTGAAGAATACAAAAATAAGAAATGCTACGATCTGAAATATGCATGACGTTTATTAAGTAAGTTTATAGCTACTTAACAGATACCAAGTGCAAGTTTCAGGATCTCAGATCAAACAAAGATTAAGTGTCACAAGGGAGTGAATGATGACTAAAAAGTTTATAGCTCAACAGCAAAATAAATTAGCAAATGGGATTATTGGTCGCCGTCAGTTTATGATGTCGGTATTAGCAACGGGTCTGGCAGTGCCTGCAGTTTTGAGCCTAGCCAACAAAGCGGAGGCAGCAGCACCAAACCGCGGTGGCTTATTTAGAATGGGTCTTGGCCACGGCAGTACTACTGACTCACTAGACTCGGCTACCTCTGAGAACCATTTTACTTTGGTGAATGGTTATACCTTTGCAAACCATTTGACCGAAGTTAACAATGATGGCGAACTGATTGGCGAGTTGGCTGAAAGCTATGAGTCATCAGATGCTCAAAAATGGGTGTTTAACCTTCGGCAGGGTGTTGAATTTCATAATGGCAAGACCCTAACATCCGAAGATGTCATTGCATCGTTTAATCATCACATGGGTGAAGACTCCACTTCTGCTGCGAAAGGCCTTTTAACAGCGGTCAAGTCAGTAACCGCAGACGGAAAAAACCGAGTAATTTTCGATTTGGAAGCTCCAAACGCTGACTTCCCGTTCATCGTAAGTGATTACCATATTTCCATCCGTCCTGCGGGGGATATGACGTCGGGCGTCGGAACCGGTGGCTACGTTGTGCAATCGTTTGAGCCAGGCGTGAAATGTGTTTTAAAGCGTAATCCGAATTATTGGAAGGAAGGGCGTGCACATTTCGATGAGGTTGAACTATTATCCATCGTTGATCCAACAGCGCGTCAAACTGCTCTAATGAACGGTGACATTGACGGCATGGATCGCGTTGATTTGAAAACGATTAATTTGTTTAAAATGAACCCAAATGTTAATATTTTAGAGACTACGGGTACCGCACACTATACTTTCCCAATGCGGTTGAACGTTGATCCTTTTGGCGATTATGATCTAAGAATGGCGTTAAAGCATTCAATTAGACGCCAAGAGCTTGTTGACAAAATTCTTCTTGGCTATGGAGCTGTTGGTAACGATCATCCAATTTCTACAGCTAACCGGTATCACAACTCTGACCTACCGCAGCGTGAGTTTGATGCTGATAAGGCCGCATTCCATTATAAAAAATCAGGCCATTCAGGAAAAATTCAGCTTTCAGCAGCAGACGCAGCATTTTCAGGCGCAGTAGACGCGGCACAATTGATAGCAAACTCGGCATCTGAAGCGGGTATTGAGATTGAAGTAGTCCGCGAGCCAAATGATGGCTACTGGTCAAATGTTTGGAATAACGACGCCAAAGGCTGGGCAGCTTGCTATTGGGGTGGTCGTCCGACTGAAGATTGGATGTTCTCCGCGGCCTATACTAATGATACCGAATGGAACGATACAAATTGGAAGGGAACTGACAGTTCAAAGAAGTTCAACCGTTTGGTCAAGGAAGCGCGGGCTGAGCTTAATGATTCAAAGCGTAGAGAGATCTACTATGAGTGTCAGCACCTTATTAGCGACGATGGGGGTTCAATAGTTCCATTGTTCAACAGTTACGTCGGCGCCAACAGTAAAGCGGTTGCGCATGATGAACAGGTTGCGGCTAACTGGGATACTGACGGCGCAAAATGTGTCGAACGTTGGTGGTTCGCTTAACTTTATGCGTTATGCTTAGGCTGGAAATTTCTGGCCTAAGCACCAATTTTTAAGGTAATAAAATTTTGCACCCAGTATTAAAAACTGTTCTTGGCCGCCTCGCCATGGGCGTAATCACTTTGTTTGTCGTATCTATCATAATATTTTCAGCAATGGAGCTATTGCCTGGTGATTTTGGGCAGGCAATTTTAGGTCAGTCTGCAACTGAAGAAACTGTAGCTGCCTTCAGGCGTGAACTTGGTTTAGATCAACCTGCGATCGTAAGGTATGGGCAATGGGTTGCCGCAGTTCTGCACGGCGACTTGGGTACATCTTTTTCTGGGAGGAATGCCTCAGGTGTGAACCGCTCGAGGGAGGTGGTAGATTTGGTAGTGCCGCGATTGCGGAATACTTTATTTTTAGCGTCAATGGCGGCATTAGTTGCAGTACCATTGTCACTTGTGCTTGGAATTACAACGGCCCTGTATCGTAATTCATTTTACGATCGTTCAGTTAACATGGCAACGTTGACGACAATTTCGTTTCCAGAGTTTTTTGTCGCTTATATTTTAATACTTTTCCTATCTTCACTATATTCGGTGTTTCCGTCTCTTGCTAATGTTGACGTCGATACCCAGTTTGGTGAACGTATTTACAGGGCGGCTTTGCCAGCGTTAACTCTTACATTAGTCATTGTTGCCCACATGATGCGGATGACGCGTGCTGCAATAATCAATTTATTGGCTAGCCCTTACATTCAAATGGCACGTTTATCGGGTGCTTCGCCGACGGAAGTCATATTAAAGCATGCTTTGCCTAATGCCTGGGCTCCTATTGCCACTGTTATTGCGTTCAACCTAGCCTACTTAGTCGTAGGAGTTGTGGTAGTTGAGGTCGTGTTTGTGTACCCTGGTATTGGCCAATTAATGGTAGATGCAGTCGCTAGCAGGGACATCCCAGTTGTTCAGGGCTGCGCTTTGATATTCGCCATGACTTACATCCTTCTCAACTTACTTGCCGATATTATTGGTATAGTTACCAATCCAAGATTGCTGCACCCAAAATGAAACCAGAACCTAACACTTATTCAGCTTTAGGCGAGGTTGCCGCAGTTCATGAACGACGCTCTCTTTGGACACGAATTGTAATAGATTTGCGCAAAGCCCCATTTACAGCGCGCTTTGGTATGGTGGTCATTTTAGCCTATATGCTAGTTGCAATTTTTGCGCCAGTTTTGGCGCCTTATGGAGAAGCAGAAGTTTTTCCTGAACCTTATGCACCGTGGAGTTCAATCTATATTTTTGGTACAGATCAAATTGGTCGAGATATTTTTTCACGGATGATTTACGGTGCAAGAAACACTGTCGGTATTGCAGTTGCAACGACGTTTCTGGCATTCCTCATTGGTGGAGCCTTGGGCCTTGCTGCAGCAATAAATAGAAGTTGGCTTGATCAATTTCTCAGCCGCTCAGTTGATGTTTTAATGGCTATACCTAGCTTAATATTTGCTTTGGTTCTTTTGTCTATTTTTGGGTCAACCGTCACTAATTTGATTTTAATTATTGCGGTATTAGATAGCACTCGAGTATTTCGATTGACCCGTGCAGTGGCGCTAAACGTGGTAGTGATGGATTATGTTGAGGCAGCGCGCCTGCGCGGCGAGGGACTTGGCTGGATAATGCGGCGGGAAATTTTACCAAATATTATGCCCCCTCTAATCGCTGAATTTGGTTTGCGGTTTTGTTTCGTCTTCCTCACCATTGCGGCTCTGTCGTTTCTCGGAGTTGGGATTCAACCTCCAACCGCTGATTGGGGCTCAATGGTACGTGATAATGCATCGCTTATTATGTTTGCCCAGTATGACCTAAAAGTTGGCTTGACCCCGTTACTCCCAGCAGCAGCTATTGCGCTGTTAACGGTAGCTATAAACTTTGTTGTGGACTGGTTTCTGCACAAGACTAGTGGGTTACATGATGAGTAATAGGACCAAAAAAGGTGACGTCTTACTGTCAATTAAGGGCCTAAAGATACAAGGATTTTCTGACGAAAAATGGCATGATATTATTAATGGAATCGATCTCACTCTACATGCGGGTGAGGTACTTGGCCTTATTGGTGAATCTGGAGCGGGCAAGTCGACGCTTGGGCTTGCCGCAATGGGATATACTCAACCAGGATGCCGTATCACAGAGGGCGAAATCATATTTGATGGTGTCGATTTAGCTAAATTGTCAGATGTTGAAAAACGCAAGTTCTGGGGTGATCGGATGACGTACGTTGCCCAATCAGCGGCGGCTTCCTTTAACCCCGCGCGACGATTGATTGTCCAGACTACAGCTTCAACAATACGGGCCGGTATCAAAAATCGTCAAGACGCTTATGATGATGCAAAGCAGCTGTATGACGTATTAAATTTACCAGACCCTGACAATATTGGTGATCGTTATCCTCATCAGGTTTCGGGGGGCCAGTTGCAGCGGGTTATGACAGCTATGGCAATGTCACCCAGACCAGACCTGCTAGTTTTTGATGAGCCCACCACAGCGCTTGATGTGACAACGCAGGTTGAGGTTTTGGCTTCGATGAGGTCGATAGTGGAAGAGTTCAATACGGCCGCGATCTATATTACTCATGATTTGGCGGTAGTGGCTCAAATGGCAGATGTTATAAAGGTGCTTCGCTACGGTTGTGAAGTTGAAGAGGCACCCACACGTCAAATGTTGAGTGCACCTAAAGAGGCCTATACTAAATCACTTTGGTCGGTACGGGCACTTGAAAAACCACAACAAGCAGCACAAGCCTCAGTGTTGTCACTCAAAAATATTGATGCAAGCTATGGAATTCAAAAGGTATTACATGCCATTAATATTGAGGTTCCCAAAGGATCAACTGTCGCAGTTGTAGGCGAATCTGGTTCTGGAAAGTCAACCGCCGCTAGGGTGATCACCGGCCTTTTGCCGCAAATG
>Ga0308018_10000942_pt1 | contig 13885 bp, 15 predicted proteins | sample Neamet282_FD_203130 | JGI IMG/M metagenome (GOLD analysis project Ga0308018, IMG submission 203130) | Marine microbial communities from water near the shore, Antarctic Ocean - #282 | ecosystem: Environmental > Aquatic > Marine > Unclassified | place: Southern Ocean | collected 2014-10-01
GCAGACGCAGACGCAGACGCAGCGTTGAAGACCGCGCGTATTACCCTGCGCCAGAGCCCGATATCGCTTGAATACTATGCCCGCGCCAACTGGGTCGATACCGCGCCCCAGATGGTCCAGACACTGCTGGTCGAGAGTTTTGAGATTCAGGCAAGATCATCGGCGTGGGACGACAGTCGGTCACGCTGCGTGCCGATTATAGCCTGCTGACGGACCTTCGGGAGTTTCAGGCGGAATATATCGGCAGCGGACCGTCCCGGGTACGGGTGCGCCTGAACGCCAAGCTGATGAATATGCCCCAGCGGACGATCCTCGCGACGGAAACGTTCGAGGCTCTTGAGCTGGCAGCGAGCTCTTACTTCCAGGCCGTGGTCAGCGCGTTCGATGTTGCGTTGGGGAAGACCCTCAAGCGGATTGTCGAATGGTCGTTGAAAGGAGTGCAACCCGGATCGCAGCGCGCACGCCGCTAGCCTGACGGACCGGGTTCAGGAGCCCTTTTTCTTCGCCAGATAGTCGCCCATCTTCGATACCAGCTTCTCTGAATCGCCCGCCGTCAACATATAGGTCCAGCCCTTGGTCCGCGCATTTATCTCTGCGACAGCCTTTTCAGCGGCGGTCTTCTTTTTGGCGTCGGCGACGGTCTCGTCAATCTTGGCCGAGAAACGGCCCCAGAAATCATCGCCGAACTTCGCGGTTTCGATCCGGACCGTGTAGCCGTCCCAGACAGTATAATGCGCGACCCAGGGTGTTGCGGGCCATTCCTGCTTTTCAGCCTTCTGCACATCGTCGAACATCATACGCCACATCACGCCGGCAAGCGGATCGGCTTCGTCCTTGTTCTTGATCGCACGGCCTTCGGGCAGGTTTTCGAGCTTGAAGTTCGGGTCCTTCACGTCTGCCTTGGCAAGGATGATCTCTGCGCCCTCGGGATTGGCGACAACAACCTTGCGCACCTTTTCCTGACCGTAATTGACGATCTGGCGCGCCATCCAGTTATTCGGCTCTTCGCCCAGGTCCACCTGGCCGCGGGCAAGCCAGGTCGCCTTTTCGTCGGCGCGCCGGATATAGGTACCGGCACCGCCGGTGCCAAACAGGTTCGGGTTCAGCTTACCGATAACAACATCGGCAAGAACGGCGCCCTTCGCGTCCTTCAGGACGATCTTCCGCGACTTCGCCTTCTCATCTGCCGGGTCGTTCAGCTCAAGCCGCTCATACCGCGCCGCATCGGCGGTTTTCTTTTCGATCAGCTTGAAATTCGACAGGTTCACGATGGCCGATTTGACCTTCTGAAATTCGACGCGATAACCGTCTTTCTGATCCAGCCCCCAGTTCTCGCCTTCCAGGGTCATCGAGAATTCGGAACTCGCATTCCTGATCTCGATCTTCGCGACACCGTTGACGTCCTCCGATAATTTCGGAAACGCCGGGTCGGCACCCGCTGTCAGGGCGGTGATCTCCGTCTGTGTCGAAACCGTGACACCGGCGGCAACAACAACAGCGGCCGTCAGGCCTGCAAATACGTAGAATGTTCCGGGTTTCATCGTGCGCTCTCCACTTCAGATCAGGACGCCGCGCGGGCACGTTTGCGATTGCGGCGCACGAGCGCCACAAGCACGGCGAAAATTGCGACTGCAGCCGGCATGGCCGCGATGTTGAGCAGTTTCAACTGTCCGTCGAGCTCGTCGATATCGCGGCGAAGATTGAGCTGGACACTGCGCAGTTCGCGGCGGATTTCCAGCACACGGGCGCGGAACTTGCCAATCGCCTCCTGCTGTTCGGGCGACATCACGGCACCGCTCTTAGCGCGTTCGGTCGTCTGAAGCTCCTGCATCTTCTTTTCGACGTCGGCGAGTTCAGTTACCAGGCTGCGTTCCTTCGTGCGGTACTTGTCCTCGGCCTCGTTCTGGATTTCTTCGACGAGTTCAAACGGACGTGCAGACAGCCCGCGGCTGCGAAGCCCGATCAGCGAACTGGTCCCCGACAGGTTATCGGCGGCGTTGACAACGAAGTCGGCATTGTTGGCCGTCGGCACGGTAACCGTCTGCCCGAACAGGTCCTGGGTGCGCACCCAGAACATATCAGCAATGAAATCGGTATCGGCGACAATAATGATGTTCGCCGGCTTTTCGGATTTCATCAGATGCGGTTTCACCGCAGCTGCCTTTTCGTCCTTTTTCGCATCTTTTTTGGAATCGTCTTTCGGCGGACCGTCGGGGAAAGCGCTTTTGACCGTGCCGCTGAGCCGAGCCGCCAGGATGTAGGTCTTATCCTGAGGCTTGAACTGCTGCAGAATATCGGCTGGCTTTGGATCGCGCCGCACCATATCGGCGGGGAACGGCCCCGATGACGCGGTCGATGTAATCAGCGGTTCGACCTTCACCGTTGCATCGTCTGCTACCTCGAAAAAGCCCGGCGTGCCGAAATTGACGAGGCGCAGTTGCGAGCTGGTCACATCCGTCGAATTGATGTTTTCCGGACCGTAGCTGGTCCACGCCACGTAACGCGTGATGATCGGCCGACCGAATGAATCCACGCCGGCCTGTACCCGCTGCCCGGCTTTCAGATCGCCGAGCACTTTGTTTCGGTCGAACTTGATGCCCCAGGCCTTGAACAGCTTCGGCAGGTCGGAACCGAGGCCCGGCGGCAGGCGCAGGGCCCGGTTGCTGCGCGCACCTTCTTCGGCATGCGGGTCGACAAAGACCATCGCCTTGCCGCCGCGCAGAACGTACTGATCGATCGCGTATTTGGACAGGTCACTAAGACCGAACGGGTGAACAATCATCACAAGATCGACGTCATCGGTAATTTTTGGCGTAAGCCCCTGAGGCCGCACTTCAAAGAACTGCTTCAGCTGATCGACCAGCGCCCAGGCCTTATATTTCTTGAGCGGGTCGGAATCGAGCGGAATGCCGGCAACCAGCGCGATGACCTTCTTCTTCGGGTTCGCCAGATTGTTGATCATCCGGGTCAGGTCATATTCCAGAAACTGTTCGCGCTGCGGCGTCAGGAACGGGATCACGTCCTTGTCGTCGGTCGTGTTTGTCGCCGCGATACCGAAATAGCCGAGATCGCCGGCTTCGGTGATGGGTACGCCGCTCAGACCAAAACCGACTGCCCGATCTTCTTCCGGCGAAAACGGCTCGGGGTCGACCAGTTCGAGACGGATCGTGCCGTTGGAAAGACCGACATATCGCTCCAGCAGTTCCTGGACACGATCACCATAGGCGGTCAGTCCCGGTGTGGTCTCAACCAGTTTCCGGGTCGAAAAGAACCGAAGCGTGATCGGCTCTTTCACGGCGCCAAGCGTCTCCCGGGTGCCATCGGAAAGCGTAAAGAGCTGGTTCTCGGTCAGGTCGACCTGAACGCCCCTGATGGCCGCTTCCAAAAAGGTGTTGATTGCCAAGAACATAACGACGGCAAGTGCCAGGGCGACGACGCCGAGTTTGCGGCTGTCTTTGACGATGGGTTTGCTGCTATTTGCCATGGTGTACCCTCATGAGCCTTTCTTGAGGTCGACGACCACAACATTCGCGAACAGGAAGATGCCGATAACCGACGCCAGGTACACGAAATCGCGAAGATCGAAGACGCCGCGCGTAATCGCGTCAAAATTTGTCAGGAAGCTGAGCGAAGCGACCAGGTCGACGACAAAGGCGCTGGCCCAGCCGCGAAATGCCGACTGCACCGGCTCGAGCCCGCTCATCATGAAGATGAAGCAGACAGCCGCGGTGATCACGAAGGCGATGACCTGGTTGCGGGTCAGCGCAGACACGAAGCTGCCGATGGCGAGGAATGCACCGGCCATCAGGAAGCTCGCGACATAGCCTGCAAAAATCACGCCGTTATCGGGCGATCCGAGATAATTGACCGTAATCCAGATCGGGAAGGTAAGCCCCAGCGCGATACCCGCGAAAACCCAGGCGGCAATAAACTTGCCGGCAACGGCCTGCGTGGTGGAGACCGGCAGCGTCATCAGCAGTTCGATCGTGCCGGATTTCCGTTCCTCGGCCCAGAGCCGCATGCCGACGGCAGGGATCAGAAATAGATACAGCCACGGATGAAACGAGAAAAACGCCTGCAGGTCAGCCTGCCCACGCTGGAAGAAACCACCAAAAAAGAACGTCGTCGCACCGGCGAGTGCCAGGAAGATGACGATGAAGACATAGGCGAGCGGCGTCGAGAAATACGCAAAAAGCTCACGCTTGGAGATTGCGAGGGCAGCACTCATTTTTCGCCTCCCTGTTCGTCGCCGGTAAGTTGGCGGAAGACATCTTCCAGGCGGCCGCGCTCAACATAGAGCTGCTCGGTCACAATGCTCCGGTCTTTCATCCGCGCGTTCACGGTTTCTATAATCGTCGCGCCGTTCTTGGGCATCACCACGACATGCGCGGTCTCTCCGACGTCATCACCGGTCTCGATACGTTCGATGTCGCTGATCCCGCCAAGGGCTTCCTTGAGGCCAGCCACATGATCTCGGTGAAGGCGGACCGACACGGCGTTGTAATAAGAAGAGCGGCGCTCAAGATCCGACGGAGTACCGTCTGCAATCATTTTGCCCTTGGCGATCACGATCGCCCGGCTGCACACGGCATCTACTTCTTCCAGCACATGCGTCGAAATAACGATCACCTTGTCCTTGGACATATCGGCAATCAATTTGCGGACATGATGCTTCTGGTTCGGGTCCAGACCATCCGTCGGCTCGTCAAGGATCAGAACGTCGGGATCATGCAGGATAGCCTGTGCAAGCCCGACCCGGCGTTTGAACCCCTTCGACAGAGTGCCGATCTGCTGGTTGAAAACTTCATTGAGCTGGAGCTTATCGACCGCGTTATCGATGCCGTTCCGTCGCTCTGCGCCGGATAGGCGGCGCACATCGGCCACAAAGGACAACATCCCCGACGGGGTCATATCCTCGTAAAGAGGGGCGCCTTCAGGCAGGTAGCCGATATGGCGTTTGACGGCGATGGGATCGCGCGTGACGTCATTACCGCACACAATCGCGGTGCCTGCCGTCGGCGTCAGGAAACCCGTCACCATTTTCATCGTCGTCGATTTGCCGGAACCGTTCGGGCCGAGAAAGCCCAGAACTTCGCCCGCAGCCACCGAAAAACTTACATCATCCACCGCGGTGAACTGTCCGAACTGCTTAGTCAGGCCCTGAATGTCGAGCATTGTGCTCATTGTCGTATCATCCTCCCGGTTCGTTCCGCTGTCTGGGCTATCGGGAGTTCCCGACACCGGTTTACCACCGGTCAAGCTACCAAGAACCGCGAGGGACTAAAGCCCTACGACCGGTTCGTCAACAGCGCTTGTCAGACGCGATGGTTAATATCGTGTCGTTTAGAACCATCATCCCTGTCGTCAAAACAGCCAAAAGCCGGCCCATTACGGCCCGGCTTTCAGTACTTTTCAGTTTACGCTGCCTGCGCAGGCTGGTCTTCGATAACGGTCGTTGCCGACTGGATTTCGACCTTGCGCGGTTTCATCGCTTCGGGAATTTCCCGAACGAGATCGATCACGAGCAGACCATCTTTCAGGTCAGCCGCCTCTACCTCGACATGGTCGGCGAGCTGAAAACGCCGCTCGAACGCACGCCGTGCAATGCCACGATGGAGAAAGTTCACATCGTCCCTTTCATTGGCGCCCTTGCCGATAACGACAAGCTGTCCATCGCGCACCTCTGCATCGAGATCCTGCGGACCGAAGCCGGCTACGGCGACGCTGATCTGATAAGCGTCTTCGCCGGTTTTTACGATGTTGTAGGGCGGGTAGCTGTCTGCCGCCGCGGTTTTCTGGGCAGAATCAAGCAGTGACGTCATACGGTCAAAGCCGACAGCGGAGCGGTAAAGGGGGGGAAAATCAAAAGTACGCATTCACATATCCTCCTGTGAGCAACATGTTGGAGAGCCGCCAAACAGGCCGGCCCCGGGTTAACATCCGGCCCCGAACGGGCACCGGACAGTATTAACGTGGGATGTGAAAATCAGATTTCAAGAGAACATAACTTATTGTTTTAAATAAGCTTCTTCACGTAATCAGCAATTGCAAGAGAGGATGTCACGCCCGGTGATTCTATTCCGTAGAGATTAATCAGTCCGATGACACCATGATCATCCGGCCCCTGGATAAGAAAGTCCCGTGCAGCTTCACCCGGCGCCTGTATCTTCGGCCGGATACCGGAATACCCGGGCTGGATAGCCCCGTCCTCGAGCGCCGGATAGTAGGTTCGCACCGCAGTATAGAACTTGTCGGCGCGTGCCGGGTCGACGTCGTAGTCGATCTCATCGACCCACTCGACATCGGGACCGAACCGGACCTGCCCGCCGAGATCCACCGTCACGTGAACACCCAGACCGGCTTTTTCCGGTACCGGGTAGATCGGTCGGCTGAACGGCGCTTTACCGGACAGCGTGTAATAGTTGCCCTTGCAGTAATAGGTCGGGGGAACGGTCCCGGCGGGAATGCCGGAGATCGTCGACGAGACGGACTGGGCCCAGAGACCCGCACTGTTGATAACCAGATCGGCGACCAGCGATATCGGCGCATCGCCGCCACAATCGAGACGAATGCCGTCATTCATCGCCTGTCCGCCGGTGACCGGCGTGTTAAAAGCGAACATCGCGCCCGCTTCCTCGGCATCCCCCTGCAGGGCAAGCATATAGGAATGGCTGTCGAGGATGCCGGTCGACGGCGACCAGAGCGCACCGACGCAAAACACCGCCGGTTCCATCTCGGTGACCTGTTCCGGCGTCATCCATTCGAGGTCGACAACCCCGTTAGCCGCTGCTGTCGCCTTCAGTCGCTCCAGCTCAGGCAACTGCAAGGCATTTGTTGCGACGATAATTTTACCGCAATTGTTATATTCGACGCCGTGATCGTCGCAGAACGTATACATCGCGTTTTTACCGGCAACGCAGAACCGTGCCTTGAGACTGCCGGGCGGATAATAGATACCGGCATGAATGACCTCGCTGTGACGCGAGCTGGTCTCGGTGCCAATCGTGTCCGCCTTTTCGACGACAATGACCTCACGTCCCGACTGTGCGACGGCGCGCGCAACCGCCAGCCCGACGACGCCGGCACCGATCACCACGCATTCGACATGCTCGCTCATGCGCCTTCTTCGCCTTCGGCAAAACTGTCGTCGCTTTCGGGGACGGTCCCGAACCGCTGGTCACTGGATTGAAGCCAGGCTTCTTCCGCCGCCGTATTCACCCGACCGAGCATTGCGTTGCGATGCGGGAAGCGCCCGAATTTCGCTATGATATCCTTGTGGAGGATCGCAAACTCGATCCATCCTTCCTTGCTTTCATGCTCGTCGATCGCTTCGTAGAAAGCGACGCATTTCATCTGGTCGTCAATATTTTCACTGTGCTCAAAGGGCAGATAGGCGAACAGTTTCTCCACCGTGATCAGCTCGTCGTGCAGCGGGCTTGCGACCAGCTCCCTGGCCGCCGACAGGGCGACCGGGTCTGCCGCGAAGGACTGCCTATGGCCGCGAAAGATATTCCGCGGCACCTGGTCCAGCAACACGATCAGGGCCACCCGGCCACGCGCATCCAATTTCCAGTTTTCTAAATCGCCGGCTGCGGCGCGGTGATACTGATCCTGGAACCGATCCCTGAGCTCCCGGTCGATATCCGGAGTACTGGCAAACCAGAATTCCCGCACATCGCCATGCCCGTTGCTGGCAGGTGTCCCGAACCAAAAATCGTAAATCTCGCGCCACTGGGCCATCGTTGCTTCCCATAAAATTCCCGCTTGGTTTTAAGGCCTTATCGCCGCGCGTAACAAGCCACCTATCACAATCATGCGGCAGATTACCGGCGGAAAGATCTCTATTGTCCGCAACAATGTTTCCCGCGTCGCCGCGCCCGGCAGCACAGCACCGTCTCCCGGACGATCCAGTTGCCCGAAAATATCTTTCGCAACTTCGTCCGCGTGGGCCGACACGTGGACGACCTGCTGTTCGATCACACCTTCTTCCGCCAGCGGTTCGAGCCAGTCGGCGAGCGCCGCCAGCAATGCCGGCCAGGCCGTAAAATGGCGAAACAGCGAAGGAACAAGTCCGCGATCCTGACCCGTGGTCAACCCGGCGAGCCGATACAGGATGTCCATCGTTGCCGGAGGCAAGCCATCAAGCGACGCCATCGGGAGGAGTACAGACAGCTTCCCCGTATCCGGCGGTCCTGCTTGTGCCGAGACAGGGGCCTGCCATAACGCCGGACGACCAACCTCCAGCGCCATCGCAATAACACGAAGACTAAGGGCATTCATCGGGTTTGCTCGGTTATAGGCATCGAGCGTTTCAACCACCCTGTTGCCATGGTCTTCCGATAAGCCGGCAAGACAGAGAGAAACGCCGGCATCCATTGATGTATCGACGGATGCAGGAATTTCGCCGTCAGATCCGAGGGCCGTCGCGCATTCGGCGAATTTTCCGTTCTGAAAAACAGGCCCCACCGTGCTCCACGCCCATTCAAGAGCGCCGGGGACAGTCGCCAGGTGCCGGTATACAAGATTGACCAGCCTCACACCCAGGGCAGTCTCGATCGCGTTATAGATATCCTTAATGTCACCCGTCGCATTCTCTACCGCGAGTTCGTCCAATACCGGTGTTTTCCGAGGGGGCATAATATCCAAACTCCTTCCCGTCTTCGCTGACCCGCATTCGATCCCAGGTTTTGCGTCAGTGTTAATTAAAATTTTAAACGCAGCAGGTTACCCTCCGCGCGGTCACAGATTTCAACAGGCATACCGTCTTGGGCGGAAGCTTAACATTCGACGTGCTCGTCTTATCGGGAAAATAGCAATGGACTAGCATTTCGCGTTGGCCCGCTGCGACGGCCGCCCAGAACGAAGCACGCAAACTTGTTGCCGCCACAAAGCACCTGGGCGTGAAGGTTTCGCAGGAGACCTACGATCACCCCGAAAACCGCTTTAAGGAAAAGACGCTTTTCAAACACCTGAAAAGCGACAAGAAGGCGCAGCACCGGTAGCGGTGGAATCATCCGCGGCATCGATGGCCGAGTTTGCGGACGCCGGAACTGATGAATTCGATTGCTTTGATGAATTCGACGATTTTGAGGACTACGATGACGATGATGATAGCGATTGGGTGCTTCCAGTCTTCAGAGTTTTCGCCGCATTGGTCGGGGAGCAAGAAGACAATCCTGTTCATCACCCACGGCATCCAGGAAGCCGTATTTCTCGACAGGCCGGGTGATCGTATTGACGTCCAGCCAGGCCCGTATGGCGGCGGACATACCGGTGGAACTGTCCTATCCCCGCAAGCTCGAAATCAAGACCCACGAGGATTTTGGCGCCTATACCCGGCAGATTTACGGCCGGCTTGGAATGACCAGACAGCCCGCTGCTGTTACGCGACAGCGGCGCTTTCGCGACCGAGATACAGATCGCGGCCAGCGTTCAGGACGCCAATCTTGCGGTCCGCGATGTAGCGTTTGTGATTCCATAAACCGCAATCGGGATGAATATAAGTCACGCGGCCTTCACCCATGATGCTTTCGGCTCGTTCGATCAGCCGGGCAATATCGTCCGGCGACTCCGTCATCGTGCGTTTGACGTCCACGACACCGAGCCCCATGCCAATTTCCGGGCGAAGCTCCTTGAACGCGATCAGATCCTCGGCCGGGCGATGTGCACATTCCATCACGATGTGATCGACATGAAGCGCGTTCAGATAGTCCATCAGACGCCCCCAGGAGCCGTCCTGCGGCTGCTGGCCGGCATAGTTACCGAAGCACAGATGCACCGCAGGGATGCCTGGCACGGCATCAAGAACCTTGTTCATGGCGGATGCCGCCCATTCCCATTCTTCGGGATTGCCCGGCAAATTTGCTTCATCGATCTGGACGATATCGGCATCGAGGCGGGCGACCTGTTCGGCAAGCACATCCGCAATCGCGTCGGTGACGGCTTCGATACTGCCATAGTGATGATCGACCAACGTTTTCGCGAGCATATGCGGCCCGGTCAGCGCAAACTTGAACGGCTTCTGCGCCAGTGACTTTGCGCGGCGGCAGGGAAGCGCCAGGTTCATGGTGCCGCTGCTAATCGCGCTTTCAACAACGCCCGCCGGCAGACGGCGCCAGCCCATGTTCATATCGGATTCGAACTGACGGATAAGATCGAACGTCAGCGCCGAGCGGATACCCTCCATCGGCGCGGTGAAGTATTCGATCATGCCGTTGGTTTCGGGATGACTGAGATCGTAACGATACACTTCGCCGTCACAGACGACGTCCAGCCCGGCGGTTTCCTGCGTGTGCAGGATCACGCGCGTGGCGTCCGTTATGTCCTGCTCGGACGGGCTGTTTCCGAGCCAAGCCGGCACCGGATAGGAGCCGACAGTGGTGGTCTTGATGCGTGGCGCTGAGTCCATGATCATAATCCTTGCCGAAACGCCGGTCCCGGCGTAAGTAACTGACTAGTTATTTTAGGCTACGGACAGGGTTATCGCCTGTCAACCGTCCCTAGGCCTTCAATCCCCCGACCGAGGTAAAACAAAGCGTTATGACGTCTGAAGTTGACAGCAAACCAACGAAAGAACCGACACGCCGCGATCCCGATGCATCACGCCAACGGATACTTGCCGCCGCAACGGAAGTGTTCGCAGAGCAAGGGCTGGACGGCGCCAGGGTCGACGAAATCGCCGACCGCTCCCGCATCAATAAAAGGATGCTGTATCATTATTTCGGCAACAAGGACGAGCTGTTCTGCGCCGTTCTGGAGGAGCTATACGAAACCATCTGCCGAGAAAGCGCCAAGCTGGACCTCGACGCCGGCTCCCCGCCGGAGGCGATGCACCGGTTGGTAGATTTCGCGCTCAATTTCTACCTCGACAACCCGCACGCGATGACCCTCCTGAATAACGAGAACCTTCACAAGGCGCGACATCTCAAAAAATCCGGGCGGGTCCGTGCAATTCATGTGCCGTTCGAAAACATGATCACCGCCTTGCTGGATCGCGGTGTCGCCACCGGCGATTTTCACAGCGGATTAAACGCCGCTCGGCTTTACATCACAATCGTGGGCCTCACCTATTACTACCTGTCAAACGGTCACACCCTGTCCCTCGTTTACGACCGCAATCTATACCACCAAAAAGAACTAAGTGCCTGGCGGGAGCATATTCACGACGTGATCACGCGTTTCGTCTCCGCCGATAGGGCGGTAGAAAATCACCAGAACAGGGAATCTTTCACATGACTGAACATCGCCTCGGAATCATCATGAACGGCGTAACAGGCCGCATGGGCACCAACCAGCACCTGATCCGGTCGGTGCTGGCAATAATGGAAGAAGGCGGCGTGAAGCTGCAGAACGGCGACACCGTCATGCCCGACCCGATCCTAGTCGGCCGCAATGCCACAAAGGTCGCCGCGCTCGCGAAGGAACATGGCGTCGAGCGCTGGACGACCGACCTGGATGCCGCAATTGCCGACCCCCGGGACTCACTGTTTTTCGACGCAGCCAGCACCAACCTGCGCGCCGACCTTGTGCGCCAGGCGATCGATGCCGGCAAGGACATCTATTGTGAAAAACCGTCGGCGGCGACACTGGAAGATGCGCTCGAGCTTTATCAGCGCGCCGAGAAAGCCGGTATCAAGCACGGCGTCGTGCAGGACAAGATCTTCCTCCCCGGCCTGCAAAAAATGAAAAAATTGATGGATGACGGCTTCTTCGGTCGGCTTTTGTCAGTGAAGATCGACTTCGGTTACTGGGTATTCGAAGGCGACTGGAAAAAAGCTCAGCGGCCGAGCTGGAATTACCGCAAGGAAGACGGCGGCGGGATCATTCTCGATATGATGCCGCACTGGCGTTACGTTCTCGACAACACGTTCGGCAACGTCAAAAGCGTCACCTGTATGGGCCGCGTGAATATCGACAAGCGCTGGGACGAAAACAACGAACCGTATGATGCCGACGCGGACGATGCATCCTACGCGCTGGTCGAACTTGAAGGCGGCGCGGTGGTCAATATTTTCGCGTCCTGGTGCACGCGCGTGCGCAAGGACGATCTTGTCACGTTTCATGCCGACGGCACCCATGGCGCGGCGGTTGCCGGCCTGACGAAATGTCATATCCAGGATCGCCCCGGCACGCCGTTCCCCGTCTGGAACCCGGACGAGCCGCAAAAGACCGATTTTTTCAGCACATGGACCGAGTACGGCGGCGACATGGAATTCGATAACGGCTTCAAGGCGGAGTGGGAAATGTTTATCCGGCACCTCCATGAAGATGCGCCCTTCCACTGGAACCTGCGCGAAGGCGCCAAAGGCCTGCAACTGGCCGAAGCCGCCATGCAGAGCTGGCAGGAACGCCGCTGGATCGATATCGACGAAATCGCGGAGTAAACCCGATGGCAACGCTGACCCTGCCGCGCGCCGATGGCGGGCTGGAAAACTATATAACCGGCGCGCCGCGCGACTTTCCGGAGACCGCAGACCGCCCGTTCAACCGGGTTGCCTATGCGGCGGCCCATGTCGTGCCGAACGCGTCAGCCGATAACGACCCCTGGGTCGACACCGATGTCGACTGGGACCGCACCATCGCGTACCGCACACACCTTTGGAAACTGGGTCTCGGCGTCGCAGAAGCCATGGATACCGCCCAGCGCGGCATGGGAATGGACTGGCCGACATCGCTGGAGCTGATCCGCCGCAGTGTGGACGCATCGCAGGACGTGCCCGGCGCAGTTGTCGCATCGGGTGCCGGGACCGACCACCTCGCCGCGTCCCCCGACCTGTCGATCGACGACGTGATCGCGGCCTATGAAGAACAATGCGCCGCGGTCGAAGCCTGTGGCGGGCGGATCATCCTGATGGCGAGCCGCGCGCTTGCCGCCTGTGCCAAATCGCCGGACAATTACGGCAAGGTCTATGACCGCATCCTCGGCAACGTGAAAGAACCGGTGATCATTCACTGGCTTGGCGAAATGTTTGACCCTGCCCTCGAAGGCTACTGGGGCCAGGCCGACCATTACCAGGCGATGGATGTCTGCCTCGACGTGCTGAAGCGCAATTCCGACAAGGTCGACGGAATCAAAATTTCTCTGCTCGACAAGGACAAGGAAATCCGGCTGCGGCGCGGCCTGCCCGACGGCGTGCGCATGTATACCGGCGACGATTTCAACTACGCCGAGCTGATCGCCGGTGACGATGACGGATATTCGGATGCCCTGCTGGGCATTTTCGACGCCATAGCCCCCGCCGCATCGGCAGCGCTCGCCGCTCTCGCCGGAAACCGCCTCGAGGAATTCCACGACATCTTCGCGCCGACTGTTCCGTTGTCCCGCCACATCTTCAAGGCGCCCACCCGGTTCTACAAAACCGGCGTGGTGTTTATGGCCTACATCAACGGCCATCAGGACCATTTCGTAATGGTTGCCGGCCAGCAGAGCACGCGGTCGATCACCCACCTCGCCGAAATATTCAGATTGGCGGACAAGGCGGGCCTGTTGAAGAACCCCGAAGATGCAGCCATCCGGATGAGCCGGCTCATGGCCGTCCACGGTATAGGGGTCTGACGAATGGATGCGCCTGATCTCAAAAAACTCGCCATCAATCAGGCGACCACGATGAAGCAGTGGAGCTTGCGCGAAGCCATAGAGGGCTATGCGGCGAAAGACATCCGCGGCATTTCGGTCTGGCGCGACAAACTTGCCGAATGCGGGGTCGATGAAGCGGCCAGAATTCTGAAAGACAACGGCATGACCGTCACTGGTGTATGTCGTGGTGGCATGTTTCCCGCCAATGGCGATGCCGGACGCCGGGCGGCATTAGACGACAATCGCAGCGCCGTCGACGAGGCTGCCGCCATCGATGCGCAATGCCTCGTCATGGTGTGCGGCGGCCTG
>Ga0308018_10000946_pt1 | contig 13848 bp, 5 predicted proteins | sample Neamet282_FD_203130 | JGI IMG/M metagenome (GOLD analysis project Ga0308018, IMG submission 203130) | Marine microbial communities from water near the shore, Antarctic Ocean - #282 | ecosystem: Environmental > Aquatic > Marine > Unclassified | place: Southern Ocean | collected 2014-10-01
ATTTTGGGGCTTTTTGATATCAAAAAGGCACAGAACCCTCGCCCGCACTTTGCAACTGGTTGATCGCCTCCCTCACCCCACAGGATGGCACAGGAGCTCGTTTGCCAGCGCACCTGCGGGCCGACCGCGTACCCGTGGGGCAAGCTGTCGTGCGCGCAGCACGTGGGGCGTCGGCGCACGCAGGAGGATCGCTTCAGTGTCTGCCCCCAGCTGCGGGCGGACGACGAGAAGAGCGTGTTTATCGGCGTGTGGGACGGGACGGTTGGCGACTTTGCCTCCGACCAGGTCATGTCGCTGGTGCTGCCGCACACGCTGGGGTCGGCGGGGTGGCGCGAGTACGCGGGCCGCGCGGCGCCCGCGCACGAGGGCGACGCGCAGCAGCTGCTGGCGGCGGCGGCAGCGGAGGGCTACGCGCGGGCGGATGCGGAGCTGCTGGAGATGTGCGCTCGCGAGCGCAACAACTACGCCTCCACCACGTCCGTCACGGCGCTGATCACGGGCGGCGTGCTCACGGTGGCGCACCTGGGCGACTCTAAGATCGCGCTGGGCAGCGTGGACGGCGCGGGGCGGTTGCGGGGGCAGTCGCTCACCACGGACCACAAGCCGGACACGGGCGCGGAGCGCGCGCGCATCGAGGGCGCGGGCGGCAGCGTGGAGTACTTGTCGGACTCGCACAACAAGCCCTTCATCCGCGGCGGCGACTTCCTGCCGCGCAAGGCGCAGGGCGACAAGCCCATGCAGCTGCAGTACTCGCGCGCGTTCGGCGGCAAGGACCTCAAGCCCTTCGGCCTGAGCGCCGCCCCGGACGTGGCGCAGCTGGTGCTGCAGCCGCAGCACCGGCTGCTCGTGCTGGCGACCGACGGGCTGTGGGACGTCTGCTCGCCCGCCGATGCCGTGGCCATCGGCATGCACGCGTGCCAGGCGGGCGAGGACCCCGCGCAGGCGCTCGTGAGCTTCGCGCTGGACGAGCAGAACGGCTCGGACAACGTCACGGTCGTGGTGCTGGAGCTCGCCGCCATGTGAGGGCGTGAGCCCCCATGGCGCCACTGCGGCGAGCGACCTGGCACGTGCACCCTGCTACCGCGTTCCGGTGCTGGGCCGCTGGGCCGCAGGCTCTTCGTAACGCGCAAGCTGCGTTACTCTGAGCCTCCCTGTGCCCTGAACCTGAACCCGAACTCGAATAATCGGCCCCTTAAGCTCTGAGCTTTGAGCCTGCTGAGACTGAGACGACTGAGACGCACGGCGCGCGCACACCGCACTCCGTCTTCTTGTGTCGTTGTACAATGTACAATATTACGACATCATGACCAACACACACACAAGACACAAGCTTTTGCGCACTTGTACATTAACGTCATCTGTCTACGCTTACGCTCGGTGTTTGTCCTGTGCTGGGGAAGGGGAAGCACGGGCTTCGCCAGCCGCCAGCTCTGCTGCTGCAGCCTCGAACTCGAACCGCTCCACCTCGGCCGCCACGGCCTGGAGGTCGTCGTCGTCCGTGCTCACGTCCAGCGACGACAGGTCATCGGAGTCACTGCCCGAGGCGTCGGAGAGCTCAAAATCACCAAATGGCACGCCGCCAAAGAACATTCGCTGCCGCGGTGCCGCACGCGCTGCTTGGGCTGCTGCCGGGGCTTTGGCGGCGGGAGCTGCTGCGGCTGCAGCTGCGGCTGGAGCAGCTGGAGCAGCAGCGGCAGCCGCGGCAGACGCGGTTGTGCGAGCGGTGGTGACGACAGCACTTTGGGCGCTGCTCGCACGCGCAGCGGACGCGCGGGGAGCAGCAATCACTGCGGCGGGTTGCGTGGCCGTCTTGGCGTCGGCCCGCGCCTTGACCGAGGCGCCGGCGCCAGCGCTGCCGCTGCAGCGACGCATTTCGTGGAGCGCAGCCTTGGAAGGCGGTGCCTGCGCGCGCTGCCCCACGATGCTCAAGCTCCCGGCCTGTGCAATGCAGTGATAGCGCTCCATCTCGAGATCCTGCGGGACCTGAAGTTCGCCAGTCCAACCTGAACGTGCTGGGCTTCTGCGCGAGCGGCGCCCCCGTTAACTCCTATGCTCAAGTCAATATTTCGTTCGTTTTTGAGCCGTTGGTGCTCTTTCCTTGGTCTCGCCGGCATGGAACCGCTTCGCGTGGTGGCGGGTGCCTTCACACACGCACTCGGGTCAAGGAATCGTAGTACATGCAGCTCCGGCTCCAACCTGGGGTGATAGTGAACAGCCAAATTGGGCAATTGCGCAGAGCCGAAGCGGTTGCCATGCGGACAGCTTGAGACGAGCCGCCAGACGCCCTACGCCCGACGCCGCCAGGCCAGAGGATGAGCACGGCGCTGGTGACGGCGGGCCGCGGCGTGGTCGATGGCGGCGGCGGCGGCGGCGCGCCGCCGCCGCGGCCGCGGCACGATGACGCGGGGCACGACGACGACTTCGGCAGCGGCTTCAACGCGAGCTTCGGCGACATCCTGCGCCGCGTCGAGCCCGAGGTGTTCGCGGCGCACGCGAAGGTGAACCACCGCGACGCGCTGGACGATATCCTGGGCGACGATGTGGGCGCGCACGTGAGCGAGCACGTCGACGGCGTGCCGGACTGGATGCTGCCCACGCCGCTGTCGGAGGCGGAGAAGGCGGCCATCACCGAGAGCTTCCTGTGGATGCGCAACTACAAGACGCGCGTCATGCTGGCGCGCAAGTCGTTCTACGAGTTCGCGCACGACCACCACTCGAAGCACCTCGACGCGGAGCACTTCTTCACGCTGCTGCGCATGTGCTCGCTGCTGCCGCCGGACCCCGCCACGCGCGCCGCCATCGTGAAGCGCTACACGGACAAGGACCCGAAGCTGCCCGTGCCAGCGGAGTGCCTCGACTTCAAGAGGTTCTTCCGCGAGCTGCTGCCGCACGCGTGGCGGGGCGAGGCGGGCGACCTGGACGCGGCGCCCGAGCCGGGCGTGGGCGACTGGCGCGCGACGGAGCTGCAGCGGCGCGTGGGCAAGCGCCGCGCGGGGCAGCTGGTGAAGGCGGCCCACAACACGGTGGTGGCCAAGAAGAGCTTCGCGCGCCAGCTGCGGCTGGCGCACCACCACCATGGGCAGGAGCTGCTCAACATCGTGGGCGCGGACCTCCGCGAGCGCGACATCTTCGGGCAGGCGGACCTGCAGTGGAACATGGACTACCAGGTCAAGATGATGGGCGTCACCACGCGCCACGGCGTGCGCGCCATCAAGGACAAGACCGCGCGCCTGGACGAGATGGCGGTGCGCATCCAGCGCCTGCACTGGGCGGCCAAGTCCTCGCAGTGCGACATGGCCGGCGACGCGCGCTACGCGCGGGGCACGAAGCGCCCGTGCAAGATCGACAAGCGCGGCAAGTGCTCTACGCACAACGGCAGACAGCCGCCGCTGCACCCGAAGCTCGACCCGTCGCGCACCGTGGACGACGAGATCGACGAGGAGCTGGCGGAGCTGCACAAGGGCTCGACGCGCGAGGAGCGCTACCTGGACTGCCCCAAGTGCAAGGTGCCCATCATCCCGCGCCTGCTCGACGAGCACCTCGCCACGTGCGTCGGTCCGTACACGGGCTTCAAGGGCGACCTGGAGGAGCACATGAAGCTCGGCACGGCCGACCTGGAGGGCGCATACCTCGTGCACCAGCGCACGGTGGCGCGCCACGCCGACCGCGCCGCCACGAAGCTCGAGCTGCGGCGCTGCGAGCTGTGCGGGCGGCGCGTGCAGCCGGAGCGCTTCGAGAAGCACACGGCGCAGTGCGAGAAGCGCGCGCAGCTGAAGAAGGACATGGCGTCGCGCGACCTCGAGCTGGAGAAGCGCAAGGCCGCGGTGGTGGGCATCATGGCCCCCCGCGCGCCGCAGAACCTCGCGATCGCCCAACTGGAGGCGAAGAACGGCCACAAGTCGGCCTGCCTCACCTCCAGCAGCATCAAGCTCGACTGGGAGCCGCCCATCATCGACGGCGGCACGCCGGTCTACGACTACGAGATCAACTACTCGAAACAGACGTACGTGCTGCGCGGCAAGGAGAAGGTCTACACGTTCACGGAGATGCCGCCGTACCAGACGACGTACCTGTGCAACCGCCGCCCCACGGCGCACCACGGCATCACGATGTCGTGCCTCGAGGGCGGCGTCACGTACGCCAACATCAGCGTGCGCTGCCTGAACGCCGTGGGCTGGTCGCCGCCCTCGAACGCCATCCCCAGCATCACGCTGCCCAAGATCTCGCCCCCGGGCCCGCCGCTGCTCTGCACGCTGTTCCCCGTCGACCCCGCCGTCGCCATCACGTCCAGCAGCATCTCCGTCGTGTGGAGCGCGCCCATGTACGACGGCGGCGCGCCGCTGGACCACTACCTGCTCAAGTACCTCGTGATGGAGCAGGTGCCAGACCCGCGCCACACGGGCCGCAACGCGGTGAGCATCGACATGGACGTGACGAAGACGATCAAGGTGGCCTTCGACCGGCACGCCACGAAGCAGACGCACGTGATCCGCAACCTCATCGGCGCCACGCGCTACCACCGCATCCAGGTCACGGCCGTCAACAAGAGCAAGCTCACGGGCCCGCCCTCCGGCGGCGTCGACGGCATCGAGGCGACCACGGACGACCCCACCTTCCTGCAGCTCCTGCAGAACGAGCTCACGCGCACGCGCAAGCACTTCCTGCCGCTGGTCGACGCGCACCCGGACATCAACGGCATCTCGCAGCGCGTGACGGTGGACGAATACCTGAGCATGATCCTCAAGCAGCTGGATGAGGAGCTCAACCGGCTGGGGCTGGACCGGCCGCGCACGGGCACGCCGGGCGCCAAGGCGCGGCGCCACGCGGCGCGCGGCGCGAAGCAGGCGGCGGACCTCGAGTCCGCGACGGAGGAGGCGGAGGCGGCGCGCGCGAAGCTGAAGGAGGAGCTGGACGGCGACCTGCTCACGGCGGCGGAGCGCGCCGCGCGCGAGGAGGAGCTCGAGGTCGAGCTGCGCGCCAAGCGCGCCGAGATCGACGAGAAGCACAAGGAGGAGGTGGAGGAGGAGCACAAGCTGGACGACATGGCGGAGGCGCTGGGGCTGGGCGGGCGCGACGCCGCGGCCGAGGCCGCGGCGGCCGCCGAGGCCGAGGCGGAGAGGAAGGAGGAGGAGGAGAAGCGCAAGAAGTTCGCGGCGGGCGTGGACTCGGAGATGTTCCCAAATTACGAGGCGCGGCTCGAGCAGTTCGCGCACAAGATGCAGCGCATCGCGGAGGACATCCAGCTGGCGGAGCAGGAGCGCATCGACTGCATCGCGCAGCAGCACGAGATCATCTACCACATGACGATCTCGACGGGGCGCATCGCGGCGCTGCGCGCGGAGAGCGACCGCGTCTCGCGCTTCCGCGGCGCCAACATCGACTCGGCGGTGATCCACGGCCAGTCGCAGCGCTTTGACAAGACGTCGCTGCGCGACCAGCTGCGGCTGGAGCTGAAGAAGGAGATGGACTCCATCGGCCACGGCAAGAAGGACCTCATCTCGGGGCGCGTCAAGCGCGAGGCGGCGCAGGAGCGCAAGAAGAAGCGCGAGGAGCAGATGCAGGAGCGGCGCGCGGCGCTGCAGGAGTTCAAGACCAGCGCGGGCAAGGCGAAGCAGCAGGCGGGCGCGGTGAAGGCGTGGGGCAACCGCGCGCTGATCCACACGTTCGGCATGTGGGTGGACTACATCCAGCGGCGGAAGAGCTCCAAGGCGCTCGTCAAGCGCATCATGGCGCGGCTGCAGAACGCGGAGGTGGCGGGGGCCATGTCGATCTGGAAGCACAAGATCATGGGCGCGCGGCGCACCGCGGCGCGCGACGACGGCTTCGCGTCGGTGGGCGACAAGATGCTGGCGCGCGTGGGCGACCAGCGTGAGGACGTGGCGGAGCAGTACGAAGACATCATGACGAGCGTGGCGGGCGTGAAGGGGCTGCTCAAGCTCAGCAACGTCACCTCGACGCAGCAGGCGAAGATGCGGCGCTCGGGGCGCTACGGCGCGACGGAGTGGGCGGCGATCGAGCGGGGCGAGGCGCCGGGCACGCAGAAGACGATGGGCTTTCTCAACCTGGGCGACGGCCTCTTCCGCTCGCGCGAGTTCCACGAGGCGGAGCACTACTACGTGCGCCACGTGGAGAAGATGCGGCAGATGCGCGATCTGCCGGCCCTGAGCAGCGGCTACGGCCGGCTCGGCCGCGTGTGCGAGGCGCTGCAGCTGCCGAGCAAGGGCATCGTCAACTTCGACCGTTCGCGCGACGTGGCGCGCGAGGCGGACGACGATGGCCTGATCGGCGCGGCGCTGTGCGGGCTGGGGCGCTGCTACCACATGCTGGCGGCGTACCAGCAGGCGATCATCATGTTCAACCGCGCGCTCGGGCACTACGTGTCGATGGGCGACAAGATGGGCGAGGCGGACTGCTACCGCGGGCTCCGCGACGCCTACGACCTGCTGCACGAGCCGAGCCACGTGCGGCGCTTCGCGGCCAAGCTGCGCAAAATCGCCAACGACCTCGAGGATCGCACGACCGTGGGGCTCGCCAAGCTCGACCAGATGCGGAAGCGGCTCGTCGGCGCGACGGCGGAGCAGGGCGCGGTGATCGCGCTGGAGCGCGTGGCGCCGCTGGTGATGCGGCTGCGCGCGAAGCGCGATCGGCTGCTCGAGCAGATCCGCGTGCAGGAGGAGACGCACTCGCGCCTGGTGTTCGAGAACGCGACGCTCTTCAAGAACGTCGGCACCATCGAGGCGGAGCTCAAGCGCGCCACCGAGACGGAGGCGGAGGAGCTGGACACCACCATCATCCACGGCGACGCGCGCTCGGCGGGCATGTCGGGCGCGGTGCAGCGCTGGCGGGTGGGCGAGCTGCGCGACGCGCTGCGCGAGAAGCTGGCGGCGGTGGCGGACACCGTGGAGGAGGCGCGCACATCCGTGGGCCGCGTGGCGATGCAGGTCAAGAACTGGAAGGACGACGTGGGCGAGCTGGTCGCGGAGCTCGAGATCGAGACGGGGCCTCTGATGAGGCGCGTCATGGGCAAGTCGCGCTTCCGCTTCGTGGCGCTGAATCCCTCCAACGCGTCGGGGTCCGACGTGATGGGGCAGGCGACGGGCGGCATCCCGAAGGTGTGCACGGTGGAGGGCACGACGTGCTTCGTGCACGACATCATGTCCGGGGCGGCCGAGCGCGTGATGCTGGGCGACAAGGCGGGGCGCCACATCGGCGAGCTGAAGGGCCACTCCAAGATCATCTCCGCGCTCTGCTTCTTCGAGGAGCGCATCTACACCGGCAGCGCCGACTGCACGATCCGCGTGTGGAACATCGGCGATCCGATCACGGGCAAGGAGAACAACGACTACGACGCGTACGACTACGGCAGCGACGGCGGCTACAGCAGCAAGGGCAGCGGCGGCGAGTACTCCGACGGCGAGGACGAGGGCATGGCGGAGAAGGCGCTGCACGAGGGGCACATGATGTGCCACATGCTGCTGGAGGGGCACGAGGCGACGGTCACATGCATCGCGGTGGACGTGTTCAAGATCGTGAGCGGCGGCGCGGACAACAAGATGCGCATCTGGCACAAGGAATCGGGCGAGTGCCTCAAGATCGTGCACGGGCACCACGGCGCGATCATGTCGCTGGACCTCGACCCGGAAGTGATCGCGACGGGCACGGCGGACGGCGAGGTGTGCCTCTGGGACATCTTCGGCGCAGCCGAGTCGCTGATGAGCCTGAAGGTCGGCAGCGAGGTGGAGGTGAACTACGCGGGCGAGGGCGAGTGGTTCGACGGCATGGTCGACTTCATTGACACCGCGAGCGAGAAGCAGCTCTTCACCATCAAGTACGACGACGGCGACGAGGAGGACAACGTGCCGCTGCGCAACATCCGGCTGCCGCCGACGCGGCGGGACACCAACCCGTTCAAGAAGGTCAAGCGACGGCTGCGGCTGCGCGGGCACTACGAGGTGAACGAGGCGGGCATCCGCGTGCAGGCGTACAAGGTGACGGTGGTGCGCTACGCCGTGTCCGAGATCGTGAGCGCGGGCAGCGACGGCACCGTCCTGGTGTGGGAGACCGAGACCGGCGACGAGCTGCTGCGCGTGCGCCACCACAGCGACGCGGTGCTCGACCTGGCGTTCGACGCCGTGAAGATCATCAGCGCGTCGCGCGACAACACGATTCGCATCACTGACATTGCGACCGGCGACAACACGCAGACGCTGCGCGGGCACGAGGGCGGCGTGCTGGCGCTGCAGTTCGATGCGAACAACATCCTGAGCGCGTCGGACGACGGCACGCTGCGCCAGTGGCACTGGCAGGCGTCGGGTGGCGACGCGAAGGAGAAGACGCACACGCTGGACTTCCCCACCGAGAATCTCGCCAAGGTGGCGCGCAAGTACCAGGTCAAGGTGGCGCAGCTGCTCGAGTGGAACAACATCAAGGACGTGTCGGAGCTGTACGCCGGCATGCAGATCATCGTGCAGAAGGACAACAGCTCGCAGGTCAAGACCAAGCACGAGCTCGAGGCCGAGGCCGAGAAGGAGCGGGTAAAGCTGGAGGCGGAGGAGCAGGCGACGATCAGGGCGGAGAAGGAGAAGTCGGTGATGGGCAAGCTCGGCAAGCTGGGCGGCAAGGTCAAGCTCCCAGGCTTTGGCGGCGGCAAAAAGAAGGAAGGCGAGGGCGAAGGCGGTGGCGCGGAAGACACATAGTAAAGCTGCAAGAATTGGCTGACCGACCGCTGTGATCCGTGGGGACGTATTTTGTCCCCGATCCCAGAGAGCCAACGCCTCTCTCCAACCTCCAGTGGCAGTGGCGCAGCGCACAAGCGAAAAAAGCGTTATCGAAGTGCGCAGCAGCAGTGACTGGCGGCCGCCTGCACTCACCATTTCGCGATGCATCGGCAGCGACGGGCCAGCATAGACCTGGTGCACCGATTCATCGGTGCTGAAGAAGACGATGCAGCAGCAGCGAAGCCGTCCGCTCCCAGTGGCCAGGCGTTGCCGACCGCCTGGGGGGACAGCGCCCCCGCCGCGCCGTCGAAGAGCGCATCGGTGCCGGCGGATGACCCGCCGGTCGTCTTGGGACGCATGCGAATCGCGCTTGGGCTGCTGCTGTTCTATATCAACGTCTACACCGACTTCTTGGTCCTGTCCGTGTTCCGCGAGAGCGAGCCCCTGCCGGTCGGCGAGCCCACCGCGCCGAGGCTCTGGGGCAACCTGGTTGTCGCCAACTTCGTGCTGCAGTCCATGGCGGGCTACTGGAACGGCTCCGATGGCAAGGGCGGCGGGCGGTGCAACGGGCTGCTGGGGGCGCTCTTCCTGCTGCCGCTGGTGGAAGCGTGGCAGGGGGCGGGCCGCGGCGCGGGGCGCGACGGGACGAGGCTGGCACGCGCCAAGTACATCGAGCTTTGGCTAGAGAACGTGCCGCAGGGCGCATTGCAGCTGTTCACGCTCTTCGCCTTCGGCCGGCGCTGGGGCGGCGCAGAGCAGGGCAACACGGTGCTCGCCTCCGCGTTCTTCTCCATGCTGAGCGGCGCGTTCACGATGGCGTGCCACCACGAGCTGTTCGACACGAGCACGTTCGGGGCTGGCGCGGTGGACAACACGCCCGTGCTCGGGCGCTTCGGGCTGTTCTTGTTCACCTCGCTCGACACGTTGATCCACACGCTGATGCTTGCGGCGCTCGGGACGGCATTCCGAGGCAAGGCGTTCGGCTTCATTATTTTAGGCATGCTCGTTCGCATGGTGCTCTTCCACCGCATCGAGCGCGAGACACCGAAGGAGGCGCAGTGGGGCGGCGGCGGCATGGGCTCGGTGATATGCGCGCTCGCCTTTTCGCTGCCCATGAGCGCGCTCGACCTCCTCATCTCCGAGCGTTTCGGCACGCGGCCGCTGCGCATGCTGATGGCGTACTCGTTCGTCGAGACGATGTGCTTCTCCAGCGTCGTCTGCGTGGCCAGCGAGAATCTCACACCGCGGTGGTGGGGCTGCTCGTGCAAGTCAGAAGAGAACGACGCGGTGTACAATGGGCTCGACTACTGCTTCCCCGAGGCGGGCGATTTCCTCTCCCGGATCCAGGGGCCCGCGAAGACGTATTTCCTTCTCATCGTCTTCGCGGCGCTCTGGTTCATCAAGGTCGTCGCCTTCTTCTTCCTGTCGATGTGTGCCCGCCACGCGAGCAAGGTGTACCTTTTTGAATAAGACTGTTGTGATGTATGTATGTATGTTGTGATGTATGGGTTAGGGTTACTACAATGGATTTATTTTACACATCAAGGACCTCAGGCGAGACCAGGTCCTGCACCAGGGCGGGCACGCCCGTCGCGATGGCGAACTCGCACGCTCGCTTCGCGTGCTTCTCGTGCTGGCACATCAGCTCCAACGCGGCCTGCTCGTCGCCCCCGACGCAGCCATGACCCTGCAACAGCAGCAGACACTCGCACGCGAGGTCCATCGAGGTGGCCACCTTGAACACCAGGTGCTGCATCCACAGGGACAACTGCGTGGCAGGTGAGGGCGAGCGGGAAGAGTCGCGCAGGGAAGTGTGAGCACAGGAAGGCAAGGCTGTGGCGGGGCGGCGCGGGCTGTGGCGCGCGCGCTCGCCGTATCGCTGCACGCACCGCCAGCTGAAAGTCGGCCCAGCTCTGCTCCTCCGTGTACACCAGCTGCGATGCGCCCTGCGCCGAAGCCGCCGTGAGCGCGCGGTGATACCACCTGTGCAGCGCGCGCAGCTGGGCGCCCAGGCCCTCCGCACCCTCGCCGTCGCCCTCAGCGGCGGCGGCTGCAGCCCCCGCAAACGCTGCGCCGTCGCAGTGCAGCAGCGTCAGCGCCACGTCCAGCAGTGGCAACCCAGCACCCGCGGCACGCCAGTCCACGAGCCGCGCGCCAGACAACGTGGCCAGTGCGTGCGTCCCGACAATGCAGTCGCCGTGCACGATGGCACGCGGCGCGCGCGCCAGCGCGCGCTGCGTGGCATCGTGCAGCCGCGCCCCGCCATCCAGCGCAGCGGCGTCCGCCATGCAGCCGAGCAGGCGCAGGTGTTCGGTATCCAGCACGCCACCCGCGCCGCCTGGCGCCCAGCGCCCCTGGACAAAGCAGCGCTTGAAAGCGCGCGCCCCGTTCGCGCACGCAGCGGCGCCTTCGGCCGGCGCGCACTCGGCGAGCACCGGCGGCAGCGCCTCGCGCATCTGCGCGAGCGCCGTCGTCGGCGCGGGCGGGTCGCCCGCCGTGCCCGCGGCGCCAAGCGCCAGCGAGCTCGCGTGCAACGCCGCGAGCGAGCGCAGCGTGTCAAGGACGAGGTCAGCGCCCACCGCGCCGCTCGCCCCGCCCATCTCCTGCAAGTCCACCACCCCGCCCAGCTCCTCCACGGCGAGCACACCCCGCGCCAGCAGCGCGCACGGCAGCAGACCAGCCGCTGGCCCAGCCACTGCGACATCGGCGTCACCCAGCAGCGGGCACTGTGCGCGAGCCGCCGCGAGCGCCTCTGGCAGCGCCGCGTTGAGCAGCGGCGCCGCAGTTGTGAAGAACGCGCATTCGCGCGCCAACTGCCGCTGCGCAAGCTGCGCAACAGCACTTGTCGCCGCGGAAATATCCGCCGTGGTCTCCAACGCCTCCACATCGGTGGCAGGCGCGAGGTCGTCCTGCGCCGCAGCCGCGTGGAACATGGAGGCGCGGCGCGCGGAGGCCAGCGTCGTGGTTGGCAGCCGGACCACGAGCGCGCGCGGGAGCGATTCCTGCCCAGCAGCCGCCGTGTAGCTTAGCACCAGCCGCACCGTAGCGACGCCGCTGCCGACGAACGCGAGCGTGGGCTGCGTCTCGGTGCTGGCGGCAGCGCTGCCCATCAGCTCCACGCGCACGCCCTCTAGTGCATCGGCGGCGACCGCCAGCAGTCCAGAGGGCGAGCCAGCTGCAGCATGGTTGGGGCCGGCCTGCGCCCGTTCGTGCGCGGCGAAGCGCAGGACTTGCTGGGCCCAGCCGGTGGTCAGCGCATTCAAGCCGACGATAGGCGCAGGTGGGGCCACTGCGGGCGCCAGCGGCGGTGGCGGCGCATGCTGGGGCGGCGGCGGCGGCGGCGGCGGTGCGTGCTGAGGCGGCGGCGGTGCGTGCTGAGGCGGCGACGGCACGGTCGTCGCCGATGCCGACGCTGCTGCATCCGGGGGGCGTAGCGGGGCGTGCGGAGGCGGCAGCGCCGTGGCAGTGGACGCAGCATCCATCGCAAACGACACAGAAGCACGGCGACGACCAGCGGGCTCGGCCGCGGCCGCCCCCGCCACGTTGCCAAACAGGGAGCGGCGGCGGCGCACTCGCTCCGGGTGCTCGGGCGACGCTTCGCCGCCCACAGCGGCTTCGGTGGTGGTGGCGGCGGCGGTGGCGGCAGGCCGCTGCTGCGCCGACGATGACGCCAGCTCCGCCGAAGGTGGCGACAGTCGCTGCATCGGCGCCGCCGCTAGCGCCTGCAGCCGCCTTCGCAGGCGCGCGGCAACCACATCTATTTGCTGCACAGTGGCGCTGGCTGCCGGGTCGCGCTGCGCGTCGCGCTTCTGCAGCTCCAGCACGTGCAGAAGCGCCCTCAGCGACGCCACCTCCGCACCGCCACCGGGGCTGCCCCCACCGCCACGCGGCGGGCTCCGATGCTCGCCCTCTGCCCCCCGCCCCCCCGCGCGCCGCGCCGATTTCGACGGCGACGACGGCGTGTCCCGCTGCCACGCCTCTCCCTTGCCGCCAGCGCTCAGTCCCAGCTCCTTGCGCCGCCGCTGCAGCTCCTGGTCCCACGTCGTGTTGGCAATGGCTTCGGTCGCACGGTCGGCCGCCGCGCGGACGCGCAGCTCCTGCGGCGATGGCGGCGGCTTGGACCCGAACGCCACGCCGCCACCGCCGGCGCGCCCCCCCACGAGGAATGAGTGCAGCGAGGTGCCGCCCAGCCCCGCCGCCGCCCCCGAGCTGCCGTCCGCTATGCCGCCACCGACGAGCGGCATAGCGGAGGCGGAGTGCGTTGTCGGCGTCAGCGGCAGCGGCGGCTTCAGCGGTTGCGCGGCAGGCCGCCGGGCGGCGGCGTTGTCGGCGCGGGCGGGGGAGCGCGCGGCGGCGCTGTCGGCGCGCGGCCCCTCGAGGTAGGAGACAGGATCGAAGCCCCCATCGCTGCCCTTGGCCAGCCCCAGCGCCGCCGTCACCGCGTGATGGCGCGTGGTCTGCTCGCAGCGGCGCAGCGCCTCGCCCTGCACCTTGGCCATGCGCCGCGCCAGCGCCGCGCGCTTCTGCGCCGCCTCCTCCAAGTTGGCGCGCACCAGCTGGATGCGCGCGCGCATGCGGGCCTCGTGCACCTGGTCGCTCTCGCCGGGGAAGCGATCGAGGTGCGCTAGCGACGCCGCCGGCACCGGCGCGTACGACGACGACGGCGGCGACGATGGCGGCGGCGGCGGTGGCGGCGGCTGCAGCGCGTGCGGCGACAGCCGCTGCATCGGCGCGCTCGCCGACGCCCCGGGTTGCCTGCCACGCGCGCCACCCACGCCTACGTTCGCGCGGCGGTTGGCGCGCAGTATTGCGGTGGGGCTCACGGCGTTGGAAGACTCCGCGCAGGACGCCATCACCTGCGCCGTCTGCACGCCGGAGAAGCACCCCGGCTGCGCGAGCTTCTCACGGCGCCCCCCCACCCCCGGCCCGCGCACGCTGATGCCCCGCGCGGAGTTGACGCGGCTGGTGCTCAAGCTACTCACCCAGTTGAGATTAGCTCGGTAGTCCATCGCCGGCTGTCCACTTTACGCCCGCCGCCTTCCGCGCCTAGCGCTGCTTCACGAACACAGCGTCAACTGCGAGAAGACTTTTGGGCGAAATCGCACACGGATTTCGAGGCGCCCGTGTGTTC
>Ga0308018_10000972_pt1 | contig 13689 bp, 13 predicted proteins | sample Neamet282_FD_203130 | JGI IMG/M metagenome (GOLD analysis project Ga0308018, IMG submission 203130) | Marine microbial communities from water near the shore, Antarctic Ocean - #282 | ecosystem: Environmental > Aquatic > Marine > Unclassified | place: Southern Ocean | collected 2014-10-01
TATCAAGAATGATAACCTTTTTTATAAAAATTTAACTGTTATCTTCTATCATAATTAATGTCAATTCCATCTGGAAAATCTTCACTAGCATCAGCCTGAAGATTCATTACATCACAACCAGAAGGGAAGGAATAATTAAAATCTATAAAAGGAGCTTCAATACCTTCGAAAACAATATTAGTAGATAATACTGATTCATTTGCCGACCAAGTTATTTCAATAAAGACATCACCTAAAACGTAATAATTACCAGTTTCGTTGCTGTTAAATTCCCAAGAGTCAAGTGGTACACCCTCAAACAAAACCGGGTTATCCCAAGTTCCAACAATTGAAGACTCATCACAAGTTACAACTTCACTAGTGTTATCATCATCACTGCTACAAGCAACGATTAATACTGTTAAAAGTAAAACTCCAAATTTTTTAATTGTTTTCATTGTTTTCATTGTTTTCATTGTTTTAATTGTTTTTATAAAATGCTAAAGTAGTTAATTTAAAATTAGTCATAAAAAAACCACCCTAAATTAATAGAGTGGCTTATAATCTGTTAAATTGATAAATAACTAAATAATTAAAAAGCTCGAACTGCACGCACGCTAATGCCTGTGTTGTCCTTACCGTTGTTGCTCTGAATACCATTGTAGAAATCCTGCCTCCACGCGTTAGTGCTATCGAACTCCGCAGAACTCCAGTGGTAAGCATCGTAAAACTCACCAATCGCAGTTTTGTGTTCGTACAATTGGTTTAACTCATCCTTACTTGGTAAATACCAATCGGTATACCCTCTAACATAATAGTCTCGTGCTATACTTGCAGCATAGCTCCCTGAACCTTGAGCAGTTATTATAGCATTTATTAGTTCGTCCTGGTCCGATACCAGTAGATGTTGCACCTGTTAAAATAAAACTACCATTATACCAGTGTAATCCTTCACTTTGGTTTTCTGTGGCAGCAATTAAACCGTGTTGCCCAGTTGAATCTATATAAGCTATTATACCTCCCTTATAACTCTGCCCAATAGCAAGATTATTATCTCCATTCCCTCCACTATCATCAACATTGTTATTATCATCACTACTACAAGAAACAATTAATACTGTTAATACTAAAAAAAATAATTTTTTCATTTTTGTTTATTTTAAAAATTATAATGTTTAAATGAAATATAATTATTTATTTAATTAGTTATTCTGATAATAAAATGCGATTTGAAAATTTTGGACATAAAAAAACCCCTACTCAATAAGAATAAAGGTTTAATGGTAATAGTTATTTATAGTTCAATTAATTAATTGCAGGATCTTTTAAGCCATCTTCAATCATTGTATAGAATTGATCTAATTTTGGAAGAATAACAATTCTAGTTCTTCTGTTTTCAGCTCTACCTTCAGCGGTATCATTAGATGTTTTAGGTACATATTGACTTCGCCCTCCAGCGGTCATTCTAGCAGGAGAAACTCCAAAATCATCTTGTAATATTCTAACAACAGTAGTAGCTCTAAGTACACTTAAGTCCCAATTATCCTTAATACAACTTGTGCTTATAGTTTTTGAGTCGCTATGACCTTCCACTAAGAATTCGAAATCAGGTTTGTTATTTACTACCATAGCAATTTTTCCTAGCACTTCTTTTGCTTTTTCGGAAACATTGATGCTTCCGCTTTTAAATAATAGTTTATCAGAAATACTTACAAAAACAACTCCTTTTTCAACATTAATTTCAATGTCGGTATCGTTCATATCTCCAAGTACCCCTTTTAAGCTTTGTACTAAAGCAAGATTAACCGAATCACGACGTGTAATAGCGTCTCGTAATTTATTAATGGTTACATCTTTTTGTTTCATACTCTCTAATGATTTTTCAAGATTTGATGCTCCTTTTATAGTAAGGTCTGTAAAGTTCCCTATTTGATTGATCAAATCACCATTTGTAGCATTTAAAGTTGTTACCTGGCTTTTTAGTGCATTGTTTTCTGCAGATAATCCAGATCTTTCTGAAAGACAATCATTTAATTTTACGGTTGCAGTATTTAATAAATCTTGCGTAGTTTTTTGCTTAGCTTCCAGCGCTGCGTGTTCTTTATTAGACACACAAGAAGTTAAAAACAAACTAGAGCAAGCTACTAGAATCAGGAATTTTTTCATAATTATATTTAGGTTTAAATGTTATTCAAAATTATAAAAACAAAGTATAGTAAAAAAAAGTATTCGTATTTTTTTAATACAATTATTTTAGTTGTTTAAATGTACGATTTTTTCTAATAAAATAATTCCAAACAACAGATTTAATATGGTAATACCTAAATTGTGTACTGTTTTTGTTGCGTTTTTTTAAATAAGTAGGAATAAGTCTATAAAAACTAAAGTGTGCTTTTATAATTGAAAGGCTATGTCTCCATTTTCCTTGTATTAAAAACTGAAACCCAGCCAATCCATCTAAAATAAGTCTCATAAATAGTAAGAACCACACTTTTGAGCTGCTTACATTCTTTATTAACATCAGTAAGGAATTCCTGAAATTGTAAAATGTTTTTTTAGAGCTATAAACCGAAAGCGTTGCCGCACCTAAATGGTAAACGGTGGACTTTCCAATATATTTAATAGTTCCCCCTTGTAATTGAAGTCTCCAACATAGATCAATTTCTTCTTGATGTGTAAAAAAACCTTCATCTAAACCATCGACATCATTATACGCTGTTTTTCTAACAAACAAACAAGCACCAGTAGCCCAAAATATAGTTGTTATGTCATCATATTGCCCTTTATCTTTTTCTATGGTATTAAAAATTCTACCCCTACAGTATGGATAGCCTAATTGATCAATAAAGCCTCCTGCAGCACCAGCATATTCAAAATAGGATTTATTATTATAATCCAATATTTTTGGTTGGGCAGCTACTAAGTTATCATCTTTCTTAAATTCAGAAATAATAGGAGTGAGCCAATTGAGACTCACCGCTACGTCACTGTTTAATAAAACGAATAGATCTTCAGATAAATTTTTTAAAGCATCATTATAGCCCTTAGCATATCCTCCATTAGTTTTATTTTGAATAATTTTAATGGACGGGAAGTTATTTTGCACAAATAGAACAGAATCATCCGTAGATGCATTGTCAGCTAGGTAAATAGTAGCTTCCTTTTCAGAGCAGCTAATTACAGAAGGTAAAAATTGTTCTAGTAATTTTTTCCCATTCCAATTAAGAATTACAATAGCAACATTCATAAGCGCAAAGTAAATTTTTATTTTTCTTCAAACAAGGTTCTGATTCTTTTTATAATTAAATTGGTATTATTTATAACTTGGTAGGTCCTTTAGAAATAAATACTTTTTATTCTCAAAATCCATTTTACAAAAAAAATGTTCCAATCCATTTGTTACCATTAATGTTTCCGATTTTAATGCAAGATTGTAACGGGCAATTTGATCGAAGGTCTTTTGACTAGTTTTTATGGAAGGAGCTTTGCATTCTGCGATTATTTGAATACTTCCATCCTTATTAAACACCACAATATCATAACGTTTCACCGTATCATTTAATTGCAATTGTTTTTCGACATTGATATGAGCTGCCGGATATTTTTTTTCAGAAATCAAAAAATGGATTGCATGCTGCCGAACCCATTCCTCTGGAGTTAATACCACAAACTTTTTTCTGATGATATCAAAAATCAACGTTTTATTTTCGTTACTTTTGAATCTGAAATTATATTTAGGAAAGTTGAGGTTTTGCACATTGCAATTTACTTATTTTTCGAAAAATAACTAACAACGAAAACAAATTAAATTGCCTTTAGAAAAAGTAAAACATATTATTTCAGATATTAAAAAAGGAGTTATAAAACCGATCTATTTTTTAATGGGAGAAGAAGCGTACTATATAGATGCGCTGTCGAAATATATTGAAAACAATGTGCTCTCTGAAGAAGAAAAAGGCTTTAATCAAACTATTTTTTATGGGCGTGATGTAAAAATTGAAGACTTGGTGAGTACTGCCAAACGTTTCCCTATGATGTCCGAACGACAGGTGGTTATTGTAAAGGAAGCTCAAGATTTATCTAGAACTTTGGATAGTTTAGAGGGCTATGCAGAAAACCCACAACCTTCAACAGTATTGGTATTTTGCTATAAATATAAAAAGCTAGATAAGCGAAAAAAAATTTATAAAGCGATTGCAAAAAATGGAATCATTTTTGAAAGTAAAAAAATCTATGATAATCAACTACCAGATTGGATTAGAAAAATTTTAGCAAGTAAAGGATATACCATTTCTCCAAAAGCGTCTCAGATGTTGGTGGAGTTTTTAGGAAACGACTTAGCCAAGATCAATAATGAATTAGATAAGCTTCAATTAATAGTTCAACCTGGCGAGCAAATATCTGCAGAAATAATAGAGAATAATATTGGAATTAGTAAAGACTATAATAATTTTGAATTATTAAATGCCTTGGCACATAGAAATGTAAAAAAAGCATTTGGAATTATACAGTATTTTGCTCACGACCCTAAACATCATCCTACCGTTGTAACGGTCGCTACCTTATTTGGATTCTTTTCTAAAGTAATGAAGTATCATGCATTATCTAATAAAGCACAAGCACCAAAAGCATTGGGTGTACATCCATTTTTTATAAAAGATTATGAGGTAGCAGCTCGTAATTATCCGATGCGTCGTATTAGTACCATTATTGCTTCCATTCGAGAAATTGATGTAAAAAGCAAAGGAGTGGGCGCTAATTTAAGTCAGGAAGATTTATTAAAAGAATTACTAGTCCGTGTTATTGGGTTTTAGGATATATATATAAAAGCATAAAATAATTTATTAAATGTATTTTTGTAAAAAGATAAATTTTAAAGCCTGGATATCGGCAGCACGTTTAAGAACCTTACCATTATCGGTATCTGGAATTATAGTAGGTTCCTCATTGGCTATTAACCATCTATTTTGGAAGTCATCCATATTTTGGTTGGCGATTTTAACGACTGTTGGGTTTCAAGTGCTTTCCAACTTCGCAAATGATTATGGAGATGGTGTAAAAGGTACTGATGATAATAGGGAAGGAGAGAAGCGCCTGGTTGCATCAGGTGTGATTTCTCCAAAGCAGATGAAGCGAGGCATTTTGATTACAGCGATTGTTACTATGATCATCGCAATTATATTAATTTACCGTGCATTTGGAAGTGAGGATTTTTTACATTCACTGCTATTTTTTATTCTTGGGATTGCTTCCATAATCGCTGCATTAAAATACACAATAGGTGAGCATGCTTATGGCTATTCTGGTTTAGGCGATATTTTTGTTTTTCTGTTTTTTGGATTACTAAGTGTTTTGGGTAGTTATTATTTGTTTGTTCATCAATTAGAATGGAATTTATTATTACCCGCATCTACTATAGGCTTGTTCAGTATGGCAGTTCTTAATTTAAATAATATGCGCGATGTTAAAAACGATGCATTACATCATAAAAAGACATTGGTAGTTAGCTTAGGAAGCTCAAAATCAAAAATTTACCATTATATATTAATTTGTTTGGCTATGGTATTGACCTTGCTTTATTCGGTTATAAGTTATCATTCTATTAGTCAATTAACGTATATAATTGCGTTTATACCTTTAATAATTAACTTAGTAACTGTTTATAAAAATAAAGAGCCTAAATTGTTGGATAGTGAACTTAAAAAAGTTGCCTTAAGTACCTTTTTATTCGCACTATTATTTGGATTCTTTCATTAAAATGATTTTAAAATTTAAATCTATTCTAAAATAATCCCATTTGAAAGCATCTTATCAAAAGCATCTTTTAAACTTTAAACTCCCAGGTGGTACTTCTAGAGGTGTTTTAAAAACTAAAGAAACTTATTTTATTTTCATAGAGGATGAAAATCAGAAGGGAATAGGAGAGTGTGGTTTATTTAGAGGATTAAGCATTGATGACCGTCCAGATTATGAAGTAAAACTTCAGTGGGTATGCAACCATATAAATTTAGGAGTTCAAAAACTATACGATGAGTTAATAGAATTTCCTTCCATTCAAATAGGTTTGGAAACAGCATTTAAATCTCTAAGTTCAAAAAATTTATTTGAAATTTATCCATCAGAGTTTTCTAATGGAAACGAGCACATCCCAATTAATGGATTGGTTTGGATGGGAAGTGAAGCTTTTATGAAGCAACAAATTTCTGATAAACTCAATCAAGGTTTTCGATGTATAAAAATGAAGATTGGTGCTATTGATTTTAATACAGAATTGAATCTGTTAAAGTCAATAAGAAAAGAATATTCAACTGCCGACATAGCATTGCGGGTAGATGCCAATGGTTCTTTTAATTCTTCAGAAGCATTGGAAAAATTAAAAAGGCTATCAGAATTTGATTTACATTCGATTGAACAGCCTATTAAACAAGGTCAATGGCAAGAAATGGCTCGACTCTGTGAAGATACTCCACTACCGATAGCATTGGATGAGGAACTCATTGGGGGTTTTTCAGAAAAAGAAAAATTAGATGTATTAAACACAATTAGTCCACACTATATAATTTTAAAACCCAGTTTAATAGGTGGTTTTAGTGCTAGTGATCAATGGATTTCTTTAGCAGAAAGCAAGGATATTGGGTGGTGGATTACTTCCGCATTAGAAAGTAATATTGGATTAAATGCAATTGCGCAATATACCTTTGCAAAAAACAGTAAATTACCCCAAGGATTGGGAACAGGTAGTCTTTTTAATAATAACATTCCTTCACCATTGGAGGTTTGTAACGGAAGGCTAACTTATAATACCGAGGTAAGGTGGGATTTAAACCTACTTAATTATTAATTAGATATAATAAACGATGTACATAGCTCAAGCTTATAAATTTAAACATGACGCTTGGCGTTATGTAGTTGGAACAATTATTGTTTTTTTAATAGGATGGCAATTTTTAGGAATGATACCTTTAATAGTCGTTTCTTTTTTTCAGGCAGAAAACTTACCTGAGTTCTTGATTGCAAGTGAATCTGCATTTGCTTCATTGTTTCCTGTGAAGAGCAATCTTTATTTATTGTTAATACTGCTTACATTTATAGGAGGGTTTATTGCCTTGATTTTTGTTATTAAGTATATTCACAGAGAAACCTTAACTCAACTTACAACCTCCAGAAAAAAAATAGATTGGGGGCGTTTTTTCTTTGGATTTGGATTGATTGCAGCCTTATCAATCGTTACTACCGTTTTCGATTTTTATTTGAACCCAGAAAATTATATTGTACAATTTGAGTTGATTCCGTTTTTAATAATGTTTGTCATTGTTGTTGTTTTAATACCAATTCAAACAAGTTTTGAAGAATATTTTTTTAGAGGTTATTTAATGCAAGGAATTGGTATTACAGCAAAAAATAAATGGGTTCCCTTACTAATTACCTCTGTTGTTTTTGGTGGATTACACTTTTTTAATCCTGAAGTTGAAAAAATTGGAAATATAGCTATGATCTATTATATTGGTACTGGTTTCTTCTTGGGTATTATTACACTAATGGATGAAGGTATGGAGCTTTCTCTTGGCTTTCATGCGGGTACCAATTTAATTATAGCTTTATTAGTAACTGCTGATTGGACCGTATTTCAGACCAATTCAATTTTATTGGATCTTTCAGATCCTGGTGCAGGGATCGAAGTGGTACTTCCAGTATTTATTTTATATCCTCTATTATTAGCAATAATGGCTTGGAAATATAAATGGACCCACTGGAGAGAAAAACTCTTTGGTAAAATAAGTCCGCCAGATGAGCTTATTACAATAGAAGATTAAATCGGTTTATTGTGAACACTCCTTGGAAATATATACACCCTAAATTTAAGCTTAACGGATTGTCTTATCAAACTGATGAGCTTTTTGAAATAGCTAAAGATTTCATAAATGCTGGTGCTCACCATGAAATTAGTATTGGAAATTTTATTCAGGAATGGTTAGATAATAATAATTATGTTGCTGTTAAAACATCTGGATCTACTGGGCTTCCTAAAAATTTGGAGCTATCAAAGCAAAAAATGATTAACAGTGCAAAGGCAACAGGCACTTTTTTTAAGCTCGCTGAAAACACCACTGCATTGTTGTGTTTACCTTCAAATTATATTGCTGGTAAAATGATGTTGGTAAGAGCAATGGTTTTGGGTTGGAACCTTCATATTGTTGCTCCTGAAAAAGATGCAATTAGCCACGATGATAATGATTATGATTTTGTAGCGATGGTTCCATATCAAGTCCAGTATTCTTTAAAATCCTTAAATAAAATAAAAAAATTAATCATAGGAGGAGATGCTATTTCAAAAGAATTAAACGATCAATTACAAGGTGTTGATACCGAAGTATTTGCAACTTATGGGATGACGGAAACCATTAGCCATATTGCGGTTAGAAGAATTAATGGCTTAGCCCAATCCAATGATTATAAAGCTTTACCTAGGGTGAGGTTTTCATTAGATGAAAGAAATTGTTTAATGATAGATGCTCCTGAAGTTTCAGCGGAAAAAGTGATCACTAATGACATGGTGAGATTAATTTCTCCTACTTCATTTGAGTATTTGGGCAGAATTGATAATGTCGTTAATAGTGGTGGTATAAAACTTTTCCCAGAACAAATAGAAAAAAAATTAGCTTCCTATATAGACCAGCCATTTATAATTGCTTCAGAAAAAAATGAATCCTTAGGAGAACAATTAATTTTGATATTAGAAGAAGATACCGCCAAAGAAACCCCTGATTTTAAAGAAGTATTTTTATCTTTATCAAGCTATGAACGTCCAAAAAATATATATGTATTTTCTAAATTTTCTTTTACAGAAACGGGTAAGATAAAAAGAATGGAACTACTGAAATATTTGCAAAAGTTTAAAAAGTAAAATTTTTATCCGAATCATTTTGTTAATTAAAAATCTAATTTATACATATGAAATTTATTTATTTATTTATTTTCGGATGCTGTTGTACATTATCTGCACAAGAAATTCTTTCAGAAAAAGAAAGAGCTGCTTTAAAAGACGAAATCTTAGCAGATCGTTTCGATACTCTTTTGCCACAATTAATGGATGCAACAGCTATTGACATGTGGTTGCTTATTTCGAGAGAATACAATGAAGATCCAGTAATGAGAACGATGCTTCCTGCTACCTGGTTAAATGCTCGAAGAAGAACTATGATTGTTTTTTATAGAAATAAAGAAGACAATACTTTTGAGAAATTAGCAATTGCAAGGTATGATATAGGAGAAAACATAAGCTCAGCATGGAATAAGGAAGAGCAGCCTGATCAATGGAAAGCACTTGTTGATATTATAAAAAATAAGGATCCAAAAAAAATAGGAATTAATACCTCTAATGATTTTGGTATCGCTGATGGATTGGTGCAAACCGATTACGCTTTGTTAAAAAATGCCTTGCCAATTGAATATCAAGACAAATTAGTATCTGCTGAGAAGCTTTCGATAGCTTGGGTCGAAACAAGGTCACAAAAAGAAATGGAGCTATATCCTACATTAGTAAAAATCACTCATGCTATTATTGATGAAGCTTTTTCAGCGAAGGTAATTACTCCAGGCGAAACCACTACAGACGATGTGGTTTGGTGGATGCGACAAAAAGTAAGCGATTTGGGATTGGAAACATGGTTTCATCCAACGGTAGATGTACAACGTAATAAAGAAGAATTAAAAAGTCATATTTATTCCTTTTCTAAAGGAGATGAAGAAAAATTAATCATTCCTGGTGATTTATTGCATTGTGATTTTGGCATCACTTATATTGGATTAAACACAGACTGTCAGCAGCATGCCTATGTTTTAAAAGAAAACGAAATAAAAGTGCCTGATTTTCTATCAGAAGCTTTTAAAAAAGGGAATCGAGTACAGGATATATTTACTTCTAATTTTAAGGAAGGACAATCCGGTAATTTAATATTATTAAAATCTTTAAAGGATGCAAAAGAAGAAGGATTAAGACCTTCCATATATACACATCCATTAGGTGTTTATGGGCACAGTGCTGGACCCACTATTGGTATGTGGGATTCTCAAGGAGGAATTCCTGGTAAAGGCGATTATCCATTGAATTACAATACAGTTTATGCCATTGAATTAAATACTACGGTCGAGATTAAAGAATGGAAAAAAGACATCCGAATCATGCTTGAGGAGGATGGTTTTTATGGAGAAAATGGCTTTCGTTATATTGGTGGAAGGCAAGAAAAAATTAAAACTGTAAACCCAAATGCTAATTAAAAAGGGTTTAATTCTAAGATTTAATTTTTAATTCCAGGTTGAAGAAGTTTAAAGTTTTCTTCAACCTTAGCTTTATCGACCATCATTTTTACCTCTTTTAATAATTGTTTGGCATCGTAAATAATCCCATCTTTAATGGTATACTTTACACCACCAACACGAACTACTTCATTTTCTTCTGTAAGTTTAATAGCACCAGTACCGTATAATACTTTTAGGTTTGATAAGGGGTTTTCTTCAACAATTACAAAATCCGCATATTTACCAACTTCAACAGATCCAATTTTATCAGCCATTCCTAGGGCTTCTGCTCCATTTAACGTAGCGGCTCTTATCACTTCTAAAGGGTGAAACCCCGCTTCTCTTAATAACTCTAATTCTCTTATATAAGCAAATCCATATAACTGAAAAATAAAGCCAGAATCGGATCCTGCAGTGACTCTTCCGCCTCTATTTTTATATTCATTTACAAAAGCCATCCATAACCTATAATTTTCTTTCCAAGCCACTTCTTCTTCTGTACCCCAGAAATGCCAATAAGAACCGTGACTTATTTTACTTGGTTGATAATAGTTCCATAAAGATGGAAGTGTATAATCTTCGTGCCATTCTGCTCTTCTCGCTCTTTGAAGATCCCTACTAGCTTCGTAAATATTAAAAGTTGGATCTAATGTAAAGTCTAATTCAATTAATTCATTCATCACTTTATTCCAGTGATCTGAATAAGGTGCAGCAGCTTGTTTCCATAACCTACCTGCTTCTCCAAAGCGATCTTGCTCATTGTTATAGTTATAATCTACTGGGTAATTTTGTACTGTCCGATCATTAAACAAAGCTTCAGGCAGTCCATACCAATGTTCTAATGAGGTCAATCCTGATCTTGCAGAATTTAATACATTCCATCTTGCAACACTCATTTGTGCATGGTGCATAGCAGAACGCAATCCTAACTTTTTATTTTCTTCTAATGCAGCTTTCATAATATGGGGTTCTGCTCCGAAGAATTTGATTCCATCTGCTCCTTTTGTAGCATTAGCTCTTACCCATTCTCGAGCTTGTTCTTCTGTAGTAATTTCTATCTCACTACCCGAACCAAAATCGGTGTATGCTAAAATTCTTGGTGCTATAATTTCGTTTTTAGCGCTTCTGTTTTTTAAGTCTAAGGCATAATTCAATCCCCTACCTGAAGGTTCTCTAACAGTCGTAATCCCATGAGCCATCCATAATTTAAAAACATATTCCCAATCTGCTCCTTGCGCTTCCCCTCCAATATGTCCATGCATATCTATAAATCCAGGAAGTAGAAACATACCAGTAGCGTCTAATTCTTTTCCTGATGTATTTAATTTAGGACGATTTTCTGGATCAATTTTAACCCCGGGATAACCTACAACGGTGATTTTTTTAATGATATTATTTTCTACAACAATATCTACGGGACCTATAGGGGGTGCACCATTTCCATTAATTAAAGTGACTCCTCTAATTATTAATTGATTGAAAGGGCCTTCGCTTTGTGAAAAAATTAGTTGCGAAAAGAAAAAAGTGAGAATAATGATACTTATAGATATTGATTTTCTCATTTGGATGCTTGTTAAATGAAAATAAAGATAAGAAAATTAAAACAATATTTTTAATCTAATTATCTAGACCTGTATCAGTCCTAAATTAAATTTCTTTTCAATGGGGGAGTGATTAGCTGCCTCAATTCCCATTGAAATCCAAGTTCTGGTATCTAGTGGGTTGATGACTGCATCTGTCCATATTCTTGAAGCTGCATAATAAGGTGAAACCTGTTCATCATAGCGAGCTTTAATTCTATCGTATAGCTCTTTTTCAACTTCTGGAGTAATTTCTTTTCCTTGCTTTTTTAAGGATGCTGCTTCAATTTGCAACAATACTTTTGCAGCACTATTCCCACTCATAACCGCTAATTCTGCACTTGGCCAAGCGACTATTAATCTTGGGTCATAGGCTTTTCCGCACATTGCATAATTTCCAGCACCATAAGAATTTCCTATAATAATTGTAAATTTTGGAACGACACTATTACTAACAGCATTTACCATTTTTGCGCCATCCTTAATAATACCTCCATGTTCACTTTTACTTCCAACCATAAATCCTGTTACATCTTGAAGAAAAACTAATGGTATTTTTTTCTGATTGCAATTGGCTATAAATCGGGTTGCTTTATCAGCACTATCACTATAAATAACTCCTCCGAATTGCATTTCTCCACTTTTCGTTTTAACCAAAGTTCTTTGGTTAGCTACAATTCCTACTGCCCATCCATCAATTCTGGCATAGCCCGTTAGGATTGTTTTACCATACTCTTTTTTATATTCTTCAAATAAAGAATCGTCAACAATGCGTTTTATAATTTCACGCATATCGTATTGTTCGGCACGTGATTTTGGAAGGATGCCAAATAGTTCTTTTGGGTCTTCTTTTGGTTTTAAAGGTTCTTCTCTGTTATAACCAGCTTTATCGTAATCTCCAATTTTTGAGAATATTTTTTTTATGGTATCTAAAGCATCTTTATCGTCTTTAGATTTATAATCGGTTACCCCACTAATTTCACAATGAGTAGTAGCACCACCTAGTGTTTCATTATCTATAGATTCACCAATAGCTGCTTTTACCAGATAGCTACCAGCTAAAAATATACTTCCTGTTTTATCTACAATTAAGGCTTCATCACTCATAATTGGTAAATAAGCGCCTCCAGCAACACAGCTACCCATAACTGCAGATATTTGCGTAATCCCCATGCTACTCATCACAGCATTGTTTCTGAAAATTCTTCCAAAATGTTCTTTGTCTGGAAAAATTTCATCTTGCAAAGGAAGATATACTCCTGCACTGTCCACTAAATAAATGATGGGTAGTTTGTTTTCTATTGAAATTTCTTGGGCACGTAAATTCTTTTTTCCTGTAATTGGAAACCAAGCACCGGCTTTTACAGTAGCGTCATTTGCAACAATAACACATTGTTTTCCGCTAACATATCCGATTTTTATTACCACACCACCACTGGGGCAGCCTCCGTGTTCTATATACATTTTATCACCTGCAAAAGCAGCAATTTCAATATTTTTAGTTTTTGGATCGAGTAAATAATCGATGCGTTCACGTGCTGTCATTTTTCCTTTAGCATGATGTTTTTCAATCCTGCTTTTTCCACCACCAAGCTTTACTTTTGCAAGTTTTTGCCTTAATGCAGCGCTTAATAATTTATTGTGATCTTCGTTTTTATTGAAGTTTAAGTCCATAGAAAAATAACTTTTTGCTAAAATACAAAATGCCTTTTAATCCATATTGTTTTTCAATCATTAGTGTCTGATTAAATTTATTGAAGAATATAAACCATCGATTATTACTGACTTCATGCGTTTTTTAGAAATTCCCTTGCTCTTTTAGTTAATTATA
>Ga0308018_10000978_pt1 | contig 13639 bp, 11 predicted proteins | sample Neamet282_FD_203130 | JGI IMG/M metagenome (GOLD analysis project Ga0308018, IMG submission 203130) | Marine microbial communities from water near the shore, Antarctic Ocean - #282 | ecosystem: Environmental > Aquatic > Marine > Unclassified | place: Southern Ocean | collected 2014-10-01
GGGCGCTGTGAGGTGCATCAGACTATTTGCTTCCCTCCTGAGACGATTGAACTGGAGGATTTCGCAGAACGGGTGAAATACTATTACCACAGAATGGACGCCGCAATAGAAGAAGATATTCCCGCATTGGAGAATCAACAAAAGGGCCTGTCGTCACTATTTTCACGGCAAGGAAGGTTCTCTCCACACCTTGAAGCTAATGTAGCGGCGTTCGCAAAATGGTACGCAGAAGAGTTGTTGTAACCCCCTCCCAACACGACAGCATGTAGGAGGGCAGCCAACCTGTGGCGGTATTCGAGTTTGTCGAAGCCCCTATGGGCGGCTAATGAGCGGTTTTATTGGCACGATTAGCTAGTTCTTAGCAAGTCATCATAAAATATCTGAATCTTCCACCGCGCCCTAATAGGGCATAGGATGCGCTTTATGGGCTTTGGCGATATCATCGAGACATTCATTGCTTAGCTTTACATTTGTCGTTTTGAGAATATGCTCAAGCTGCTCATGACGCGTCGCCCCAAAAATCGCAGAGCACATGAAGGGTCGGGTAAGGCACCATGCAAGTGACATATGCACAATATCGACGTCATGCTTGGCTGCTATTTCCATATAAGCATCGACCGCAGGCCAAACACGGTCCGTGGCGCGCCCACCCAAATCGTCTACAAATGTTTTGCGCGATCCTTCGGGAGTAGCGCTATTTTGATATTTACCCGTCAACAATCCCGTAGCCAAGGGTGAAAACGTGATCAATCCGACATCTTCATTCGCACTTAGCTCGGCAAGGTCAGTGTCATAAAGCCGGCACAAAAGCGAATACTCGTTTTGGATTGTTGCAACACGTGGCAAGCCGAGATCTTCTGATAAGCGTAACCACTGAGCTGTTCCCCAAGCACTTTCGTTAGACAGGCCAAAATGTCTTATATTGCCCTTATCGACCTGTTTTTGCAGAGCTTCCAGGCAATCTTCCATATTGGCGAGTGTATTGGCCTTGTTCTGGGATGCGGGATTATACTTCCAGTTTTCGCGGAACATATATGAGCCACGATTGGGCCAATGAAACTGGTAAAGATCAATATAGTCCGTTTGCAGTCGGCGTAAATTGCCTTCAATCGTTTCTGGGATGGTCTTTGAGGATATAGCAGCCCCATTGCGAACATCTTTAAAGCCTTTACCGGTATGTTTAGTTGCCAAAACATAGTCTCCGCGACGCGAGCGATTTTTAGCATTCCAAGTGCCTAGTATCTCTTCTGTTCTACCGATGGTTTCTTTTGCAATTGGGTTGACCGGGTACATCTCTGCCGTATCGACGAAATTTATACCATTTGCTAGTGCACAGTCTATTTGAGCGTGACCTTCGGCCTCAGAGGTTTGAGTGCCAAAGGTCATTGTGCCAAGGCATAGCTCGGAAACCATGACGCCAGTGCGCCCCATCGGATTCATTTTCATTTTCTTTGTTCTCGTTTAGTTCTCTGTGATCGCTTTAATGTTATGACCTCAGTCAAAAGCGAATGGTTTTGCCACAACCCTTTATTTGGTTAAAACCTAAGGAGAACACACTAGCATACTAACGCTAGTGGTGATCTCTATCATTTAGGTGCGTTTTTTGTACCGTACAAGCATGCCAAGGAAGCGCAAGCTGCAAGGGCGTTGGTCTGTTAGGAGACTACGAAAATTCAGCGGGTGGCTCACGCAGGTCAATTTTAACATTACGAAGTCATTAGAGTGTCGGCTCCACCGCGTTTACACACTTTCTCTAACCCCTTAGGATTTTGTGATACATAAAGTTATTTGATACGATCAATCTAATTATGGCGACTTAGCCATTAGTAACATTAAAGCACAACGCAAGGGTGACGCCGTGAAAATACCTTCAGTTGAAGAAGAAACCACAGTCTCCGGCTGGTACGCCGCATTGGGACAAGTGACACCGGCACAGATGCTTACACAAGAGATTAATTGTGATCACTTAGTCATTGGTGGCGGTTGGATGGGGCTGCACTGTGCTCGTCGCTTGGCCGAACTGGAGCCCGATGCATCTGTTGTGTTGGTGGATGCTGGGCGCATTGGTAATAATGCCGCTGGCCGCTGTGCGGGTTTTGCCATTGATCTGGCGCATAACCCACGTAATGCCCACTTTGCCGAAGACATTAAGGGTAATACGCAGGAATACCATATCAATTTAGAGGGTATTGCCTACATCAAGCAAACTGTTGAAGAACTTGGGGTTGAATGTGATTGGTCGGAAGAGGGTAAGTACCATAGTGCCGCTACCACTAATGGGGTGGCTCACCTGAAGAAGTTTGCCCATGCATTGGACAATTTTAAACAGGATTATAGCTGGGTGGAGAAAGACGAAATTCAGGAGATTACCGGCTCCAAACATTATATTAAAGCCTTGTTTGCTCCAGGTACGGTATTGCTTCAGCCCGCCAAATACATGCGTCAGGCTATGCAAGCCTTACCGCAGAATGTAACGGTTTATGAGAACACGCCAGTCACCGAAGTGACCTATAGTAGCAGATCTACCAGCGGCCATAACGAGCGCCATATGTGCCGTACGCCCATGGGAGCTATTCGTCCCAAGAAAGTGTTCTTGTGTAACGCGGGTTACCTCACTAAATTTGGCTTTCATGACAAAACGGCAATTCCACTTTACACCTATGCCAGCATGACTCGACCTCTAACACAGGATGAATCTACAACGCTGAACGCAAGGCGAACCTTTGGTGTTATTCCAGCCGATAGCTTTGGTACTACCTTGCGCAGGACGGCAGATAACCGCCTATTCTTACGCAACGTTTATAGCTATGCCAGGGGTTTTAAATCAACCCAAAAAGATCTGGATAAGGCGAAAAAAATGCACCAGTTGGCGTTTGATCGTCGCTATCCTGAACTATCCAACATTGGCTATGAAACCAGTTGGGGGGGGATGATGACATTGTCTCACAACGGCGGTATGGTATTTGGAAAGCTGGCACAAAATGTCTTTGGTACAGCATTTTGTAATGGCACAGGAGTGTCACGGGGCACCACCTTTGGCAAGGCCTTGGCGGAGTATGCCTTAGGTATGGAGTCTCGCTCTATCGACATACTACTTTCACGCACGGCGCCCAATAAAGGTATGCCACAACTCATTACCGAAGTGGGTGTGCGCGCCACAACCAGTCTGAGAATGTTTCAGGCAGGGCGTGAAGTTTAAATAATTATAACAAAGGACAAAGTAATGGCTGACCTAACGGGCATCAACCTAGCAATGCAAACGCCGTTTAATGACGACGGATCCATTGACTATAAAATGTGGGAAACACTGATCGAGAAGTATGTTGATGCAGGAGTGCACGGGCTGGTATTAGGTTCTGGCACGGGTCAGTACCCTTATCTGACAGAAGATGAATGCACCCAGCTGTATAATCTCGGTATCAAACGTATTGATGGTCGTTGTAATGCAATTTGCCAATCTTCTGCGCTAAATATGGAAGAGCTAATGCGCCGTTCCAAACAGGCCGAAGGGGCCGGTGCAGATGCCCTTATGATTTTACCACCTTATCTTGAAGGCCCTGGTGATGACGATGGTTTGTTCGAGTTTTATAAGCAAATAGACGCCGGCTTAGGCATTGATATTGTGGGTTACAACATTCCTCAAGCCACTGGAATAAGTGTCTCACCTAACCTGTATAAACGCTTGAACGAGTTGCCAAATTTTAACTATATTAAGGATAGCGCCGGCGATCTGACCACCCATCAAGCTTACTTGCAAGTGGGCGGTAAAGTTCTGAACGGCTGTGATACCACTACAATCTATGCCTTGATGGCTGGCGCAACAGGGGCAATTTGGGGTGGCGCAAACTACATGCCCCACGAATCCGTAGCACTGTTTAATCATGTGGCCGCAGGAGAGCATGCTCAAGCCTTGGTTCTGTGGCAAACAATGTTGCCATCATTAATACATATCTGGACCCACGACTATGTGCCCGCAGTGTTAGCAGCAGCTCACCACCGTGGCTATGGCACGGGTAATATCCGTCGCCCAGTTAGGCCTTTAGATAGCTCCGGCACCTCAGCTATGCTTGCCACACTGTCGTCCCTAAGCACAATAAACTAGTAATACATACGCTACGGGCGTTCGATACAGTAGACACGCTGCTAGCATTTTGTTGTAATTAAGAGCCGTTTTTAAATAGAAATCTATACTTATACCTATGCCCAAATATGACTTAGTAGCCGATGTAGGGGCCACCAATGCTCGCTTTGCTTTAACGCTCGATAATGCACCAGGGTTAATGCACATTAAGGTGCTAGCCTGCGCGGATTACCCAAGTTTAGAAATGGCTGTGTCCGCCTACCTTACTAGCACCGACGCCACAGGTTTAATTGCCAAGGCCTGTATTGCCATAGCGGGCACAGTACATTTGCCAGAATTCTCCCTGGCCAATAATCATTGGTGTGTGAATAAAGCTCAAGTGAATACGGTACTTAAGGTTGAGGCCTTGTGGATCAATGATTTTACAGCTCAAGCTTGGGCGATGTCAGAGATCACCGCTGATGAACTATTAGTTGTGAAGCAAGGCCAGGCGGTACAGCAAGGCAACAGGTTGGTGATGGGTCCAGGTACTGGTTTAGGTGTGGCAGGGTTAGTTTCTCATGGTAAGGGTTGGCTGCCGGTCATGGGCGAAGGTGGTCATGTAGGATTTTCGCCGTCCAATCAATTGCATGCAGAAATACTGGCTTATATGTGGAATGAATATGGGCGTGTTTCGGTGGAGCGGTTGTTATCGGGTTACGGCATGATCGACTTATATAGAGCAGTCGCGCACGTCAACGCCGCCCACCCCCGCTTAACAAATCCCGCTGATATTTTGCAACAAGCGCAGCTTGAAACTCCCGACGAATTGGCCTACCAAACGTTATCTCTCTTCTGTGGCATGCTTGGTGATGCCGTAGCCGACGGTGCCTTGATGTTTGGTGCAGTGGGCGGGGTTTATTTGACCGGTGGAATTTTGCCGAGGATGTATGATTTTTTATTGACCAGTGAGTTTGGTAGCAGCTTTACTAACAAGGGGCGGGTTTCTTCTTTTCTGCAACAGATACCTATTTATCTTTGTACTGCGCAGCAGCCAGGCCTACAAGGCGCAATTATTGCCCTGCGGCATGAATCACGATGACCTAAAATTGGTCCTGGAAACTGTATTGTGTTCGAAGGGGTTACCATCTGGATCATAGGCAGTTTAGGCGGTTAGCTCTTGCATAAGATAAGGCTGTGGACTTAACTGTTTACTCAATTACTTAGTTCAATATTGGATCACGAATTTCTGTGACGAAATCATAGCTGTCACCAGGAAAATATGAGCAAGTGAATTCAACTGGAGTGTCATCTGAGAGCATGCCTAAACGTTCGATATAGAGTGTTGCGCTGCCGGTTGGTATGTCAAGGTAACCAGCTCTCTCCTCATCAATGGAGATGGCTCGTAAACGCTGAATGGCTTTAACAGGCCTAACGCCTTGTTGACGCAGTACATCGTAGAGGGAGTCGTCTACAGTAAATGGATTATCGATAAAGGATCGTGGCACCGTTGCCAATTCTAAAGCCATTGGCTGATCGTCAGCTAACCGTAAACGATTAAAACGAACTACTTCTTCGCCATCGTTAAGCTGCAGTGCACTAGCTTCTTTAGCGCTGGCGATACCCATGGAGCGATCGATCCAGCGAGAACCTGGACGTTTACCTTGCTCAGCCATTATTTCGGTGTAGCTTTTAAGGTAATTTAGAGGTTGCTCAAGGCGTTTGGCGACGAAGGTTCCAGCACCCTGACGCTGAACCAGTAGACCCTCTTGTACTAAGGTATCGATGGCTTTGCGCACGGTGACTCGAGACACATCCATACGTAAGCCAATCTCACGCTCAGGCGGCAAAAACTGACCCGCTTGCAAAATTCCCTCTTGAATAGCGTTGCGCACTCGGTTCTGTAGTTGTACATAGAGTGGGCTGGAGGAAGTTTTTTCGATGTAGCCGAAAAGGGCAATTATTGGATCTTCTTGCATTGTTTAACTCTTCAACTTGTAACCCAACGAGCATACCTCGATTTCATTGAGGAAGCGACTAAACTTCTGCTTTCAGCCGCCGCATTGCATTGCCTTGCTCGTCGAATAAATGGCATTTATTAGGATCTACTTGTAGGTGAAGTTGCTGCCCAGGAATCACCTGTACATCGCCTGGAAGGACTGCTCTAAATGGCTGCTCACCGTTAGACTGGCTATTAATCGTGCCATAAGCAATGGCGCTGCCGCCCAATCGTTCAAGTACCTTCACGTACATGTTGAAGCCTTGGTCTGAACTAGCCAACATAAGATCTTCTGGACGTATGCCTAGACACAAAACATCATTAGGTTGCCCCACACTAGCTGATACAGGCAGAGTCATGGGGCCAAGTCCATCAGCCTCGATGCTGCAGCTATTTTCGTCACTGGAGGTTCGAATAGCGGCAATGAAATTCATGTTAGGTTGACCAATAAACCCGGCTACAAACTGAGTTTTTGGGTGGTGATATACCTCCATTGGGGTACCGTATTGCTCAATGTTACCGCCGTTAAGCACAACAATTTTGTCTGCCATTGTCATCGCTTCCACCTGATCGTGGGTGACGTATATCATGGTGGCTTTTAAGTCTTGGTGCAGGGTTGCCAATTCTACACGCATGTCGCCGCGGAGGGCCGCGTCGAGATTAGATAAGGGTTCGTCAAATAAAAATACTTTTGGGTTACGAACAATGGATCGACCAATAGCGACACGCTGACGCTGGCCACCAGATAGCTGCCCAGGTTTGTGTTGTAGACGGTTGGTCAGTTGTAAAATATTAGCCGCATTTTCAACACGCTCATTAAGTTCCACTTCTGGGACTTTAGCCACTCTAAGTGGGAATGCGATGTTTTCGAATACAGTTAAGTGAGGATATAGTGCATATGATTGAAATACCATGGAAATGCCACGGTCCACAGGATGTGCAGTGGAGACATCTTTGCCATCAATAAAAACTTGCCCTTCGGTGGCTTCTTCTAGGCCTGCGATAATACGTAATAAAGTTGTTTTTCCGCACCCAGATGGGCCAACAAAAACAATAAATTCGCGGTCTTCAATGGCTAGATTTATATTGCAGAGTACTTGAGTATCATCAAAACTTTTGCTGATGTTATTGAGTGCAACAGTTGCCATAGACATACCTACGTAATTGAATTGTGAAATGAATAAAAGGGAACTAGCCATGAGGCTAGTTCCCTCGAGTTATGGTTGAGTTTTACTTAAACTCTTCCAGTTCTTCAGCAGCAATTGCTACTAGGTTTTCAGCAGAGTCTTCGCCCAATAACATACCTTGGATCATGCTGTTGATGACGGCTTGTAGTGACTTAAAGTCAACAAACATTGGCTCAGGGCCACCGCTACCAATTGGTTCAACGAACACTTTCCAATAGTCATCATTTTCATAATATGGCTGATCGACGATACCGTTCTCGTATTGCAGAATAGGCGTTAGGCCCCAGCTAGAGTCTAGGTCGTATTGTGCTTCATCAGATGACAATGCACGAGCTAGTTCCATAGCAAGCTCTTCATGACCTGTACCATTAAACACAGCAATGGAGTCGGTAATCAACAAAGTGCCACTCACACCAGATGGTCCTGCAGGTACAGGAACAGTAATGGTCTTCATGCCTTCTTTGTGAGCACCACGTCCCCATGGGCCTTGAATGTACATGGCCACTTGGCCGTCATTGAATAGAGCTTTGATTTGTGACCGTTCAAAGGCTGTAGGACCTTCTTGGGCAACTTCCATTAGCTTGCCATATAGTTCAAGCGTTTCAATGGTCTGTGGGCTATTTAGGGTGATCTCATTGGTGTCTGCATTAATGACAGAACCACCGTTGCTGTACAAGTAGCTAAAGAATTGATGCATGGTGTTATCAAAATCTTTGCCTGCTAAACCTATGCCAGCGACGCCAGTATTGTCCTTCACTGCTTTAGCCATGTTGTATAGACCGGTCCATGTCTTTGGACCAACACACGGCAACCCTGCCTGCTCGATGAGTTCGCAGTTGATAAACAAAGCCTTGGTTGAGAAGGCATGAGGGAAACCCCAATATTTACCGTCGTTGCTTACGGTGTTGAGAATGCCAGGCTGGTATTTAGCCTGCTCTTCCTCAGAAATTTCCACGGGCACGATAAGGTCATTTTTTGCCAGTTGCTTCAGAGTACGAGAACCCAGATAGGCTAAGCTAACTGGATCGCCAGCGGCGGCAAGAGTCATGGTTTTATCCTGACACGTGCCCCAAGGCACAGCTTCCATATTAACTGTAACATCTGGGTTGTTGGCCAAAAAGGTATCAATTACCTTTTGGTCGGCTTCTCTGACTTCACCACCACACATGACAAAGTGCAGTTCTTCAGCTTGTACTGCTGGGGCCATCATCATACTGATGCCGGCACCGACAGCGGCTGCGGTTAAGAGCTTTTTCATATTTTTTTCCTCTTTATTATTAGTGCGCAAAGCGCCAAGTGACAGAGCCGTCACGATTTCACTGCTCCTGCTGTTAATCCTGCCATGAGAAATTTCTGCAAGAACAAGAAGATAAACAACACAGGTAAAATACCAATTATGCTAGCTGCCATCATTTCGTTCCAAATGACTTGCTGATAACCGATAAATTCGAAGATGCCCGCAGGTAGGGGCATATAGTCGCGTTCCTGATTAAAGGTGATTGCGAATAAAAACTGTTGGGCATAGGCGCCAATAAAAGAAGCTACGCCAACCACGATCAAGCCAGGTACCGCTAAGGGTAAAATAACTCGCCGCAGTGTATAAAGCCGTGAAGCGCCATCGACAAACGCGGCCTCTTCAAGCTCTATTGGGATTTTTTCAAGAAAAGATTTGAGCATCCAAATGCCCGTTGGCACTAGAAATGCAGCGCCAGGAATGATCATCGCCCAGTACGTATTGAGTAAACCCATGCTGCGCAACAGCTTGTATAGGGGAATCAACAACACTGCACCAGCAAACATGTTAACGGCTAAAAACAAACCTAGGCTTAACGCTTTACCACGAAACTTAAATCGTGCGTAAGCGTAAGCAGCAGGAACCACAAAAAGCATGCATAAGAGCGTGGTCATAGTGGCTAAAAATATACTGTTAAAGATATAGCGAGGCAGCTTTGGTACTGTCACCCAAATATCTGAGTAGGCTTGAAATGACATGTCGTCAGACCAAAACTGATACGGCGCTCTAAAAAGATGATTCAGCGGTCTTAACGATGCTAGAAACATTTCCAAGAAAGGCAGCAACATGAAAGTCAAAAAGATACCGATAGCAGTATAGAGACCAAGCTTTTCAAGCAATGAGTACTTATCAATCATTTGTTGTCTCCATATTTCTTGTTCACCTTCTGCACTAACCATAAATAAAGCAATGTAAAGGCTGTGAGTATGACAACTATAAGTACGGCTCGTGTCGCGCCTTGGCCATATTTATAGTTAGCAATAGCTGTTTTGTAGGTATCTACAATAAGTGTGGTGGTAGCGCCTCGTGGGCCGCCTTCTGTCAATATCCAAATTATTTCAAAGGAATTAAAGGTCCAAATGGCCGACAATAAAGCCATAGATACAAAAGTGGGCATGATTTGTGGCATGGTAATGCGCCGAAAACGGTACCAGCGCGAAGCACCGTCTACATAAGCTGCCTCATATAAGTCACGAGGTACATTCTGCATAGCCGCGAGTAAAAATATAGTTATCATGGGCGTGCCAATCCACACGTCAGTGACAATGGCGGAGTAAAAGGCGCTGCGTTTATACGCTAAAAATTCAAATGGCCCGTCTATAATGCCTAATTGCTGTAATACGCCAGAAATAATGCCGAAGTGACCGTTATAGAGCCATAACCAACCGATACAACCAATGGCAATGGGTACAATCCAAGGGGGCATGACCAAGACTCGAAAAGCAGCCTTGCCTTTGAGGTTGGCGGCTAATAAAGATGCGCCTATGAGACCAAGAATAAGTTTGAATCCTACGGAAAGGAACATCCAATAAAAGGTACGGCCTACCGTAGCGGGAAATTTACGACTACTCAGGAGTTTTTCGTAGTTGGCCCAGCCAACATATTCTTCCGAGCCTATTCCTGCATTGGTGAAGGATAGGCGAAAGGTTTCCATTAGCGGCCAGGCCACAATTAGACACATGTAAGCTGCTGCAGGGGTGATTAAAGCCCAGGCAAAAAACTTTGTAGAATGTAGCCCACTGCTGGGCATTAAACGTCGAAAAAACTGCATTACTCCATGTCTCCTCAGATTAAAAGGGCTGTGTAGGCCAACCTAAAGCCTGCCAAATAGGGTTGAAATCATGAGCTGCCTGTATCAGGTCTCGGCCTCTGCGGGTGTTTTTATCAGTGCACCATGCGCTTTCTGCTAAGCCAATAATGCGTGGGGCTAAGGCCCTTTTGAGTTCTTGTGGCGTGTTGATAGTTTCACTCCAAAGTGCACCCTGCACTCCAGCGATATTGTCATCCACATGCCAGTTAGTAGTGTCCTCTAGGCTAATTTGAGCAGCCCAGGTAGCGCCAGAACTTTGTGGGCTAGAATCACAAGCCATATCGAAATAGAGGTGCTGTGCGGGTGTCATGACGACTTGAAATCCTCGTTTAGCAAGGGTTTCCCCAGACTCGGTGTTCTGCCATGCGAAGACTAAAGCATCATTACCAATGTTGTATTTTGTGCTGTCAGCTGACTCCTGCCAAGCTGCAGGCAACATGCCTTGTTGTCGTACAATAGCGGCAGCTTGGGACATAAACCAGCCCAAAATATCGATATCTTCGGTAAGGCCATAGGTTTGTTTTAATTGCTCAATAGCTGGAGATCCGTCCCAGCATCCGGGTGCTACTTCATCACCCCCTAAGTGCAGATAGTCGCTACCGAATAGGTCGCATAGCTCTATGATAATGGGTTCCAATATCTGCCAGCTAGTGTCCAGAGCAGGGTTGATAGTATTGTTATGATAGCCTTGAACTGATTCGGGTTTAGAATCGCTGCAGTTGGAAAGTTCCTCGCTTAACTCCGGTAGTGCACTTACTAAAGCAAGGCAGTGGCCAGGAAGATCTATTTCTGCCATAACTTGCAAATGACAGCTGTGGGCATGTTTCAGAATTTTGCCAACGTCTGCTTTACTATAACTTCCACCTGTAGGGCCGATGCCTCCACCAAATACAGCAGGTATTAACTGATCTTCCCCGCGCCATGCAGTTTTCTCAGCTAGGTTAGGAGCGCATTCCAGTTCGAAGCGAAAAGCCTCATCGTCAACTGCATGCCAATGAAAGCGGTTTAATTTAAGTAATGCCATAACATCTAACAGTTGGCACACAGTAGTTACATTAAAAAATTGCCGTGCGCAGTCGAGGTGTTGGCCGCGCCAGTTAAATCGGGGTTGATCCTGCATCAGACCGCAGGGCAGTTTGCCTTTGTAACTGAAATTCATCTGCAACAGGCTAATAAAACCATAAAAGAAGCCCTGTTCGTGGCTTGCTACTAGACTCACCGAATTAGGTTCTATAGTTAGGTGGTAGGCTTCCTGATGGAAGTCCCTGTTGATGGTGCACATAATAGGCATTTGCCCTTCATGTCTGTCCATAAGGCCGCTTCGCACGCCCAGAGCACTGGCATCTGCCCATGCTGCTTTGGCTATTGCTAGGTCCGAAACAGCGGTGTTGAAACCCATATTGCAGTCACAATTCTCGCCAGTTGGGGCCCAGAATGTTGGCATTGGGCTCAGTTTTAGTTGGTTGTGGTTGTTACTAATGCTGCGGTCATTCGGCTTAATTTGATCATCAAATCGGCTTGGCTGAGTTTGCACCGCAGTGGTAACACCTAAATGAATAATGTAAGCATTTTTCGGCCCCCACGCTACATTAAGTAAAGAGTCTTCGGTTTGGTAGGCAATTTGGCAAGTCCAGCTATTACCGGGTTCTATGGAGATTTTGTGGGCAGGTTCAATGCGGGTAAAGCCACCTATTTGATCAGTTATTTTACAATTACTGATGGCGACTGCAGGGGCTAAAAGGCTAAAGCATAAGCAAAAATCAGAGACAGCGGTAGCACCAACGTTAGTGAGTTGGAGCTCAATCTGATTTTGGGTGTCCACGTAACTGTGAAGAACCATTATGGATTTTTCCTGCTGCATTCAATTAATTTATTCTAAAACTATTTAGATACCAATTTAACTCCAATGGTTGGATACTGCAAGTATTTTAATGACCAATATAAGTCATCGTTAGATGTATTTTGTTTAATCTATTGAAATTAATGCATATATGGCCTTAACTGGCGTTGTATTTGTGATTATTTGTATGCTTTATGAATAATTGGTTTGTAAAATGTATTGTTTTTGTATTATATTGGCATTGTTTTAGTATTGCCTTTCGTGCTTGGTATTAGAGACACGTATTCTGGGCCACGGGAGTTTAATTACATGCGGGTTGTTATCGCTGACGATGCCAGTGCAGTGGCAAGTGCAAGTGCAGACATACTATGCCAACAAATGATTGGCCAGCCACGCTCTGTCTTAGGCTTGGCCACTGGCTCTACCCCCGTGATGCTATATCGGGAGTTAGTGCGCCGCTACCGTGCAGGACTAGTGTGTTTTAGTGGGGCTAAGAGCTTCAATTTAGATGAGTATGTGGGCATAGATCCTAAGCATCATCAGAGTTATTGCCATTTCATGAAGACGCACCTGTTTGACCACATTGATATAGAGCCAGTGGCGACCGAAATCCTTCAAGGATTAGCTGAACCAAACGCAGAATGCCAGCGATATGAAGCAGCTATCAAATCGGCAGGTGGTATCGATTTACAGGTTTTAGGTCTTGGTGCTAATGGCCACATTGGTTTCAATGAGCCTACTTCCAGTTTAGCATCACGCACCCGAATCAAGACTTTAACGGAAGCTACCGTAGCCGCTAATGCGCGCTTTTTTAAGCCTAAGGAGCAGCAGCCATCTCTGGCCTTAACCATGGGTATCGGCACTATTATGGAGGCTCGGCATATTTTATTGTTGGCCACTGGAGAGCACAAGGCTGAGGCCGTTAAAGCGATGATCGAGGGGCCTGTGTGTGCTGCGCACCCGGCATCAGTTCTGCAATTTCACCACACAGTAACTGTGATATTGGATGTCGGCGCCGCATCTTTATTAAACTCGCAGCAATACTTTCATTGGGTAGAGAAAATGCGCACTGAAACAATACAACTTGGACGGGAGAATAGATAATTATGGGAGCAGTGAAAGCCCTAATTAATGGTCGAATATTTACCAGTGAAAAGATTGTCTGCGAGCATGCGTTGCTTATAAAAGATGGCCTTATCCTAGACCTAGTACCCAACGATTCTATACCCAACAACGTGGACAGCTATGACCTTAAAGGAGGTCTATTAGCTCCGGGATTTATCGACGTGCATGTGAATGGTGGGGCGGGTGAACTACTCAATCACCAGCCAAGTGCTAAGTCGCTGCAAACTATTGCGCAAGCTCATCGGCAATATGGCACCACTGCATTTATCCCCACTTTGATAACAGACACTTGGGTACAAATGGTAAATGCTGTGGCTGCCGTGG
>Ga0308018_10000980_pt1 | contig 13632 bp, 12 predicted proteins | sample Neamet282_FD_203130 | JGI IMG/M metagenome (GOLD analysis project Ga0308018, IMG submission 203130) | Marine microbial communities from water near the shore, Antarctic Ocean - #282 | ecosystem: Environmental > Aquatic > Marine > Unclassified | place: Southern Ocean | collected 2014-10-01
AGCCAGACAAGCCCATAATCACCTGAATCCGCCGGGCAGGAATGTCTATATTGACATTGTTTAAGCCGAGAACATGCTTATACTCAGCTTGCAATGATGTTTTAGTGGCACCGTCTTCGACCTTTTGCACCATGGCTTTGCCGTTAGGACCAAAAATTTTATATAGATTCTTAATAGAAATCTTAATATCAGACATCATGGCCTCCTTGACGGTGCTTTTGCAACCGCTTGCCATACTGTTGTGAAACTCGGTCAAATATAACGGCCAAGGCAACAATGGCCAAACCGTTCATCAAACCTAGTGCGAGATACTGGTTAGAAACCGCACGCAATACTGGCACGCCTAAACCCTTGACGCCAATCATAGAGGCAATAACAACCATGGCCAAGGCCATCATAATGGTTTGGTTTACACCCGCAAATATATTCGGTAAAGCCAAGGGGATTTGAACATCAAATAACTTCTGTCGATAACTAGAGCCAAAGGCCTCAGAAGCTTCAAGCACTTCTTTATCAACCAGACGGATGCCCAAATTTGTTAGTCGCACAATAGGGGGTAGCGCATAAATACACACTGCAATCAGACCAGGTACCTTGCCGATACCAAGCAACATCACCACCGGAATCAAATACACAAAACTAGGAATAGTCTGCATGATGTCAAGCACAGGAGTTATGGTTGCTTGCACACGATTAGAACGGGACATTAAAATCCCCAGAGGTATGCCCAAGCCAATACACAAAAAAGTCGCCACAGAAATAATGGCTACCGTGGCCATGGTATCTTCCCACATACCAAAATAACCAATCGCTAAAAACGATACGATGGTGCCAATAACGATGATGATACTGCGAGCTCCAAGCCAGGCTAGAACAGCAAATATTAAAATCATAATCGGCCAAGGTGCGGCCATTAGTAGTTTTTCAAACCACACCATAAAATACATTAGTGGATCAAAGAACCCCTCAATCGCCTCACCGTTCTCTCGAGAAAACTCACGAAAGGAAAGATCGATGCCTTTTTTTAGATCTCTTAAGTCTGCCCGCCCCATTGAGGGAAAGTCGTCAAATAATTCCACAATTAGTCCTACTCAGTTAAAAAATTAAAAAAAAACCTGCTAACAATGTTAGCAGGTTTTGTAAATAACCTTAGGTTAATTTAAAGATTTTTTGATTAAATTCGCGGCTTGAACGCCAACCCACTGGGTCCAAACATCTTCATGGTTCGTGAGGAATTCAATCGCTGTATCTTCACCACCAGCTTGGTTGTCAGCCATGTACACTAACATTGCACCCATGGCGTCTGCTGGGTATTCACGCGCCGTGATGTAAGCAGCAGCTTTGGGATCATTGTTCTTCATGAATGAATCAGTAACAATGGTGTTGATTTCAGAGACACTCCAAGCCGTTGGCTGTGGATCCGCACACTCAGCTTGGGTAGTACAGCTAGTCCAGACATCCATTCCTTGAAATGGCACACCAAAATCAAGCATCTGCATCTTGTACTTGCCCATCATCGCTGTTGGAGACCAGTAATAACCAAAGTAGTCGTCACCACGCTGCACAGCCTTAGCCATAGCACCGTCAAGACCTGCAGCAGAACCTGGATCAACTAATACCCAGCCCTTCGCTTCCATATCAAATGCTGTAAATAAGTTATTATTGATTTGCTGACAACCCCAACCTGCAGGGCAACCCACGAACGCACCTTTAGATGGGTCTTCATTGTATGGGAACAATTCTGGGTGCTCGATGACATCCAGCACAGTTTTCAATTCTGGGTGATTAGTCAAGGTATAGTCAGGTACAACCCAACCTTCACCAGCGCCCATAATCGGCATAGGATTCATCGAATGTAAGCTGCCAGCTGCAATGGCAGCTTCCAGCGGAACTGCTACCGATTGGGTCCATAATTCAGGGGCAATATCTGGTACACCTTTAGTGTCCATAGAAGCGAAAGTAGTCAGAGTTGCACCTGGAACCAATTCAACAGTGCAACCGTAACCTTCTTCAAGGATAATTTTGTCTACGTTAGCCATAAACTCGGCAGATGCCCAGTTCATTTCTGCAATAGTTACGTCGCCACAGGCAGCAATAGCACCTTGGGACATGGCAGTTGCTAAACCAGCAACAGCAATACCTTTAACAAACTTATTCATTTAAAACTCCGTTATTGTAATTAGATAGGATTAATCTTTAAGCGATAATAAAAAAATAACAAAACAAGACCACATTCACAAGCGTACAGCCTTATTAAACGCTCCTCTGACGCACATAGATATATATATGACGCACCAAGTTTACTTTGCTCAACCGAAGTAGACAACAGTGGCCTGTAGTTAATGTTGGATAAGCCTTTGGAGTAAAATCAAGCTTAACCTGACTAGTGTTAAAAAAAGTGGCCTATTTGCAAGTATGGCAATATTAAAACAATATTGTCACGAGAGAATTACGCAGTTATATTTACACTACAGGCCCACATTAAAAGGCGATTCAGTGACCACTTCCAATGACACTTTATTTTACATACACGACCCTATGTGCAGCTGGTGCTGGGGTTTCAGACCCGTATGGCAGCAACTCGAACAACAGCTTAGCGCCACAGTAAACATTGTCTATGTAGTCGGCGGCTTAGCAGCTGATTCAGACCTACCCATGGCTATGGCCATGCAACAGGCGTTAACAGCCACCTGGCAACGCATCCAACAACAAATACCAGGCATCGAATTTAATTATGATTTTTGGCGTCATTCCAGCAAAACACAGCCAAGGCGCTCCACCTATCCATCTTGCCGGGCCGTGTTAGCCGCTAAAATACAAGACCCAGAATTAGAACAGGCTATGATCCTGAGCATTCAACAGGCCTACTATCTACACGCCACAAACCCCTCAAACATAGATGTTCTTACAGACATCGCAACAAGCATAGGTCTCAAACCACAACAATTCAGACATGACATGGCTAGCCAAACTGTGGAAATGCAGCTGCAAGAACAACTACAACTAGCTCGCAGATTATCAGCCCAGGGCTTTCCCAGCCTAGTGCTGAGTAAGGAGGACAGGCTGCATGCCATCCCACTGGACTACAATAGTAGCCATGCCATGCAGCAGGCAATTGTTAATATTATCGATCCAATCGAGTAATTTCCATGACATACACTGCGCACCCACACTTGTTCTCCGCCATAACCATCCGTGGCAAACGGCTAAAGAATCGTATTATGTCGACAGGTCATGACACCTGCTTACCTAACAATGACCTAGTCAATGATGAGCTCGTTGCTTACCATGAAGCCCGCGCCCGCGGTGGCTGTGGTTTAATTGTATTGCAGGTTTCAGGAGTGCACGAAACAGCCCGCTATACCTCTCACTTATTAATGGCAACTGATGACCATTGTATCGAAGGCTATCGGCGTTTAGCAGACATGTGCCATAACTACGACACGTGTATTTTTGGCCAACTATTCCACCCTGGCCGTGAAATCATGGAAACTGCTGAAGGCATGCAGCCCGTAGCCTATTCTGCATCGGCTGTACCTTCTGAGCGTTTTCATCAAATGCCACGTGCTATGAGCCTGGAGCTGATTGATGAGGTAGTCAAAGGCTACGCTGATGCCGCTGTCCGCATGCAGAAAGCAGGCTTGGATGGGGTAGAAATAGTTGCCAGTCATGGTTATCTGCCTGCCCAGTTTCTCAGCCCCAGAGTCAACCTACGGCAAGATAAATACGGCGAAGACAAGCTCCTTTTTCTAACCGAAGTATTGGCGGCAGTGCGGCACAAAACTGGCGATGACTTCATTATTGGCCTGCGCCTATCGGAAAGTGAAAGAGATCCTAGTGGCCTGCAAAGCGAGGAAGCACTGCAAGCTGCATTGGCTCTGGAACAACGGCTCGACTATATAAGCATCACTGCCGGCACCTCTAATACCGCAGGTGGTGCTATTCATATCGCACCTCCCATGACAACTAAGCATGCTTACCTTGCACCTGCGTCTGCACGTTTCAAGCAAAAGCTAGGCATTCCAGTGATGGTTGCTGGTCGCATAAATCAACCTCAAGAAGCCGAGCAAATAATTGCCTCGGGGCAGGCCGACCTTTGTGGTATGACCCGTGCCCTAATTTGTGATCCCAACATGCCGACCAAAGCTGAGCTTGGAAATCAGCGCACCATCCGCGCCTGCATAGGCTGTAATCAGGCCTGTATCGGTCACTTTCATAAAGGTGTGCCCATCTCTTGTATCCAGCACCCAGAAACAGGGCGAGAACTGCAGTACAGCAACCAACAACCGGCTACCAAGTCAAAACGAGTGATGGTTGTAGGTGGTGGGCCTGCTGGCATGAAGGCTGCGCAGACTGCTGCTCGGCGTGGCCATCGAGTGAGTCTGTTTGAGGCTGGACCTCGCCTTGGTGGGCAAGCATTGTTAGCCCAACTGATTCCCGCAAGAGCCGAGTTTGGAGGATTAGTGGTTAACCTAGAACAAGAACTGCGCTGCCTCGACGTAGACATCCACCTCAATACGCCAGCCGATAAAGCGCTGGCGCAACGTGAAGCACCCGATACAATTATATTAGCAACAGGTGCCAAACCCTATTGGCCAGAGTTCGAACGGAATGGATCTATGCAAGTAGTGGATGCATGGCAAATATTGCAGGACCAAGCGAAAGTTGGTAAAAGTGTCATCATCGCCGACTGGCGTTCGGACTGGATCGGCATGGGGGTGGCAGAAAAGTTAGCTCTACAAGGCTGCTCCGTCACTTTGGCAGTTAACGGTCTATGTGCAGGCGAAATGCTGCAATCCTATGTAAGAGACTCAACGGCAGGACGTCTGCACAACCTAGGCGTTAAAATAGTGCCCTACGCCAGACTATTTGGCTGTGACGACGACACAGTTTATATGCAGCACAGCATAACTGATGCAGCCATGGTATTTGAAAAAGTTGACACCTTAGTGCTCAGCCTTGGACACCAGCGGGTGGACAGTCTCATTGAGGAACTAAAGGGCGTGGCAGCCATTTACCCGATTGGCGACTGCCTATCACCAAGGACAGCTGAGGAAGCAGTATTAGATGGATTGAGGGTGGGCTTCGAACTTTAGCCAAGTCGGTTCTATTACTTCATGAGCGAAGCGCCAGTTTCCTGCCTCAGAACCTGCCCATTCTCTAGCATCTTAACGCTAATCAAAGACTCACGTGATTCATCCTGATACCTTATAACTGAGTGCTCTACTAGAATCTCATCATTTTCATAGATGCAGCGGTGCATGACTTCGTTGAGGTTGGTCTGAGTCCACATGGCTGAAATCATTACTCTGTATTCAGATTTGTTTAGGGATGTGCCAGATTGATGGCGAATAAACCTGATGAATGATTCTGCTGTTGGTCCAAAACAACCAACATCAACTAACCGCTTTTGAGAAGCTATTCAGAGGCACTTTAGGCCTCACTGCAGTGTCTCTTTTGTTGACGTACCGATGAAGTTTAGTCTACCTGCATTTTTGAATGGGTTGTCATGGCCTCAACCAAAGCAAACTCGAGATTTTCTAAATCACATACTCGCAGATGCTGACAAACCTTGCTCGCTCTCTCCAAAGACACATGCTTGCCTTGGTCTGGCATTTCTGTGCCTGCCTCAAGACAAGCACGGATGGTTTCCGGAAACTTCGCAGGATGGGCTGTCGCCAAGCAGATAACCTTCATTTCTTTTGGCAAAGTGTCTCTTAGAATGTTCGCCGCAGCTATGGCAACGGCTGTGTGGGGATCTAGCAGGTAACCATCACACTTCTCAAATGTATCCTTGATCGTTTTGTTGGTTTCATAATCAGAAACTGTAACTGACACAAAACCATTTTGAATAGCGGTAAGAGTTGCTGCATCGAATTCCACCTTGCCGCTGCTATTGAACTCATCCTGCCATACTTTCAGTTTTTCACTATCACTTCCGGCACAGTAATACAGGAAACGCCAAAAATTGTAAGGGACAACAATATCGATCGCTGTTGAAATTGTTTGAACCAGGTCTTTCTTTGCAAAAACGCCACTAGAAAAGATGGTATGCAATGCTTGGTTGGCATTATTGGCACAAATAAACTTGTTCACTGGCAGACCCATAGAGCGAGCTAGATAACCTCCAAACAAATTGCCAAATGCTCCACTCGGCACAGAGAAGTTGATCTCATCACCAACTTGCTCTACCGCCCGGTAGTACCCATAAAAATAGTGAACAGATTGCACCACCACCCGGCACCAGTTGATAGAATTAACGCTAGAGAGATTCAGCTTTTCCTTCAGTTCATGATCTGAGAATAATTTCGCAACGATAAAATCTAGGTCATCGGCACCATCTGCACAATTATCCACGCCAATTGGGTGCACATTGGAGGCATTCAATGTCGTCATCTGCCGTTCCTGCTCTTCTGTAATCATTCCTCGAGGATACAGAGGCCAGCAATCAATGGTCTTTTTTCCAGCGGATGCCCAAGCTGCGGCGGGCCCAGTATCACCTGTTGTCGCAAGGACGATTGAAAGACGCTGGTTTCTGTTTTCCAGTAAATAGTCCAGCACATTGATGAGAAAACCCATGGCAACATCTTTAAAGGATAACGTCGGTCCGTGAAACAGTTCCATAATGATGGTGCGACCATCCTTACCCAGAGGTACCATGTCGATAACACTTGGACTATCAAATGTACTGTAACTATTATCTAGTAGTTTTTTTAAATCAGTCGCTGATATTATCGACCGATCTATAAACAATGATAATATTTCGAATGCCAGCTCAGGATAACTTAATTCAGCCCAACTTTGAAACTGTGCCTGAGTAACTTTTGGGATAGTTTCAGGGACAAACAATCCACCATCAGCAGCAAAACCACTTAATACTGCTTCATCAAAAGCGACTGGAGGTATTCCACCTCTGGTACTAACATATTTGATCATTGAATTATAACTCTACGATTATTTGAAAAATCTATTAGCTTAAACAGAACTTATCATTCTCTGTATTAAGGTTTGTAGCTAGTCTGCAATAAAATGAAGACATACTCTAGTTTAAATTAATTCTCTTGCAATTCCTTTTCAGTCCTGCAATTATCTTTAAGCAATAAAAGAATAGTACGATACTTAATTAGATAGTTAATAATCAATAATAAAATGAAACTGTTAGGAGAAAAGTATGAAGTCTAAATTAATTAAACTAATGGCCCTAGGTGCTATTGCTGTTTTCAGTATCACCAATGCCTCTGCGGAAACACTTCGTGTGGGTATGGAATGCACGTACGCGCCATTTAACTATAAAACTGCCGATGGTGAATTAGCAGGTTATGATGTCGATGTTGCTAAGGGTGTCGGAAAAATAATTGGTGCTGACTTGGAGTATGTTTGTCAGGACTGGGACGGAATGATCCCAGCACTTTTGGCCAACAAATTTGACCTTGTCATTGCATCTATGTCGATTACTGAGAAGCGCCTGAAAAAAATTGACTTTTCAGGTCCCTATCGATTCTCGACAGGCCAAATTGTCGGAGCGAAAAAAACTAAGGTTAATCTATTTGACGATGCAGGAAACCCAATTGCAGCAAATTTTCAAGGTTTGAAGGTTGGTCTTGAACGTGCAACTACTTATTCAAGCTGGTTTGAAGAAGAGTTACCTGGCGCAGATGTTGTCTTATATGATGGCTCTGAACCACTTTATCTTGATTTGATGAATGGACGTGTTGATCTTATTATGACTAATCCAATGAAAGCGCATCTTAAATTCCTATCTAAAACTGAGGGTACAAAATACGAGTTTAAAGGCCCAGTAGTTGATGAAGAAAAGTACTTTGGAATTGGTGTTGGTATTGGACTTCGTCAAGGACAAGAACCCCTCAAGGCGCGATTGAATGTCGCATTGAAAGAACTCATCAATTCGGGTGAGCTTGAAACCTTCGCTAAGAAAATATTCCCCTTCAAACTTCATAAGGATGAATGGGGTCAGTAAGCATTTGGTTAATTCTGGGCGACAAAGCATGCTTTGCCGCCCTTTTCTTTAGTGCCAACATAATACTTAGCTACCGTCTGGTGGGAAAATGATTTGGAAGTATTAAACGGTTGGTGGGATGACTACTTCTGGGGCGCAATTGTCGTTGCGGAAGTTTTTATTGCATCCTTATTTTTAATGATTCTATTTGGCCTTATTGGTGCCGGTGCTAAACTTTCGGGAAGCCGCCTTGCTCAAAAAACCGCAAATACCTATACGGTTATTTTTAGAGGAACCCCAGAGATTCTGGTCATACTTTTACTGTATTACGGCTCAGCGATTACTTTAACGGCTATTGCGCAGATATTTAATCCAGAAATTCGATTTGTTGACGTTCCACCTTTTTGGGCTGGGACAATAGCTATCTCACTTATTGTCGGTTCTTATGCGACCGAAACATTCCGCGGTGCCTTCCTTGGTGTTAATCCTGGTAGCATAGAAGCTGCTCGAGCACTGGGTATGTCAACCCTTCAGACTTTTATCTACATTCGGATTCCTGAAATGTGGCGCATCGCGCTGCCTCCATTTGGCAATCACATGTTGTCCCTAACCAAGGACACAGCCCTCATTTCTATTATTGGCCTGAACGAAACTCTGTTTGTGGCAAAACAGGCCATCACCGTTACCGGCAAACCTTTTACGATGTATATAGTGGTGGGGGCTATCTACCTTGGTTTTTCAACGATTATTACGTTATCAGTTATGGGGATTGAAAAATTTGGTAACCGCACATCAGTAGGTGCAAAATGAGCTTCGACTTCAATTTAATTCTGCAAAGTTTGCCGCAGATGTTGGCGGGCCTAGGGATTACGTTACAACTTTTGTTAGTGTCTGGTTTTCTGGGACTGCTACTCGCTATCCTACTCCTGCTAATGAGAATCAGCGGCAAGCTTTATCTCAACTCGATAGCACAGGTTTATATTTTTGTTTTTCGGGGTACACCAATCCTAGTACAGATATTTATTATCTACTATGGCCTGCCACAGTTTGAAGCAATTCGGGAAAGTATGTTCTGGCATATTTTGCGCGAACCGACAGGTTGCGCCATTCTTGCACTGACTCTAAATACTGGAGCCTATGTTTCTGAAATCCTACGGGGTGGAGTGTTAAGTGTAGATAAGGGATTACTTGAAGCTGGCTCCGCTTTAGGTATGTCAGCGCGGCAAAAGTTTATTTACATCACAACGCCTTTAGCCACTCGATTATCTTTGCCAGCCTACAGTAATGACGTTATCAGTTTGCTCAAGTCTACCGCACTGGCGAGCACCATCACCATCACTGACATGACTGGAATCGCAAGAACTATCGTTGCTGATACTTATGCACCTTATGAAGTGTTTATATCACTGGCAGTTGTGTACATCATCTTTACTTTTGGGTTACAAAAGCTCTTTGGTGTAATTGAAAGATATCTAAGTCGTCACACCGTGCGAGAGGAATAACATGAACGATAACAAAACCCAACCTTTGATAGAAATGATCAGAGTGAATAAGTTTTTTGGTTCTTTTCAGGCATTAAAAAACATTGACCTTGAGGTGTATAAAGGTGAACGCATCGTTATCTGTGGCCCTTCTGGCTCAGGCAAGTCCACTTTAATTAGGTGCATTAACCGTCTTGAAAAGCATAACGATGGTCGAATCAATATTGATGGCATTGAGCTAACCGATAAGGTTGAGAATATTGACGCTGTTCGAAGAGAAGTTGGTATGGTGTTTCAGAATTTCAATCTTTTCCCTCATATGACTATCGCTAAGAACCTGATGATTGCCCAGCAACTGGTTCGAAAAACGCCTAAGGCTGAAGCCAGGCAGGTTGCAATGCAATATCTGGAGAGAGTCAAGATTCCTGAGCAGGCAGATAAATATCCAATTCAACTATCCGGTGGTCAGCAGCAACGGGTGGCTATTGCGCGCGCACTGTGCATGAATCCAGAAATAATACTGTTCGATGAGCCCACGTCAGCACTTGACCCTGAAATGATTAACGAGGTGCTTGATGTCATGGTCGATCTGGCTAAAGATGGTATGACTATGGTCTGTGTTACCCATGAAATGGGTTTTGCGCGTTCTGTCGCAGATAGGGTTATCTTTATGGATGAGGGCGAGATTGTTGAGCAGGCCACTCCCCAAGCATTCTTTGACAACCCAACCAATGACCGAACCAAGGCATTTCTTAACCAAATCCTTAGCCACTGATCAGGCAACTACATAAGAGTTGTCTTACCGATCCATAAACCTATTCAGAAACAGCTGAAAGTGCAGCGCTGACCACTTTAGCAATTTGCACATCCTGCACAGCAACGCCAGTTAAATCTGCCACTGTAACTTGATCCTCTGAAGTTCTAACTCGATTACCACTCTTAATGGCGTGGCCAAGTTCAATAACCTTACCCAATTTAAGATCACTTGTTAACAAAGCTTTATAGACTTCACCACGTTCTTGGCACTGGGTCAGGCTGTCAGCCACAACAATATCAGCCATATGAAGAATTTTTGTATCTAGTTCCTGCTTTTCAGCAGTATCGGAGCCCATTGCAGTAATATGTGTCCCCTTTTTTATTTGACTGGCATCAATTAGTGGCATGGATGAAGGCGTGGTCATTAAAATTAAGTTGCTGGCCTCAGTTACATCGGCTGATTCCATTGTTGTCTGTACTTCGTATCCATCAGCCTCCATGTCATTCTTGTATGCTTCAAGGCTGGATTCAGAGCGCCCCCAAACAATCAGGCGCTTACAGTTAGTCACAGATTGCAGGATCTGTACTTGCATTCTGGCCATTGTTCCAGTGCCGAAAACACCTATTGTGGAAACTTCTTTAGGCGCCATATATTTGGCAACAATCTCTCCCGCAACTGCAGTTCTTATGTTAGTGAGAAAACCTTCATCCAGCAGGATAGTTTCAAGAACACCCGTTTTTTGAGAGAAAACCAGCATTAGGCCTGAACTTGAAGGTAAGTTTATTTTTACATTTTGATAAAACCCAGATGCAATTTTGATGACATAATATTCGTCTCCCTTAATATACCCATACTTTATATGTGTATCACCCGGTGGATCCTCGAATATCAACTCACCGACTGGCGGTACAATTACCTGGCCATTCGAATACGCTATAAAGCCTTGTTCAATTTCAGTTGAAAAATCCATTGTCTCAACTACATTTTTTATTTGTTCAAGCGTATAAATTTTTGTCATCTGCATCTCATGCTTCAGCAATATAATGTTACAGTTTTTATTGGAAAGCCTGTATAGCGGCTCTTCTAACTGAGTTTAAATCATGTGTTCAAAATTAACGACCTTTTGATTGCTTCTAATCGCATATCTTGACACTTTTACTCATCATATTTTCAGGGTACAGTGGCCTTTATAAAAACCATGAATTCAAAATCACTATTAAATTTTTCCCCAGAGATTAATACATGAATGCTACCCAGTTTGTTAGTCACGCAAACCGTCTTGCTGATATTTCGCGCGATATAATTCGCGAAGAAATTTATCGTCCTCGAGAGGTCACAGTGAAATCAGATGCTACACCAGTCACTCCTATCGACCAAAAGGTTGAGCGAGCACTGCGTGAAGCAATAACAGAAATGTTTCCTGAACATGGTATCGTCGGAGAGGAATATGACAATATTGACTCAGATTCAGACTACGTTTGGGTATTGGACCCAATTGACGGCACTATGGCCTTTATTGCTGGTCTTCCAACATTCGCGACTTTGATCGCACTCACTTGGCGAGGTTCACCGATACTCGGAGTGATGGACAGTCCTATAACACAGGAACGATGGATCGGTGTAGATGGGGTTAGTACAACCTTAAATGGGGCAGTAATTCAGTCCCGCCCATGTCATTCATTGGACACAGCCTTTGCACACACAAGTTCACCTCTCTACTTTGTTTCGGAGAGCGATATTGCAGCTTACGAAAGAATAACGAAGGCTGTGCAATTTTTGATCTTTGGCGGCGGCTGTCATGCGTTTGGGCGCGTAGCTCATGGTTATATTGATATCGCATTTGAAACCGCTCACGACATTCATGATTACCTTGCGTTGGTACCTATCATTAACAACGCTGGTGGCAGCATGTCAGATTGGCAAGGCAATCCCCTAACACTATCATCAGGACCACGATTCCTTGCTTGTGGTGACCAAGCCATGCATAGCCAGGCTCTCAAAATATTGAATGGCTAAAGATTACACAAGATCATCACCAAGCTTAGTTTAATAAAACCCAAACGAGTATAAAGACTAATGATATATAAAGAACCATGGTCCAAAAAGCACAAAAGAGTTACAGGAGGGTTGCCCTACAATTTGTCTAACTCTTTTTCAGAACCACTCTCGAATGAAGAGTTGATAAAGTATTCTTTGGCAAGAGGCGATGATGATTTAGTTGACGAGTACTATAATCATGCACTTACCTATACCCCCAACGGAGGCAGCCTTGACTTGCGTGAGGAAGTGGCTAGGTTCTATGGACCTCAAATAGGGGCAGACAACATATTAATTTTTGCTGGCGGGCAAGTCGCATTGCAGACAGCAGCGTGTGCCCTTCTTGATAGCGACAGCCATAGTATTGTTTTCACACCTGGCTATCAATCAGTCCAGCAAGCGCCGATACATGCGCTCAGCAAAATAACAAAAATCAAGCTTCACGCAAAAAACCAATGGCAAATTGATCCTGCTGAAGTTGAATCAGCGATCGAGAAAAATACCCGATATATAGTATTTAATGAACCTTACAACCCTGCTGGCACTGTAATGAAGTCTGACATTCAACTAAAGTTGGTAGCCATCGCCCGCAAGCACAATATCACTATTTTATGTGATGAAGCCTACCGTCTATTAGAACATAATAAAAAAGACCAACTGACTGCAATGGCAGATGTTTATGAAAATGGAATCAGTGCGTGTACCATTTCTAAGCCATGGGGAGGATGTGGTATCACTATCGGCTGGCTCGCATTACAAGACTTGAAGCTAAAACAAAAGCTCGTCGATGTTCAATATTTTGGAACAGCCAGCGCAAGCAGAGCGAGTGAGATTCAAGCTATTATGACCTTACGGGCTAGTGACATCATTCTCAAAAAAAACCTGCACATCATTCAAGAAAATCTTCAGCTGCTTGACCAATTTATGGATCAATATGGCGATTTATTTGAATGGGTTAGGCCTACAGCAAGTGCAGTGGGGTTCGTAAGATTCAAAGGACCACTCTCATCTGACGAACTTGGTGAACTATTAGCCAAGGATGGTATATCTGTAAAGCCAACGTATGCATTTACGGACGATGCCAATGAGTATAACGATTATTTCCGAATTGGCTTTGGCGAGAAAGTGATGCCAACAAGCTTACAGGCGCTTGCCCGTTTTGTCGAAAAGAACAAAGGTACCTGGTGCTTAAATGAATGAACATTGGGAGAATTGTCTGCTTCAGTCATGGGGAATCAAGACCCAACTAAGAATATTTTAAAAAAATCCTTAAATTATTAATTATTTACCTCAATCTCAAGCAACAACTGGTCTGTCGTTAATTGCCGACAATAACCGCTAATCGTATTTAAGGAATTGTCATGTCTTTCCTGGCTGTAAGTAGCACAGGCATCTGTTAC
>Ga0308018_10000990_pt1 | contig 13572 bp, 12 predicted proteins | sample Neamet282_FD_203130 | JGI IMG/M metagenome (GOLD analysis project Ga0308018, IMG submission 203130) | Marine microbial communities from water near the shore, Antarctic Ocean - #282 | ecosystem: Environmental > Aquatic > Marine > Unclassified | place: Southern Ocean | collected 2014-10-01
AGATCAGTGCTTCGTAATCTGGGTTTTGGATTATCGTAAAGCTATGAATAAACCGGTCGTACTCGTTCACGGTGCTTGGCATGGACCTTGGTGTTGGGGTCGCGTGACTCCTTACCTTGATGCCGCCGATATTAGGTGGGTAGCCCCAGATTTGCCGAGTGTGCTAGCTGCCTCAGAGGGAGCAAACCAGACCGAAGACGATATCGCAGTCAGAGATGCTCTTGATGGTTTGTCTGGGTCTGAGGAAGCGATCTTACTTGGTCACTCCCGAGGCGGAACAGTCATAACTGAGGCAGGGACACATGATCGAGTGGGGCATCTGGTTTATCTAGCAGCTTTTCTTGGTTTGGCGAATGAAGACACTACGCCTTACGTGTCTGCTGGATTAGGTAAGTGTTTAGATGTTCACGATGATGGAACAACCACAGTGAAATCTGAGTTGGGTAAAGCGGTGTTTTATAATGAGCATAATGAGGCGGACTTCGCCTGGGCAGCGCAGCAATTACGTCCTCAAAGCCACAAGCCGTTTGCGGGGCAATCAGAATTAGCTTGGCAAACTAAACCCTCAACTTATGTTGTTTGCAATTACGATAATGCGCTGCCTGCAGCCGGCCAACGCAAAATGGCTGCCCGAGCCACAACATCGGTCGAATGGGATACAGATCATTCACCATTTGTGTATCGTCCCGAACTTGTCGCAGAGTTACTAATTAGTTTGAGCGTTGGCGGCTAGTTATCTGCTGGTGTCTGTGTCTAAGGAAACGGGTCTGGTTAAATATCGATTCTCATAATCTTTGTGTGCTGACAAGTACATTACGAACTTGGTTTTAGTAAAATTTTTGTAGGGTGATACGCCCATGAGGTGGCATACGGATTCGGGTAGGGCAAATAACGCTCCTTGGCCTATTTTTGTGAAAGAGTGACAACAAATGCTTCTTAGAATTCTTACCGCTAGCACACCAAATGCAACAGACTCGTCGCTTTCAGTTGCGTGGTCAGCGATTGCTCTCGTGGCGCTCGCTGCCTTCTTCGCCGTTGGTTATTATTTGATGGAACTTCGAGGGAAAAAAAGAGACGAGCGATACAACAAACGAAAAGCTCCGGATGCTCCGGCGGAGTCAACTTTGAATCAATAGTGGCACCAAAATAGGTGCCAGAAATCCAGTGCCCGTTGTTTCCCGGAAGCCGGTCGTTCTCTTATCGCGTTGACATCAACTGATAGAGAAATGAGAAAGCCCCTCCCCAAGGTGACGATATTTGGGCGACGTAGTCGATTCCGAAACGGCCATCGAGGTCTATTGGTATGGCATTACCGATCTCATGATCATTAGGCCACCCTGCGAATCCAGGAATTTGATGCTGGCGCACTCTAGCTAGTCGCGTTTCTTCGTCCTTTACAAAAACGCCGTTACCATTATTGAGATAGATAGCAATCCCCGGGCACGCATCTGTTGATCCGTCTTTCCCGCCGTTAGTTCGATCAGCAATATCGATATCACCATCATTGTCGAGGTCGAGGAGAATCACCTGACCCTCGCCGTGGACCGTGCATTCGACTTGCTGGTCGGGATCTTTGTGATTTTGTGCCCTTGGCTGTTCGCCTATTGCTTCGGGACTCACATCATCGAAATGCCCCGATCCATCGTTGAGTAGAACCTGCAAGAATCTCCCGACGTAGTAGGGGTCAGATCTCGTGGTCCCTATGACGATGTCCACATCTCCGTCATTATCGATATCTGCAGCTGCCGCATGGTTAAATTTTGTGGTTCCAGCACCGAAAGGTCCCGTAGGGAGATTGTGCACCTGCCATTCAGCGCTCGGTGTTTGTGTATCGCTGATCGCTATCTGAGGAGGTCTCGGTTTCAGATTTTTGTCTGGTTCATCACCCCAGAAGAGCACTGGGTCCGCAAGACCATCGCCATTGAAATCTTCAAGAAGAGAGGACATGACATAACCTGACCAGTCGGTGCGCCATATCTCAGGTAGGTCATCAATTGCGCTAACAAAACCTTCCCCACCTTTATTCAAGAACAAAGTTCGAGCCGCAAGTATGTCAGGGAATCCATCACCATTAATGTCTCCCGATGAAGCATCATGTGCAAAGAAATGTGTGTCGCCATAATCGATAGTGTCTGACGCATCAACGAGGTTTCCATTATCGGACAAAAGCAAAACATGGGAGTCAAGGATCAATTCTCGTTTACCGGTCGGTAACAGTTTAAGTAAGCCCATTGATCCGGCGAACACATCATCAACTCCATCAAGGTTGAAGTCATCAACAATTAAGCGGTAAGCCATTTGGCGCTCAGGCGGCTTTCCTAACGAGTAAATCGTTGGGTCAACGATGAGTCGACCGGAGCCGTTGTTGATGTACACCCTCACTGTACTTTGCGCTTCATGAGTGAGCGTGTGAGGAAATATAACCCATCCGACTACTAGGTCCTGATGGCCGTCTCCATTGAAATCTCCCACCATCAAGTTATGTGCGTCAGCAGTGAACGACCCATCGAGGGTACTGCAGTCGTCAATAGTCGGGTAACAGTAAGTTTCGCTATAACGCTCATTCACAAAAACAGTCTCGAAACCGAAGTTGAAGACAGCGTAGTCATCGGTGACTGTTCCGCTTAGGTCTTTGGGACTGAGATGTCTGGCGTGATCTACATCGTGATCATACAGAACAACTTTAATTCGCCGAGCCAAGGTCTTTGCTGCACCATGGACCGTGCTTACTCGCACCTCGTATTCAATTACTTCATTTTGTTGGATAATGGGAGTGCGGACAGTCACATAATCCGATCCGGAGGAAACTACATCTAATCGATCAGAAATAATTTCTATCTTCGCTACCTCTGCATCTGAAATCACCGTTATGTCGATTTCTGAATACCCATTAGCTGTCTCAGGCGCGGAGATTGTTAGCTCAAATGTCTTGATAAGTTCATCAATCGCCTCAATAGAGGTATCTGGTGAGCGCTCCACCGAACTGTCACTAACACGAGTCTTAACAGACGTCGATACAAGACTTCCAGCAGTATTTTCGGTTATCTCCGTTGGCGTTACCTCCGAAGATTTACTGCATGCGCACAGAAACAGGGAGAGGCCAACAAGCCCTATTCGAAATCCGTTCACGACACAACAATATAAGTTTTTTTAGAGCGATTCCTTTCGAAATGTGCCATTATTTTCGGCGACGATGAAATCTTCTCCGCTGCAATCGCCACGGACAACAAGTAAGGAAATTCGATATAGAACTCACGGTTTTTTTGACTAAAGCTAAGTATCGCAGAGTTAGCTCAACCATGCTCAGAGCAACTGCAAACACTGGCGGCAATAGATAAGCAGAGGGTACTGTTTATCACCACAGCAAATAATGGTGACACTGGCGTCCTGACTATTAGATACTAGACCTAGGAGCAGCAATGGTACATATGACAAAATTCAATCAGGCCACCGAAATCGTGAGCGTCTTTGTCATAGTCACGGAAACAACAAACTGCGGAAACAACAACTTCGTAGCCATTAGCAAAACCACCAACGAACAGCCGCTGGTCGGCGAATATGGTTCAACGTCATGAGCTTAGAAGTTCAGCGTCCTTCTGACTCCCCAGGAGTAGTACGACTAATTTTGTCTAACCCACCAGTCAATGCTACGTCTATCGAAGACCTCCGTTCGATTGCAGATACCATCGAAGGTATAACCCAAGATGACAGAGTCATAGTGATTTCTGCCGAGGGTAAGGGTTTCAGCGCTGGCGGCGACTTGAAAGAAATGGACCAGCTTGATGGTCATGAAGGCATTTTGGGTCAATGTTTAGAGTCGGCGCGAGCATGCACGGCCATATCTCGTTGTTCTGTCCCCGTGATCGTTGTTGTGCACGATTATTGTTTGGGTGTCGGAATAGAGCTTGTCGGTAGTGCCGATATAGCGGTAGCAAATGAAGCCGCTTTATTCCAATGGACCGAGGTTGATAATGGAACTGTTGGAGGCGCAGCACAGGGTTTCAGGATGTTGCCGCCCCAGTTGTTACGTCACCTCATGTTTACAGCTGAGCCGATAACTGCTCGAGATTTATGGGCCAGAGGGGCACTCACTGAAGTATTGCCGCTCGAAAACCTTGATGCACGAGCACAAGAAATCGCTCAAACCATCGCCAGTAAGCCACCTAACTTAGTTCGACATCTTAAGGCATCGATGGACGCAATTGAAGCGTTCGACGTTGAAAAAGCGATGCGTTTCGAACAAGGTTTTATTTTTCAATTAAATATGGAAGGAAGCGGTTCCGCTGCTCGGACCGCTTTTCTTGAAGGCGGCCGCAAAGGAATCAATGGCCAATCCATTTTGCCGAACACCTAACAGTTACTAATCCTCTACCACGCCTTCGGCGACAACACGCCCCTTCTGCGGCGCACTAAATTTTGGTCAGGACTTTATCGCTCTACCAAATACAAAACTTTGGGCCGAAAACAACGAAGGCTGCAAGCCCAGCCCATAGGGCTGTTTCAATACGCCAATCTATTTTTCGTTTCAATTTCTCGGCAACTTCAATCATTGCTCTTAATGTTACTCCCCTATTTGCAACTTTCTAATGACTTTAAGGTGAGGCCACAAAAATTGTTCTCACTCAGGCACTTTAAATGTGTCCCGGCATCCTTTGAAATTCAGAGCCAATGTAGAGCCTCGCTGTGTGGTACGCCACTGTCGCTGTCCCAAACACATTTACTGTCTGGAGACAGAGGTACGTGTTTGTTCAATGGATTGTGATCCTGGTGAGCGAAGCGTCCGTGAGCGTTAGCCCTTTACATTAGCTGACTAGTCGAGCTGGTGATTGTAACTCACTAGGCACCGCTAAGTGCGCCGCTCAGCATCGCAATAGCTTCTCCTAACAACGTTGGGTCGTTGTTCATATTCGGGGCAAGAGCAATCTCATCGACACCTGTGTCCTCGAATTCTCGCAGTTTCTGTCGACACTCATCTGGAGTGCCAAACACGACGAAAGCAGAAACGAGTTCCTCGGTCAGGTATGGCTCTATGACATCGGTAGGTGCTCCCAAAAGTGGTTCCACGACATCCCAATACCCGCTTCGGCTCATCGAAGATGACACGTATCCTGCTTGGAGCCGCCCCGTGAGAATGTTACGAGCTGCTTGTGCTGCAACGTCTTTGTCCTCATGCACGCTCGTATGGAGATAGAGAACTGTCGGGTACGAACCGCATGTCTTCAGGGCAGTCATAGCCCACTCGAGATAAGCCGGAGTGGAGAACGCTGAGAAAATTACACCGCCAGCACTCTCGCGGGCAAGAGCAAGCATTTGAGGCCCTTCAGCTCCTAACCATGTCACTGAATCTATGTCGCCGGGATACTGAAGGCGCGCCTCACTGACTTTGTCGAGATCGTCGGCCCAGTTGACTTGTTCTCCAGCCACCAGCTCAGCGATTAACATAAGCCGGTCACGAACTGAATCGATTTTGGATTCCGGCATCCGCCCCGAACCATTAAGCGCCCGGGGGCTTCCAAGCCCGAGCCCAACCTCAAATCGATTGCGAAACATTCGATGTAGAGTTGCGATTTCCATCGCTAGCACCGTCGGATGCCGCAGGTACATCGATGTGACACCCAGACCGACAGAAAGATCAATTGTCGACCCGAGCACAGCGCCGCAGGATGCGAACCCGGCCTTGCGATAATAGTCTTCGGTGAGCCAAAGCCTAGCGAAACCAGCTGACTCGACAAGTCGAGCCAGACCCACTGTTTCTTCGGGGGGAATCTGACTGCTGAGCATGACTGAGAACTTGGGCATATTGTGGAAGCCTAGTGTAGGGTTCGGGCCGTGAAACCAGCCGCCTTCGAATACCACCGACCTAGTTCGGTCGACGAAGCATTAGCCATATACGCAGCGTGCGAGGACGCACGTTTTCTTGCTGGAGGCCAAAGTCTGGTGCCGATGATGTCACTACGGTTAGCGACACCAACTGATCTCATCGACTTGAACAGAATCGAACAGCTTTCAGGAATCTCATCCTCCGATAGCTATATCCGTATCGGAGCAATGACCAGACAAGAAGAGCTTGCTGGGAACGAACCTCTCTGCGCCCAAGTTCCAGTGATGAGAGCGGTCATCGAAAGTGTTGGACACCCAGGCACCAGGACCAGAGGGACTATTGGGGGCAGTCTTTGTCATGCGGACCCTGCCGCTGAACTTCCAGCGTTGCTTCTTGCAGTCGATGCCGAACTCCTTGTCGCTCAGCCAGGAGGAACCAGTCGACGTATTGCCATCGAGGACTTCTTCCGCGGTCACTTCGAGACAGCGCTCCAGCCTGATGAGATCCTGACCGAGATACGAATCCCCATCACTTCTGATCCGCAGATGGGGTTCAATGAGATCACAGCGCGCAGTTCAGACTTCGCTATGGCCGGAGCCATTGTAAGCACATGCCTTGACGCCGATGGAGCGCACAGCTCGGTGCGCGTCGTCGCCTTCGCCCTCAGAGACCGTCCACAGCGTCTGCGCGAGGTGGAGATTGCCGTCGCTGACGCGCTAGGAGATATTGCTGCGATCCGCTTGGCGGCTCAGCTGACTGAGAATCTCATTTCGCCAAGGGAGGAAGTTCATCTTTCGGCGGCTTACCGTCGTCGACTTGCAGTCACGGCTGTTCGGCGTGCACTCGAGAGCGCATTTGGTCATCAATCGGAGGTCAACCTATGAGCAGCTCCAAGACACACCAATTGTCGTTGTCGGTCAATGGTCGTCGTGTCGAGTTAGATGTCGAACCACGCTCTACGTTGGCTGGCGTTTTACGAGAGGAATGTGGCCTTACCGGCACCAAGCTTGGATGTGAACAAGGCTCATGTGGAGCTTGCACCGTCATTTTCGACGGACAGCAGATTCGATCTTGTCTCATGTTCGCTATCCAAGCCGACGATTGCGAAGTGTGGACAATCGAAGGCCTAGCTCAGCCGGCTACAAATCGACTCCCCGGTGTGGTGCCCCTACCAAACTTGCCGGCTCTCGCCGATGCGTTCAAGCGTAATCATGCGCTCCAGTGTGGATTTTGCACACCCGGAATGCTCATAGCGGCAGCGTCGCTGGGACAGAACGCCGGCGTGGATCTGGATGAGAAGAAAATCAAGGAGGGTCTGTCCGGAAACATCTGTCGCTGCACGGGCTATCAGGGAATCATCGAGTCCATCACCGAGGTCTTCATCGCAGAGACACCAGACCTAGCAGTAGAGGCTCCAAAGTGACCACCGATGAGCATGCCTTCAAGCGGATACTTCGAGTTGAAGATGATACTTTACTCGACGGTAGTCGCCGTTTCATCGATGACCTGGAACCTCGTGGAACCCTGCACGTCGCTATGGCAAGAAGCCCGATCGCTCACGCACATGTTCTTTCGATCGACACTGACAGGGCCCATTCGATGCCAGGGGTGCACGTTGTCTTAACAGGTAACGACATTGCACAGCACTCGACGTCAACGCCGATCGGATGGGAGCACATTCCTGGCCAGCGCCGAACTGAAAGCCTGGCTATGGCAACCTCCAAGGTTCGCTATGTCGGGCACATTGTCGCTGCAGTGGTTGCCGATACACGAGCCGCTGCCGAGGATGCTGTGGAGGCGATCGAAGTTGACTACGAGCTTCTCCCAGCAGTCATGAATGTCGATGCTGCACGAGACCCTGATGCTCCTATCCTCCACGAATCATGGCCTGACAACGTTCTCGCTATTGACCAGCAAACGTCAGGTGAAGGTCGTGCGGCACTTCAATCAGCCAGCACGGTCGTGGACCTCGAACTCAAAATCGGTCGAGCATTCGGCTGCCCTTTAGAGACCAGAGGTGTCATCGCCGACTGGGGTTTAATCAGCCATGGAAATGGGCAACGTTCTGGCTCCGTTGGGAGACTCGTGGTCGATCTCAATTCTCAATCACCGAACCGAGTGCGAGAGGTTTTATCTCAAGTGCTCAATGTCAGTGTGTCCGACATTTTAGTGCGGGTTCCATCCATTGGCGGTGGCTTCGGGTCGAAAGCTAACTACTACGGCGAGGAGATCATCGCGTGCATCGCTTCGAAGGTCTGTGGACGAGCCGTGAAGTATATCGAAGACCGCTCTGAGAGTTTCGTAGCCACCTCGCACGGTCGCGAAGCCCAGATGTCAGTTTCGATAGGTGCAGATAGTGACGGAACTGTCGTTGCCTACCGCAATGACGTAGTGGGAACCCTGGGTGGTGAAGTCAGCAGCGTCGGAATGGGTCCGGTGTGGGTATCGACCAGAGCCGGCACCGGCTCCTATCAGATACCCAATGCCGATATCACGACCACCGGTGTGATGACCAACCGGACCCCGTTCGGATCATTCCGTGGCTGGGGCAGCCCGATCGCGAATTTCGCTATCGAACGAGCTATCGACGCATTGGCAGATCAGATGAGCATTGATCCGGTAGAACTGCGCCTAAAGAACATGGTCCGCTCTGACCAGATGCCGTTTCAGAATGGTTTGGGATGGCGTCTTGACAGTGGCGACTACCCTGAAGCTTTGCGCAGAGCACGCGAGTCGGTCACTAAAGCCGGCTGGTTCGATGAAGCGGCGGACGCAGTTGCTAATAGTCGGCTAGTTGGAGTTGGCTTCGCTAACTTCGTTGAGGCCACGGGCGTGGGCAACAGCCGCAAAATGGCAAGCCTGCCACTAGACCAGGGTGGCTTCGATGAGGCCGTCGTGCGGATGGATTCCACGGGAACAGTGCAGGTTTTCACAGGTCAAACCGCTATGGGTCAAGGCATTGAAACCACGCTGGCGCAGGTTTGCGCCGCCACACTCGGAGCTAACGTCGATGATGTCCGAGTGCTCTTCGGAGATACTGACAGCTGTCCATACACCGGATACGGAACAGGTGGATGTCGCACCGCACCGGTCGCAGGTTCCTCAGTAACGCTGGCGAGCCGAGACCTAAAAAATCAGGTCCTTGAAGTTGCGTCATCTCTAATGAACATACCTGTTTCTAATCTCACTATCTCTGACAGCACCGTGTGGGGCCCCGACAAGGAGAACATCAGCTTCGCCGACATCGGCACTGCGACATACCGCAAACTGAATCGTCTTCCTGAACACCACAGTCCCACACTTCAAGCACGCGCTGTATGGGATCCGGTGGACCGGACAATCGGCTACGGAAGCATCGCTGTGATGGTCGAGGTCTGCGCCGACACCGGCCTAGTTACCATTTTGCGCTATCACGCCGTCGATGACTGCGGTTACGTGATCAATTCCGCTATCGTCGACGGCCAGATCATGGGGGGTTTCGTTCAGGTGCTCGGTTCCAGCCTGATGGAAGAGTTGCGCTATGACGAGCACGGCAACCCACTCACAACGACTTTCAGGGACTACCTCTTGCCTCTGGCTAGTGACGTACCGACGATGACGATTGAACATATGGAGACCCTGCCACCAGACGTGCCGTCTGGCTCCAAAGGTGTCGGCGAAGCCGGGACGATTTCTGCCATGTCAGCAATCGCACAAGCCGTCGAACACGCCCTACCCGGCGGGTACGGCTGGATTCGATCTATGCCGTTGAACCCTGAAGTTCTTCTGCGTCACCTCGATGATGCGACGTCATGATCAATATTCAAAGCACCCTCACAGATCTTCGATCTGCAGTAGCCGCACGTGAAATCAACGCTGCGGAGATTGCTCAGCACTACTGGGACCGGGCCTTGCGGCTGAATGACACAATCAACGCCTTCTCGTGGCTAGACCCCGATTTCCTTGACCGCTTCGCTCGGGCAGATGCCGGATCGCTTCCGATCGGGATTAAAGATGTCCAAGAGGTTGCGGGTCAACCAAATACCAAGTCCTCATTTATGGTGACTGACACTCCAGAAACGAAAAGTTCTCTGTTCATTGACAGAGTCCTATCGGCAGGCTTCATTGCGATGGGCCGCACGGCGTCCTCCGAATTAGCAGCAGCGCTCACAACTGAGAGCCTGAAACATGGCATCACCAAGAATCCATGGCATCCAGACGCGACAGCGTCAGGTTCCAGCGGCGGGTCCGCTGCAGCAGTGGCTTCCGGAATGGTACCAGTAGCAACAGGAACCGACGGCGCCGGTTCTATTCGGCTTCCGGCCGTGGCCTGCAACTTGGTCGGTCTGAAAGTAACTCGTGGTCTTCTTCCTCAACGAACAGGACCGTGGGACTGGTCTTCTGTCGATGGTTTCCTAACTCGGACAATTGTCGACACTGCGACCATGATAGATATGGTTGACGCACCGGACCCTGACGCGTGGATGCCTCAACGGCCCGACAGCCGCTTACCGCTTTGTGATCAACTCAGCGAGCCGCTTCCGAAGTTGCGAATCGGTGTGCTGAGCCAGCCACCCAACGGAGCAACAGTCGATGACCCTCAAGCCGAAGGATTAGAGGAAGTAGCATCATTTTTGGCTGAGGCAGGTCACACACTCGTTGAAGTTCTCCCAGAGCAACTCCAGATAGGTGGCATAGACGGCTACCGGCAAGTAGTTGCACCCGGTTGGAGTCATCTTTTGAACTATGACCTGACCCAGCCGGCTCACCCCTCTGTTATCGCTCGCCTCAAGGCAATTGAGGGTGCAACTGTGCCCCAGTTCGTTCGCGCCGTTGCCGAACTTCGCACAGGTACCAGAGCAGTTGTCCGTCGCTGGCGAAGCGACTTTGATGTGCTGTTGACTCCGCTTACCGGCTGCGCTTTTCCTGACCATGGCGTTCTGTTAGGGGAAACGGCGGCGCCCCCCGGTTCCCGTCCAGTCTCTGACGCCACTCGAGGGTTCGTTGACTGGGTAAATGTGATTGGTCTTCCTGCTATTGGTCTACCGACCCACATTGATCAGCGCGGTGTGCCGTTTGGTATCCAGGTGATCGGTGGCCCCTACAGCGAGGACGTGTTATTGCGGATGGGCATGCTCGTTGAGGACCATTACCGGTGGCACGAACGCCCGCTACCAGAGAACCTTCACTGATTGTGGCTATGCCTTCACCATCTAGTTCCAACGATTTTCTATCAACCCAAAGGATGCCTCCCGTGCAACAACCGACTACCACGTCTTTGGACCATGACACCCGTGAAATCCTTCGCGTTCACCAGCAGTGGTGGAAAGCCAATGTGGGTCTCGACATTGAGGCCATGCAGGAGTGCTTCCCGTCTGGCGACGCGTTTTCGATGTTTAACCGTAACGGGTTCACTTACTTCGGGGTCGATGAGCTGACTAAGCTTTGGGAGCACTACTCCGAAGGTCCGCCACGGCTTATCCAGACAGTGGCTATTGTGCGACTGGTCGTGAGCAGCGACATTGCCTGGCTGATTTGTGAACTGAAATATCGGCGCGTTTCTCCGGTCACTTCAGATGATCATTGGGAACCCGCCAATGTTGATCAGGTATTTGGGAGCAAGGCGACCGAAATTTACCAACGCGACGATGGTAACGGTCAACCCGAGTGGCGCATGTGGCACTTCCAATCGGGCGCCTTGCATCCGCCAGATGAGAATCGGCCCGCATTCGATGATTCGAACCAGACGAGTCAACTGGGCTACAACCCCTATGGCCCTCCACTGACCTACACCTACACGCTTGAAGGTTACGCCGGCCAGGCTTCGCTCGAAGAAGGCATTCCGTCACCGGACAAGGATGTTCCACGTAATTAGCCAGCACTTAAGCTTTTGAAATCGTGCCATTTCGCCGCGCTTTCAGAACATATTTTTTAATACTGCTACGTGACCCTTCTAAGATTCAGAGTTTTACTGACATCGCAAGAAGTGAACTTAAGAGCCGTAAGTCATGCGTCACAACCGGCTGCTCTGCTCGGGGAGAATTAAGTGGAGTCCATAGTGTTCAGTAAAGATCCGGCAGGCAAATAAATTCGCGTTATGCCGATCAACTATTTGGTTGTCTAGCACGGGTAACAAGTTTCTTTTCACGACCACGAGCTTCAAGCAATCAAACACAGCAGACATTGACATGCCCAGGCCAGATGCGACAATGGAACCATGTTCGATCCACGACACGTGATTATGACCGCTGAGGACCTTCGTCAAGTGGTGCCGCCTCCTCGCCTGGCTCAGCAAACCAAGGTGTTATCGGCGCTTGACATGCACTGCCGTAGGTGGATTCAGCGGAGCCCTTTCGTTGTTATCTCTAGCAGTGACTTGGCGGGAAGAATGGACTTGTCCCCCAAGGGCGATCCGCCGGGTTTCGTACAAATCCTCGATGATGGAACATTAGCTATTCCTGATCGTCCCGGCAACCGTCGATTAGACACCCTTCACAACGTGTTGGAGAAACCTCAAGTTGGTCTGATGTTTCTCGTCCCAGGACGAGGTGAGGTCTTAAGAGTGAGCGGCACAGCCCAAATTATTACCGATCCTGATCTCATGGCCACTATGGCTATTGCCGATCGCCCACCGACTTTGGCTCTAGTGGTGACTATTGATGAGGTGATGTTCCATTGCGGAAAATCAGTAATCCGATCAAAATTATGGTCACCTGAAAAATGGCCTGACATTAATGGTTTAGCCAGCTATGCCGAATGTTTAGGCGACCAAACAACTTCCGATGAGACCGTTGCACAAATGGAAGCCAGGTTTGGGTCTTGGCAAGACGGAAATGAGCTGTATTAGTTTGGAAGTTGCAACGAATCAACTTTCGCATAGAAGATCTTGAACATGGCAGCCCGGTAGTTTGTATCGACTGATTGTCAAACAAGTCTCGTTTGGAGAAAGAAGTTTGCGATTTTTTGACGATTAGAGACCAAGCAAGTTATTTATCGTCCATCTGCGGGTTTATTGTTGATAGCTCATAGATAGCTACTGAACCTTGTGTTGAGCTTGTTCGCTCAGATGGCAATGTCGTAGCGCGTGTAGTCGCTAAGCACGTTCGCTATGGTCTCAGGTCCGTAGCGGTATTCGTTTTCTACTTCAGCAAAAGGTGCGTAACTGTAGCGACGTTCCTCAGGACGCGCCTGGTGTCGCGCATCCAACGCTACTTGAACAACTGCTGAGCGACGTCGGATGTGTTGCGCGTCATAGACCTTCTTACCACTCTTGTTGTCCTCAAGGGTGATGTTGAGTCCACCAGAAACCCCTAGCACCGATGAGTGAGGGTAAAAACCAAAAGTGATCGACACACGCGGGTCCGGCGAAGTGTTCGCAAACGAGCCGTGCAGCATCTGACGATTAACAATAGTCACATCACCGGCGTTAGCGATAAGTGGTATCGCATCAGGCAGACGCTCTCCGGCTTCATTGGCCGCTACGCGTTGCCGAATATCAATACGCCCTTCAGTGTGGGAACCAGGAACAATCCACAACGCATTAGCGGGGGTCGTGTCATATAGCTGGACCTGGAAGTTGAAGCCATGAATGCCGGGATACCAGTCTGGGTTATCCCAGTGCGTTGCTCCATCTTGATGCCACGCTACTGACCCACCAACTCCGGGCTTCTTTACGAAAATAGAGTCATTGTATGGGACAAAATCTGGTCCGTTTATGGCCTCAGCGATGCTTAAAAGCTCTGGGTGCCCATAAAGACGAAGAGCTGCAGGCA
>Ga0308018_10000992_pt1 | contig 13554 bp, 12 predicted proteins | sample Neamet282_FD_203130 | JGI IMG/M metagenome (GOLD analysis project Ga0308018, IMG submission 203130) | Marine microbial communities from water near the shore, Antarctic Ocean - #282 | ecosystem: Environmental > Aquatic > Marine > Unclassified | place: Southern Ocean | collected 2014-10-01
CCGACGCCAACGACAGTCGTAATTCGGGGGGCAACCCTGCAGCGCCCAAATACATCGAAGTAGCTGGAATGAAGACAAACTCAATCAACCTCACCGACCATCAAATCATTCGCCTCGCAGCGGATGGTGATGCCCGCGCGATCCGGTCGCTGTATGACCGGTACTCGCCTCGAGTCTACGCTGTTGTTCGCAGGATCGCCGGCGACGACGATCTGGCAGAGGACTACGCACAGGAAGCCTGGATTCGGGCGATTCGAGCGCTTCCAACGTTTCGAGGCGATGCCCGTTTTTCCACCTGGCTGCACCGGATCGCGGTAAACGCGGCACTGCAGGCGTTGCGAAAGGCAGAGACCCGCGAGAAGCGTGAGGCCCCGGTGGTCGCGGACATCGCCATCGCACCGGCGGCAAGCGACTCCCTGCTTCAGAAGAGACTGGAAGGCGCGCTCGACGGTCTCCCCGAAGGCATGCGCCGAGTCCTGATCCTCCACGATGTGGAGGGATATACCCATGAAGAAATCGGTGACGTGCTCGGGGTTACTGCCGGGACATCTAAATCACAGTTATTCAAAGCTCGGGCCAAAATGCGAGTCATGCTCGCAGGCCTCGACGGAGCCGCGCAGGAACACGGAGCAGAAGCATGGAGCATTTGAACGCAGAGCACCTCGCTCGGCTCGTTGATGAGCAGCCGACCCCGGAGGAAGCCGATCACTTGAGCACGTGCAAGGCATGCTCGGACGAGTCGGACGCATTGCGCAGTCAGACCGAAGCGCTGCGCGCCCTCCCGGTCATGGTGCCACCCCAGGGCGACTGGCACGTGCTCGAGGCGCAACTTCGCTCGGAAGGCCTGATGAAAGATCCAGGCCTCGTTCAGCGGCTCGGGTTCGTGAGGACACCTGGCTGGATGAAGACCGCAGCAGCGCTCGTCCTTTTCCTGAGCGGCACGGGCACTGGTGTCGCTCTGACGCACGCCGATCCAGGCACAATCGAGCCGGTCGCAATGGATTTCGCGAACGTCGAGGGGGCCGCGTCGGCTGTGCTCGTCGCCGAACAGGAATATGTGACAGCCGTCTCCCGGTACCGGGAAATCCTCGCTGCAGGTGGTGGCGATAACTACGGCGGCGATCCGGTCAGCCGGTTCGCGGCGCTGGAGCACCTGGTGATGGTTAGTCAGGCCGCTGTGCGGCAGGCACCCGGCGATCCATTCCTGAACGGGATGCTCGCGAGTGCGATGGCAGAGCGCGACGTCGCCGCCCGCATGGTGTCCTCCAAGCGCGACAACTGGTTCTAGGCCGACCATGCGACTCTCTCACGACACCGACCGGATCCTGCACCGGGCCCTAGGCATCACCCTCATGTCGGCCCTTTCCGTCCTCAGTCTGGCCAGCACTCCGGTCGAGGCTGTTTCACAGAGTCGATGGACCGAGGTTGAAGAGCGCGGCTGGATCGGGATTTCCTTGGAGGTGCTCGAGGACGAATGGGGTCGCACCGAAAGCGTCATCATCATTGGTGTCGTCGCGGGCAGTCCCGCCGATGAAGCGGGTGTCCGGCCGGGAGATCGACTGCTCGCGATCAATCACCTAGATGAGGCTCGGGAGCTTGCGGAGCTTGCCGAACGGCTGGAAGTGTATCCTGGTGACGGCGTAGTCATGGAGGTTGGTCGAGCCGGGACGAAGCACCGGGTACGCCTGACCGCATCTGTGCGCCCCGATGACTTCGTGCCTTCGCAGGTGGTTGAGGTCCGATACGCACCGGACATGGTCGAAAGGTGGGTGCGTGCGATGGACTCGATGAGAGTCGAGTTGATCAGAAGCGAAGGTCGCGAGGTCGAGATTCGATCGGCTCAGCGTGATGGCACAACTCAGAGAATCCGAATCCGGCAGGCCTCGAGTGCGGACCCCGAAGTGACCGTCATCGCCGGAGGCAGCACAGTTCAGGTGCCCTTTGAGTTCTTCATCTTCCGTGGAGAGGAGCACGATTCGCTCCGTCAGGAGATGGTGGAGCTGAATCAGATGGTGACGCAGCTGGAGCTGCGCATGGGCGAACGTGAGGAACAGCTCCGGCGCGTCGGGGGACAGGGCGACGTGCACATCAGGCAGGACAATGAGTTCCTTCGTCTCAGCTCGCTGCTCAATGAGGCCGCGCTGCGGTCCAGTGGCCTCGAGACAACGATGGCAGAGGCCGCACGCCAGACAGCGGGCCTAGAGTACACGATTGCGCCCTCCGGCGGGCAACCCAACGTTCTCGTCCCAGAAGGAGGGAATCCCCGGGCCGAGTTTCGGCCCCTCACACCGTATCTTGTGGGACGGAATCGGGTCGCGGGTGCGGAGGTCACCAACATCCGACCTGAGCTGGCTGAGTACTTCGGTGTGAGCGGTGGCGTCCTCGTGCTGGACGTGTCAGCGGGTACGCCTGCAGCCCTGGCCGGGATCGTGCCGGGTGATGTGATCACGAGGCTCGATCAGGTGGGTGTGCGGTCCGTTGAAGACCTGCGCTTCGGCATCTCGATGGCCGGAGAATCCCTTCCAGTTTCGCTAGTTCGTCAGGGCGCCAGCGTCCAGGTGCTACTCAGGCGTTAGTAGCGGATCCGCGCCTGCGGGTTACTCGTGGCGCAGCGCGTCGATCGGGTTGAGGATTGCAGCTCGGCTCGCGGGCCAAATTCCAAAAAACAGCCCGACCGCGGCCGAGAATCCGATCGCTATGAACACCGCTTCCGGCGCGACGGCGGTATCCCATGAAGTGATTCGCGTCACAACCTCAGCCGCGCCGTACCCAGCCGCGACGCCGATAATCCCACCCATAATGCAGAGGAAGAGCGCCTCGACGAGGAATTGCGTCAGAATCCCTCCGCGCGTGGCACCCAAGGCTTTTCGCACCCCAATCTCACGCGTCCGCTCCGTCACGGAGACCAGCATGATGTTCATGATGCCGATGCCCCCGACGAGAAGGCTCACAGCGGCGATGCCCGCGAGGAGCACATTCATCGTCTGATTCGCCTCGTTGAACGTCGCGATTAAATCGGCGGAGTTTCGGATGTTGAAGTCGGCGTCCTCACCCATCTTCAAGCGATGCTCCCGCCGAACGATCCGGTCGATCTCCGCGAAGGCCAGATCAAGCTCTTGGGGCGTTTCGGTCGCCGCGTAAATCGAGTTGAGGCGATCGCGCCCCCCCATGACCCTGTACTGAGCGGTCGACTGGGGCACGAAGATCTGATCATCAGGACGCACCCAAGCGGCATCCCCCTTCTCCTCAAGCACACCAATAACTTCGAAGAGGATCCCTCGAATCTGAATCGTCTCGCCGACCAGGAGCTCCGCTGGTGTGTCACCGAGCGTTTCGGGCAGGTTGAATCCGAGCACGGCGACGCGACGACGGCCCTGGACCTCCCCCTGATCGAACCATCGCCCGACTTTCACTTTATGGTTGTATATCTCAAAGTACTCAGGCCACACACCCATGATCTGTGTATTCGAGTTCCAGCGCTTGTACGCTACCTGCAGGCGAGACTGCTGCTCCGGCGAGACCTTAAGCAGCCCGCCTGACTCCGCTCGCAGAGCAATGGCGTCTTCGATTGACAGCTCGGCATCTCCTCGCGAGACGCCCCCGAACATCTGCTGGCCCGGTCGGATCGTGAGGATGCTCGTACCCATCCGGCTGATCTGCTGCGCGACACGCTGTTGAGCGCCCTCTCCGAGCGCGACCATGGTGATCACGGCAGCGATGCCGATCACGATTCCCAGAGTCGTGAGGATCGAGCGCATGACGTTCGCGCGCACGGCACTCATCGCAACCATGATGATCTCAAATACGAGCATGTCGCCTTGTCTCCTTAACGGCCGCGGCCGAAGCCGCCACCACCGCTACCGAAGGGACTACCTCCGCCCATCCGAGAACGCATCTGGTCAAGGAAGGCCTGCTGCTGAGCCTGAAGCTGGGCAGCACCGACGATGACGAGTGTCTCTCCTTCGTCGAGACCGCTCACGACCTGCGTGTTGTCCCAGTCACCGAGTCCAATTCGAATCGCACGGGGCTGAGGAATGCTGTCCGGGCCAAGTACGAACACGACCGCGGGCTGCGACTCTTCCGGAGGGCCGCTTCCGGCATCGCCACCTGCATCCAATTGTCCGCCATCCCGACGACCACCGAATCCACCCGCTGCTCGGAGTGATTGCATGGCAGTCCTCATCGAGTCCTGAGTGATCTCACCGGCCTCCAACTGCGCACGGAGTCCCTGCATTTGAGCCATAGCGGCACCGTCTTCAACTCCTGAGCCTCCCTGTCGACCACCACCGGATGCATCCGCCGCTCCCTCAGCAGGTGCCCCGCCCTGCGCACTCTCAAGGGCACCGCGAGCTTCACGCCCCCGGCTCCCTGCGGCCGCACCACCACGTCCCCCGCGACCACCTCGGCCTGCACTCATGAACGGAGTCAGATCGATCGACTCCATATCCAGACCGAGTGCCATCGCTGCCGGTCCGACGTCTGACCTTTGCACAATCGAGTTGTTCGGCACAACAACGACGTTTCTGGCTTCGTCGATGTGCACCTCAACCTCCGCATTCATGCCGGGTTTCAAGAGCCCTGATTGGTTATCGATCGACACGATGACAGCGAACATGGTGACATTCTGTACGACCGTCGCCTGAGGCTCGATCTTGTCGATCACACCGCGGAAGTTCCGATCGGAAAAAGCCTCCACCCGGACGTCCGCGATCAGGCCTGGCGCCAGTTCTCCCATGTCAGTCTCATCGACCAGGGTGCGCACCTGCATGTCGGCGAGGTTCGCCATGACGAACAATGCCGTTCCCCCGGAGACGTTCGAGGAAGCCGACTGAATCACGGCGCCCTCCTCGACGTTCTTCTGGAGAATCGTGCCGTCCATTGGGGCCCGGATGCTGACATCTGCCACCTGTAGTTCGGCCAGGTCGAAGCTCGTCTGCGCGCGAACGAGTGAGGCCTGCGCATTCGCAAAGGACAACGTGGCGTTTTCGAACTCCGCCTCAGTAATGACCTGAGCGTCCAACAGCCGCTGCTGACGGGTGAGCTGCGCTTCGGAGATTTTAAGCTGAGCCTGCGCTACCGCGAGGTCCGCTTCTGTCTGGTTGTAACGATTCCTGACGTCACGGGGATCAATTTCGGCGAGCAGTGTGCCACGAGTAACGACGGCCCCGATGTCGTGATAAAGCCGCAGTACCTCGCCCGACGCTTTTGATTTCACTTCCACTTCGCGGACCGGCTCCACCGTGCCGGTCGCCTCGGCTCGGATCAGCAGATCGCCGATCGACGCCGTCGCAGTGATCAGTGTCGGCCCGGTGTCCTCAGGGGACTCGCCAGTTTGGCAACCAGCCACCGAGAGAAAGCCGAACGAAGCGAGAGCAAGATTTTTCGTGAACCGCGTCATACTGGAGTCTCCACAGGCTCATTGAGAAAATCTCGCTCAATTAAGCCGTCTTTCAGGTGCACCTGCCGCCTCGCATGAAGTGCAATGTCGTGTTCGTGTGTTACGATGACGATCGTCTGCCCCGCTTGGTTAAGCTCCCCGAGCTGGCGCATGATGGAGTCACTGGTAACTGAGTCGAGATTGCCTGTTGGTTCATCTGCTAGGAGAAGGGCCGGCTCGTTCACCAGCGCTCGTGCCACCGCGACACGTTGGCGCTGACCGCCTGACATTTCCGGAGGCTTGTGGCCCATACGATCACCAAGTCCCACTAACTCAAGCTTCTCGGTAGCCCTGCGTCTACGTTCCTTCTTTCCAACGCCCGCATAAATCAGCGGGAGTTCGACATTGTGAAGCGCAGTGGCGCGGGGCAGAAGATTGAAGGTCTGAAAGACAAATCCGATCTCGCGGTTACGAACCCTCGCGAGTTGATCATCGGAGAGCGAACTCACCGGCTGATCATTCAGCCAATATTCGCCAGAAGTCGGGGTGTCTAGGCAGCCGATCATGTTCATGAAGGTCGACTTTCCAGAACCGGACGGGCCCATGATCGCGACGAATTCACCCCTCTCGATGAGGAGATCAATTTCTCGACAGGCACGAACCGTCTCGGCCCCGAGTACGTAATGCTTCGTCAGTCCCTGTGTGCGAATGATTTCGCTCACAATTCCCTCCCCAGAATCGCCTCGAGCTCAGCTCGGGCCAGGATGTAGTCATACCTCGTGGTGATCACGTCCACGTCCGACTGCGTCACGGCGTTCTGACTCACGAGGATGTCGAGAATCGTCGCTGCTCCGACCGCATAACGCTCGCGGACGACACGGAGATCCTCTGCTGCTACCAATGCGGCGCCTTCTGCAATTACAATCGCCTGTTCAGCCGTCAGAAGATTCTGAAGCGCAGCATCTGCTTCTTCCCGTGCAGCAAGCCGCGCGTCGTTCTCCCGAAGCGACGTCACTCTCTGTACGTACTGAGCCCGATCGATACTTGTTTCACGCTGGAAGCCGTTGAATATCGGGTAGCTCATGCTGAGCGACATGTTCCAGCTGGTGTTGCCACCGCTGAACGACACGGTCTGGTTCGACCAGTTGTACCCCGATGACATGCGAAGACTGGGGATATACACCGTCTTGGCCGACGACACGTTGGCTCCGGCCGCAACCGTGGCCTCCTTAGCCGCAATCACTCGGGGGGAGACCGATTCGGCAAGCCGCATGATCTCGTCTTCAGTCAATGGAAGCTGTGTCGGATCAAGATCCCCGGGACGCAGTGGCAGGACGGGCTCCGCCATCCCAATCTGTCGACCGAGTGCAAAGCGAGCCGCCCTGACCGATGTCTGCCCCTGAAGCACCGCCTGCTCAGCGTTCATGACGTCGAGACGCGCACGCAGGGAGTCAGATACGGTGGCCTCGCCAACAAGCGTCCGTGTGCGGACGATGGCCATGTTCTGTTCCGCCTGCGCGACCCGCTCAACCAGAACCTCTAACAGGTCAGCCTGCCGCAGGGCGTTGAAAAACGCATTTTTTGTCTGGAGTGTGACCAAAAAGCGGGAGTCCGCATATCGAGCTTCCGCGGCACGGACATCTGCCTTGGCCGCATCGTACTCACGGAATCGCCGCGTGCCCTCGAATACGGTCCAGCTGCCTGAGAACCCGGCTCCGTAGGAATCGGAGCTTCCGGACTCAAGCACGCCGGTCGCGTCGTTGAAGGTCTGCGCACTGCGTAAAGACCCGGAGCCACTCGCGCTCAGCGATGGTAGAAACGTCGCCCACGTGGTCTTCCGCGTCAGATACGCGTTGTCGACTGATTGCTGCTGCTGCGCCATGACCGGACTGCGAATGAGTGCCCGATCGAGGGCCTCGTCGAGTGAGATGCTCTGCTGGGCACCGACAGCTTCCGGTAAGGCGAAGGCGCTGCACACCAAGGCACAGGCCAATGGGAGGGAATATCCTCTTACCACATTCTTCATGTCAGGTTGGATTCCGGTGGTCCTAGTTCTCTCGAACGGCGTCGGATCTACCGTAGCGCTCATCGAGCAACCGCTGGTATTGCGAAGCCTGGTCCGGAGACAGCACACCCTTGATGGCCTCACGCGTGGAGTGAACGATCTCCGCAAAGTCTTCTTGGTACTGGGTGCGGGTCTCTTCGTTCTGTTCCGCTAATGCGTTTGTCCGGGTGCGATGCTCCGCCACTATAGAGTCGATGCGCACGAGCTGCGCTTCGTTAGGACCGACCAGCGTGTATTGCGGAGGACGGGGATCCGCCGTCTCCTCAGCAGTGGCTTCCCCCGCAACTGCGGAAGATTCCACCCCGTCGTGCGTCTCCTCATCGAGATCGCTGTCCGCCGCGAAGCCGAGCAGCACGCCGGCGCCGAATACCGCAACCAAAACCAGCACGGTCACGAACCGAGTCCATGCGCTGTGTCCCATGATTAGAAGCCGTCCGAGGCAAACATCACAACGCCTTCCGCGCCGTTGTCGAACAAGAGCGTTGCCACAGTCTCACTGGAGACTTCGGAGACCAGTAATTCCTCGACCCCGACATGCCTCGCGCTGGGAGCGTCTCCCGCCTGTAACAACATGATCCCGGCAATGGCCGCCGCGAGGAGTGCCGTCGGGACTACCGTCCGAGACCAAGAGGTCAAGACGTCGGAGACCGTCAACTCCGCCATCACACGGCGGCGCGCCAGCTCACCAGCCGCGCCAGTCATGACCCAGCCACGAAATAGTAACCAGTAGTTCGGGTCCTTAGTCGCGGGATCCAATGAAGCCAAGGCTTCCGCGAGGACCATGTCGCGGCCGAGTTCGGCAGGCGAGCCGCTTGAGCGATCGAATGTTCTATTCATTGCACTTTCCTCAGTACTTCAGGCACACCGGGCATCTCTTTCAACGCCAGCCTAAGCGTTTTTCTTGCGAAGTGAAGGTGAGACCGGACAGTCCCAGCTGGGAGCTCCAGCCTATCCGCGATCTCCCTATGTTTCCAACCTTCCAAGTCATGTAAAAGTACGATCTGTCGCTGCACTTCCGGCAGGCCAGCCAAAGCCTGTTCCAGAAGGTCTCTCAATTCTCTCGTCTCCGCGATTCGATCCGGCATCGGCGCCCAGGAACGAGCGCCTGGCGGAACCTGATCGGTCTCCCGTAGCGATTCTCTCCGAATGAGATTTTTCGACCGATTTCTCACTATGGTCATCAACCATCCCCCGAAACGATCGGGACTCCGGCATTCGTCGAGACGACGCAGTGCGACCAAAAAGGCTTCCTGAGCCGCATCCTCGGCATCTTCATGCCGTCCTGTGACCGACACAGCGACTGCATATACAGCACGCTGATACCGCTCCACCAAGAGACCAAAGGCGATTTCATCACCCTTCCGCGCTCTGAGAACCAGTTCCCCATCTGTCGAGGGCTCGGACAACTTATTTGACACCGTGTTGCGGTACCGTGTTGAGGGGACCCAGCTGCGATCCACCGGTCGCGGATCGGATTTCGAAAGTCTGACCGACAAATCTACCTGCGGCGGGGCTTGCCCGCACTACTTTTTCCACCACGCTTTCGCGGTTCAGGGTCGCGCGAGCGGTCCGGTCGCACTGTCGGCGGCCCGGCCACGCTGAGTGCATGCTCCAAAGTGGATCTCGAGAGTCCAGCCATCGTGTGGCCAACCGTAAGAGTCTCGAGCGCGTGCGGGCCATCTTCTTCACCGGACTTCCAGAAGCCAAGGAGCAGGAGCGGAGCCGAGGATCCACGCGACCCCCCGGAACTGCCAAGCACCCGGATCACCCAATCCTGCCCGTCAGCCTCGGTATGCTCGGTTTCGTCCGGGGTCTCCGGTGGCTCCACCAGGGCATCCGTCGCAGTCATCTCACGTGCCGAAGCCAGCGGAGCGCCTGCCGCCCGATCCATTTGCGAGAGAACGGGATCGGTGGAATTAGGGGTCATACCCTCCTTCCCCTCGACGATAACAGCTGGCTTCGCCCGGGCCAGAATCGGTGCCGGCGGCCCAACGGAGTTCTCCTGCTGGGAGTATTCTGGGCACTCGGGTAATTCAGCCATGAGATCGGAAGGTTGCAGGCCGGACTGGACTCACCTAACTACCTTCGATTCCCTGCGCATGCCAGTGCGAGGCTCCATCATCAGGAGGTTGTGGTCGTCAAAACCCACGCCGACGCATCCTTTGACATGCAGGGAATTTCGAATTTTCCTATGCACTGCAGTGATTCCTAGCGTAGCACGCCGACCAGCCGGGCTTCACGTACTAAGCGGTTCAGGACCCGGTCCACGGGTGAATGATCTGTTGGAACAGAGTACACGCATAAGGGAACCATACGCGGGTACTCGCAGATCTGTGAGCGTCTTTATGCTTGGCTAGAAGACTGGGGCGGGCTCTCCGAGTCGAGCCAAGAGGAGTCAAGGTCCACTGCATCGAGCGCATCCTGGCCATAGAACATCTGGATGTACTTCGACTGCGTGTTGGTGACCCGGCGGACGACCCACACCAAGTGTACGTAATTTGGCTCAGTTGGCTCCGAGCGCAGGTGCAATCCAACCTCGCGCGGCAGCCGGTCTGCTTTCCGGTTGTTACAGGATGAGCAGCTGGTCACGACGTTGTCCCACCGATTCTCACCGCCCCGTGAGACCGGTACGATGTGATCTCGGGTCAGAACCTGCCGGCCGCGCAGGTCGCTCCGATGCCGGCCACAGTACTGGCAAGTGTACTCATCGCGGGCAAAGAGGAATGTGTTCGTGACCTGACGCCTGAACCGGTACGGGACGTGCACATAGCGGACGAGCCGAATCACGGACGGACAAGGAACGGAGTGTCGCGCCGACCGGTAAGTACGAAGTTCTTCCTGCTCTAGGATCTCAGCCTTCCCGTCGAGCACGAGGCGAACCGCACGCCTGGTCGGGACGATCGTCAACGGCTCAAATGATGCGTTCAGTGCAAGGCAGCCCAAGCTCCCCCTCCTCACCTTCGCCAGTCATCAACCCTAGTTGACGAAGCTACGGTGCGGACGGAGCGCTCTCAATCCCTCGCATCGCCCGGGTGGAGCACTACAGAACCGCCACGGGATCCCGGTCCAGGGACAACCTGACGTCTCCGGACGGTAGCCGGTGATACTCGGCCAGAGCCCGAGCCGCGTGCCCAAGTGCCGCCGGGGAGCTCCCACGGAGCAGGAAGTGCCACCGCCAGCGGCCATGCAGTCGCTCGATCGGGGCGGGAGCCGGGCCAACGATCTCGACCTGACCTGCCGCTTGGCTGGCCTCACCAGACGACGCGACCTGTCCCGTCAGCCCTCGGCGCATCCACCCGGCCGCACCCTCGGCCGCGCTCGCCGCCAGAAGTTGGTCGGGACTGCTGATGACCACATTGATGACTCGCACGTGCGGCGGATAGCTCGGGTGCGCGCGCTCTGAGAGTTCGCGCTTCGCGAACGTCTCGAGGTCATGCGTGACCGCGGCCCGAATCGCGTAGTGATCAGGCAGCGACGTCTGAATCAAGACCTCGCCTCCAAGCGAGCTCCTACCTGCTCGGCCTGCCACCTGACTGAGGAGTTGGAAGGTGCGCTCGCTCGCCCTGAAGTCGGGGAGATTCATCCCGACGTCCGCGTTGACGACGCCCACCAGTGTGACCCGCGGGAAGTCGAGTCCTTTCGCGATCATCTGTGTGCCGAGGAGAATGTCGACTTCGAGCCGCTCAACCCGCTCCAGAATACGCTGGTGGGCCCACTTGCCCGACGTCGTGTCGACATCCATTCGGGCGATACGCGCGGTCGGGAAGGTCTCGGTGGCGATTCGCTCGACCTGTTCCGTACCGAGACCGCGAAATGACAGGTCATCGGACCCGCAACGTGGGCAACGACTCGGCGCCGCGGCCTCAAAGCGACAGTGATGACACACGATCCGTTGCGTGACCTTGTGGTAGGTGAGCGAGATAGAGCAGTTCTCGCACTGCTCGACCTCACCGCACTCCCGGCACTGAACGAATGCCGAGTAACCCCTTCGGTTGAGCAGAAGTATGACCTGCTCTTCCTTACGGAGCCTCTCGTCCACGGCCTCCACCAGCTCTTTGGACAGCACGCCGGCCCCACGCTCCGATCGCCGGCCCTTCACCTGACCTCTGGAATCCCCTCCTCCTCGCTTCTTCCGCTCCGTGCGCAGATCGACAAGCCGGACCTCAGGCAGGCTCCCTCCACCGGCGCGTTCCGGCAGGAGCAATCTCCCAAACTTTCCGGTGTTCGCGTTATGCCATGTTTCGAGTGACGGGGTGGCACTCCCGAGAACGCAGATCGCCCCGTGAGCGTGGGCACGAACGACAGCAAGATCGCGCGCGTGGTACCGCGGAGCGTCCGACTGCTTATAGCTCCCGTCATGCTCCTCATCAACGACGATCGCACCGATGTTCTCCAGGGGCGCAAACAAGGCTGAACGCGCTCCCACAGCGATCCGACGCTCGCCTCGTCGAAGGCGGCGCCAGGCATCGTATCGTTCGCCGTCGGAGAGTCCCGAGTGAAGCACAGCAACTTCGTCGCCGAAGTGTGAGCGAAAACGGGTCACCGTCTGCGGGGTGAGAGAGATCTCGGGCACGAGCACGATGGCCGTGCGCCCCTGAGCCAACACTTTGCGCAGCAACTCGATGTACACGAGCGTCTTGCCCGAGCCCGTGATGCCCTGCAGGAGAAAAGGCCTAGGCTTTTCGACACCGAGAGCCGATGTCAGTTCGTCGAGCGCAACGCGTTGGTGATCGGTGAGGGTGAAGTTGGGCGGCGGCACCACTGGGGTATTGGAGAAAGGATCCCGGTACTCCTCCTCGTCCGTCACGGACACGAGCCCTTTCTCCTCAAGTCCTGTGATCACGGGCCGACTGAAGCCCTCGGTGCCCGTCAGGCGAGATAGTTCGGCTGCACCTCCGCCGGCCTCCAGGTATTCGTAGGCCTCTCTCTGCCGACCCGCTCGACCAAACGCCTCTTCGCGCTCCGCGAGGGTCTCAAGATGCCGGACCAACGTCACAGTCCGGCGGGTCTTCACCGAAGGCGGCGGCGGGGCTACGGTCTCGTGGTGTAGAAGGCCCCGAGCAGTCAGTGATCGGATTTCAGGCCAGACGGAGCCCATGTCCAAGGCCTTTCGCATCGATTTGACCCGCTGCGGACCGTCCTTCGTCGAGAGCCAGTCAAGGAGCTTTGTTTCCCGCCCGCGAAGCCCTTTGCTAGGGCCCGGCTGGAGCGTCACCATGTCGCGGGACACATCCGACAACACAGCGGGAAGAGCTGATTTCAGAACGATGCCCAGCGGGGCGACGTAGTACGACGCGATCCATCGACAAAGCTCGAGGAGATCGGGCGGAACGGTCGGAGTCTCGTCGAGGACCGCCAAGACAGGCTTGATACGATCAATCATTGCATCACTACCCGGTCCGACCACCCACCCGATGCGTTCCTCTTGGCGGAACGGCACGAGTACACGCGTCCCCACCGGGGGAGCTACTCCATCGACCCGATAGGTAAAGGTCCTATAAATAGGAAGCGGAAGCGCGACGTCGACTCGAACAGACGACCGCACCTTTTCAGGACCAGCGTGGTTCAATCGTCCAGTAGCAAGAAGATTTCGGTCTGATACTCTAGGGGTGTGACCTCTGGGCCCTCAACGCCCCAATGGACGTTGATCTCACTTCTCACACCGATATCATCGGTGATGTAGATCCCGGGCTCGATCGAGAATGCCACGCCAGGCAGGAGGCGTCTGTCATCTCGGCTCTCTAGATTGTCCAAGTTCGGACCACTGCCGTGCAGGTCGGTGTCGATGGAGTGGCCCGTACGGTGGACAAAATACTCGCCATATCCGCGCTCGGTGATGACCGCTCTCGAGACGTCGTCCACCTCGAAGCCCTTGACCTCCTCGCCGGCATCGGACCGCTCCTGCAAGAACGTCACGGCAGCGTCACGTGCATCACGGACCGCTTCCCAGATCTCCTGAGTCCGGGTGTCGACCGACGATGCCATGATGCCCATCCACGTCTGATCTGCCGCTACAGAACCTTCGAAGGACCCCCAGAGGTCGATCAGAAGAAGGTCCCCACGCTTGATCGTCTCCCCATCACCAATCGGAGCGTAGTGAGAATCCGAGGCG
>Ga0308018_10000998_pt1 | contig 13526 bp, 2 predicted proteins | sample Neamet282_FD_203130 | JGI IMG/M metagenome (GOLD analysis project Ga0308018, IMG submission 203130) | Marine microbial communities from water near the shore, Antarctic Ocean - #282 | ecosystem: Environmental > Aquatic > Marine > Unclassified | place: Southern Ocean | collected 2014-10-01
ATGCTGGGGATAGTGTTCAAGCATACGCTGATAATCGAAGTCAAACTGAGACGGATGCGTTTATTGCTACATTGAATGCTGCAGATAATGATCAGCAACGTAATGAAATGCTACAGCTTGCTGATAGGGATTTCTTAAATGTAGGTAGGGCTAATGAAGCTATTACTGCTGCTCAGGATCAGGACTTTAAAGTAGCTGCAGATGCTAGAGCAGAAGGATTGTTTGGGATACAACAAGCTGCTGAAGGCCGAGCTGTAACTGCAGATGCACGGGATATTCTATCTGATGCTGTAAAGCTAAATGTAGACAAGCAGGCACTAAAAGATAGTGAAGTCGCAGCGGCACAAAAGTTAATAACAAATCCATTAGATGTAATTAAGAAAGAACAAGACATTACTCTAGCTGGAATAAATACTTACGCTAAGTTACAAGCAGTGAATTTTGCTGAAGAAATGAACCCGCTTAAGCTTAAGGAAACTAAGCAATTAGTAGAGAACGCTAAAGTCGTGTATGACAAACAACTATATGATCTAGAGCAGGCTAAGTTATTAGGACCTTTAAGTATTAAACAAAAAGAACAAGAACTTAGTCTCCAGGAACAAAAAAAGCAGTTTGATCGTATTGAGCGTGAGGAAAATCGGAAATTTAATCGTCTTGCAAGAAAATCTGAGAAACTTAAGATTCGTGATGCTAAAGATAATGCTGAACGGAATAAAAAGAAAGATGCTCGTCTTAAAATAACACAAGCACAAATTGATAAAATAAATCGTAGAGCTGAGGATGAATATAATAAAAATAAACCTGTTAAAGAAGAAGCGTTACGCCAAAAAGTACGTAAATTAGAGCGTGACGAAAAAGACTGGCAAGATAATGAAACAGCTAAAGCAGATGCAGCAACTTTTATAGCAAATGCCGATGATCCTAATGTAAGTTACGAGGACCAAGTTACAACCTTCAATAATTTAGAAGCTAAGTACCGAAAAGAGGATTACTCTAATAAAAATATGCAACTTCTAAATAGAGAGCGGACGCGGTTATTAGGCAAAGCTGATGTTAATGTCGCTGGGCTACTTGATGGTCTTATTCCTGAAGTATCTGGAACCGTTGATGGTACTGGTAATATCAGTACTACTGCAGATATTAAAAATCTTCCAACTAAATATTTTACACGACAAGTAAAGCGTGATTTGAATATTAGAATGTTGGATGATTTACAGGAGCAATTTCCTGGAAGTACACGAGAGGAATTGCAACCAACGGCAACAAGAATATTAGGTAATAGTATGGGTGCTGGGGTTAAATTTAATGAAACAGAAGAAAATACTGTACAACAGCTTAAAGCCGATGACATCCTTCGTACTGAAGGTCTAGATATTTTAAAGAATAACTCTACTACAGAAAAAGGATTGAGGGATAACCCTGTTCTTATTACTGCTCAAGCTATTAAAAAAGTATTATCTGGTAAGAATGTTGTGCTTGAAGAAAAAGACCTTCAATTACTAGATAAAGATTTGCCAAAGGCAATGGATAAAGTTAAGAGTGTATTCGCTGGCACTAATTTAGGAGCCTTAGGAGAACGTAATTTACGATTAGCTATGTATCAAATGTTTCAAAATGTACAATTTAAAGATGGTATATTTATTGTTGATGCCTATACATTAAATGGTAAAGATATTGAAGATTTGACTAACCTTGATGTATTAAATGGGTTAAGACAGTTCGCTTCAACTAGTTTAAAATCAAAAATAGATGCGCAATTGCAAATAAGCGCCCCACCGTCAGATGGAGAGATTACATTAAAGAAGGAAGCTCCACCTCAAGTAACTCTTGAAGAGGCTATAGCAAGAAAACAGCAAACTGTAGATAATATTGGAAATTCAGTTAATACATTTAAAGAGCAGTTTTTACCTCCCCCAGAAGAATTAAAGAAACGTAGAGATGACCTGTTAAGTAGATTATCTACTGATCCCCGAATACGAGCTGCACAGCTTAAAAGGATTGAAGGTAATGATCAAATTAAGCGATTCTTTGGAGCAAGTACACCTTAGCAATTCTATCTATATTAAATAAGAATGTAGATAATACTTTTTAATTAGGAGTCACTATGAATTTGGATGCCCGCTTGCTGGCTGCTAGAGATGAAGTAGCGAATAGACGAGCACACGTTGCTGCTGTCATAGCAGACGCTAAATCAGCTCTTCTGAATCCTGTATCTAATTTCTCTTCTGCTAACTCAGCTCTAACAATAAATCCATCTGTAGAATCTGCAAATATTGCTCTAGATGTTGAACCTAGTCAAGAGGTGGCTGACTCTTCACTACAAATAACAAATGACCAGAGTAGTATACAAACTACCTCTCCTATTATTGAAACATTAGGGCCTATTTCTAAACATGCCGATGGTACTTATTCTGCAACTACAGTTGATGGGAAAGTTACGTCAGGATTATCTGAAGTAGATGCCAAAACATTTCTGTCCTATGATACTGAAAATATTCGAGCACAACAAGCTGATGCTCCTGCCGACTTCTTAGGTACTAAAACTAATGCCATTGTCCAGACGACTATAGATTTAGGTGCACAAGCAGCATCTGCATTTACTACAGATCCTGAGAACCTTAAAGCAATTAAAGACTTTGGAGAGAACCTTAAAACAAAGGTACCTGTTAATCGTAAAGAGCAGGTTGCTGCGCATACCGCTTTTAAAACTATTGCTAAAAACAGTGGTAGTTGGGAAGCAACAAAAAATGCACTGGCTAATGATTTAGGTACGCTGATTTCCCAAGGCATTGATAGTGTCCCTTATATGATTGCGTTTACGGTAGGAGGACCTGTTGCTCAGACGGCTATCCTTACTTCTTTAGCTATAGGTAAAGGTAATCAAGCAGTTGAGGAATTTACTGCTGTAAATGGACGTAGACCTACTGCTGACGAAACACAGCGAATTAAGATATGGTCTGCTGTTGGTACAGTTGCTGAGAAATATGGTGACATGGCTGCTCTTAAGGCTATCCCTGGACGGCTAGCTTGGATTAAACAAGTAGAGAAGACTGCAAAAGCAGCTACACCCGCTAGTATATTAAGCTTAGCTGTATTTAAACCTGCCGCTGGTTTAGCTGGAGAAGGTTTATCTGGTGGTATTACATCTGCAACTGAGCAATTAGCTGCAGAAGGTAAGGTTACAGATACAGGCGCTATTGCCTTTGATGCTTTAGCAGAGGCTGCTGGAACTCCCGGTGGTATCGCTGCCATGGTTACAGCTAGTACAGCTGTAAAAGGCGTTCAGGCGGGCATAGAAGAAATTAAGAAGCCTAGTTTTAAAGTACGTGCTAAAGCTTCTGTAGAAGCAGAGTTAAAAGATTTAGATAGTAAAATAGAATCAACAGATCCTATTGTGCTAGGTAACCTTCCTGAATATGAACCTAAGGTTGCTGAATTAAATAAAATAAATAGTGTCATTGCTGATGCAGAAGTCCCTATTGACAGCACATTATCTGAAGATAAAGGCAATACCGAAAATAAGCTATTTAATGATCTATACAATGAATTTATAGCAGATGAGTTCTCTCCTGAGAATGCGGAGCTAGAAGCTAATAAAGTAATTAAAGAAGAGACTGGTAAGCTGAAAGTAAGAAGGGATGCTTTAGTTACTGAGTTAACTACCGCAGCATCTGAAAGTGATGTTGCTCGATACAAGACTCAATTAACCGATAAACGTACGGCTCTCCAAGATACTTATGCAGATGGAGATTTCTCTAAGAAAGCTCTAGAAGAAAAGCTAGCGGGTAAAGTACTACCAGATCTTTCCGGTACTAAAATCAAAGATGAAGAATTTAACGCTACGCTGAAGGATATTAATACGTCTTCTACAGAGAAGGCTATTGGGATACTGATGCGCCTAAGTACTCGAGTAGTGTCGACTACACAGAAAGTAGCACTTTTAGCTAGTCGAAGTACCTTGCTTAAGAAGGTAGGAAATAAAGGTATAGAAGCCCTTGATAATGTTTTAGCTAAAGTAGATGATTCTGGATTCTTTGGTAGCATTGGAGATACAAATGAAAATCTCAATGAAGCTCGTAACAACCCAGACAATACAGAGCAAGATAATAAATCTATAGATGCACAGATAGCTGCTAATAAATTAGAGACTGAGTTAAGTAGTAAAGATACTGATAAGACTATGAAGCAGGTACACGATGATGTTGTCGATGGTGAATCTGTTCGATGGAAAGGAATTAATGTACTAAAGAATGAAATACTAAGTCTACTAAACAGTGGCAAGGATGCTGTTATTGTAGCTCGACGGATACGAACAGCTACTAAACAGATGCGTACACATGCAGAGAACTTACGTCTTAAGTCTGTAAAATTCAGTGAAGCTTTGGCCTTATCTAAGAAAGAAGGTAGACCAGTCCGAGTAGTTACTCGTAGTGATAAGAAAGTTAGAGGTTCCCGTGCTGTTCGGTATGAGATTCCTAAAGATAATACAGTAAATAGTCAAAATGAAAATGCAGCATTCACTACTATTATCGATGAAAACTCCACTCGTTTAATAGATACAGTTACTAAAGAATCTGCATTTGGGGCAGAAGTGTTAACCGTAACTGAAGGGCATGCAGATACTTCTTTTAGAAAGAAAGTTATTAAAGACCAACAAGATAAAGCTGTACAAGCTGCGCAGATTGCAGACCTGCAAAATGTAGAGAATAATCTAAAGACAGAACTAGAGCTACTTAATCCAGAAGATATATCTAATCCAGAGTCAGATATTGGAGAGATCATTGTAGGGTCTTTAGTGCGTCGGAAAGATATTGATTTTACTCAAGGAACTCCAGATGTATCTAAAGTCGTGAATGTAGGCCAAACTTCTAGTAAACCTGGACGTGTTGTTGATATCGTAACTGACGCAGACGGTACAAAATTAGTTGCTATCGAAGGTAATGAAAATACTTTTATACCCATAGACAGCGTAGAAATAGTAAAGGAGCCTGATGTTCAATCTAACACAAGTACAAAAGGACCGTCTCCAGCCACAAATTCAGCATCTGAAGAGCAGACTACGAACGTTAGATCAGGGACTCAAACTAATCCGAGTACTACTGGGGTTTCTACAAAAGGAAGGACTACTGGACGAGACTCCACGACCTCGCCAGCTCCCAAAGTTTCGCCAAATAACTCCAAGTCAGAGACGGCTGGAACGGTAAATGAAACATCACCTATTGATAATTTAGAAGCTATTGATTTAGGAGAAGGGGATGATTCTGTAGAAGGATTTGAAACTAATGAGGAGATAGCTTTAAGAAATGAAGCTACAGCTGCTGCAAACAAAAGTGTTACATCAGAGCTTAGTAAGCAGCCTGGACGTACAAAAAAAGAACTCGTTAATATTGATACTGCGGAGCTAAGCCGGCAAGCTCTTTCATTACTGTTTCCTGAGATATTGAATTCAGATGGGACTCTTAAGATATCTAGTAAAGATACTTTAACTGAAGGTCAGCAAAATGCTCTAGCTGATCTATTACGGGTATTGAAATTAGATCCAGATGTAGATCTATCTCCAGAGTCTATAAGTAATACGCAGTTGGTTAATACACTTAGATCATTGCCTGCTACAAAGAATTTCTTAGAAGTTACTAAGGACACTTTGTTACCGACTATGAGTCTTGAGCAATTAAAAGAACAAAAGACTATCGCTACTGGGTCTAGTACAAGTGACACTTTTACACAACAAGTAGCCTCTGCTGCTGAAAATGCTTTAGGTATCCTAAGCAAGACCTTCTCTCAGTTAGTTAAAATAGTTCAAGGTAAGAATAGACTAGATATGGTTGGTGCACTATCTATACCTACTGCAGCTTTCGAAACACCAGCACATTTAATGCGAGCATTAATGGGTTTAGGTATAAGTGAAGCGTCTGCTTCTGTCATGGCAGAACAATACACTGTATATAATAAACGATATCAAGCTATACGCTTTGAAGAGAAATTTGATAATGGGGTACTAGGGGCTAAAAGGCCACTCGCTTTAGTACATGTATTGGGGAAATCTAAACAAGAAGATCGTATGTTACCTCCTCAGTTTATATTTGCTATGTCTATGGGTGTTATGCAGTTTATCCAAAAGAACCCTAGTAATTTAGTATTTAGAAGTAACTCTCAAAAAGCGGCATTCTTATATCAGGAATACGGTGATGTCACTGATAATGAAAGTAGTGAGCTTGATAAACTTGGACACAGCTACCAGGATACAGTTGATTCAGTAGGTAGGGATATTGTTAGTTATTTACATGTTACGGCATTCGATACAGAAACCTCTGGGTATTTCGAGAATCTGATTCCTGCACTTGGACTGGCAGCTTTGCAAATAGAACACGGTCCTAATAATACAGGCTTAATCTCAGATATTGATCCTAATGCTAGGTTTGGAATTATTAAACATAAGTGGGGATTTATAGATAAGTTTAGAGAAGGTCGTAAGTTTAACACTCGCGTATCTAAAGAAGATGTAGCACGGCTAAATGAAGAGAGAGATAGATTAATTGCAGAGACGCCTAAGCCTAAGTCTTCTAAATTTTCTAAGGTTAATCTTTATCCAAATATTATTTCCTTACGGAATGAGATATATAATTTACAAGCGCGTCTAAGAGGAGCACCAGATACTCCTAGTATTACTAAATTACTAACAGCTGCTGAAGCTGAATTAGCATATCGAATAGAAATTGGAGTACCTGCTAAAGAAATTAATAGCACTGACTATAAGCACATTAAGTTAAAGACTACGTTTGATCCGGAAGGTAATGAACTTCCATTTAAGCTTGATGATAAAACGGTTACTGCATTAAAAGAAACCGGTAAAGCATTCACTGTTCAAGTTAGAGACCAGTACCCACTACAAACTGCTAGTGAAGTGGTAATTACTTCTATTAAGAATTCTTATGGGAAAGTGCCTAATTATGTAAGAAAAGTTCTGGGGGATTTGCAGAATAATCCGTGGACTAAGAATGATGCTATGACGAGCTTATTCATATTAGCTGAGATACCTGTAGTAAGAGCTGAGTTAGAAAAGATTATGGGAGTAGTGGAGATAGGTGAATTTGATCATGAGTCAAAACAACTCTCTGATAGAGCTAAGAATGCCGATAAGATTAATGCGTTAAATGAAATATTAGCGGCAGAGAAAGCTGGTAAATTAAACAACTTCTTCTTTACTTTTAAATTACAGATTCAACACCGTATTCTAATGCAGGGATTAATTAATCCTCAAAATAGTAAAGTTACTAGAGCTCTTCTTAAAACTAACGAACCGGCGCGTGAATATAATAAAGATAATATCTATCTATTTAAACAAGCGGTTGCTTATAACTTTGGAGTTAAGATAGATAAGAAAAGTCTTGCTGCATCCGAAGCTGAATTCCATACAATAGTAAATAATGAAAATGTGCAGGAAGCTGTAAAAATCCTAGCTGGTTTATCTAAACTAGAAAATGATCCGCAGAAAACTAATAAAAAAGGTAAGAAGTTAGCTGAGCTACTCCCCTTAATTCATAATGAATTTGGTGGTGACATGTCCTTGTTTGCAGGATTAGTAGCCCTCACTAACTACATACCTGATGGAGTTACTCCTAAGGAATCATTTAGCTCAGATGTTATATTTGAGATTGATGGTATCTCTAGCGGCCATGGTATGAATGTTGCGCAGTTCCCATTATTTGGGGATGAGACCGATACTATGCATGAACAGGTAGGAACACAAGTGGGTAAGCCAGGTGATGAGCTCCATCATGACACATCTAAAAAAGATGTATATGAAACTTTAAGTGTAGAAGTTAATAAAGCAGCAGGGGCATACATTGCTGAAAAATACTATGACAACCGTGATCAAGATTTTAGTAAAGAATGGTACACCAAAATAAACAAAGCAATGAACATAGAGTATAAGCCGCTTAATGATGCTAACTCACGACAGCTTGTTAAATATCCTTTTTTAATATTTATGTATGGTGGTGGTATTAAAAGTATTGCCGAAGGTGTTGGTAAGTTGATCACAGGAGATATGTACGTAAAGCTTAGTGCTATTAATAAACGATATCAAGATAATGAAAATAGTAAATTAGAACCCAAAGCTAAGTTTAAACTACGAAATAAAATCAAAAAAGAATTAACAGCATTTGCGAATCACTTAGATAGTATGGGGGCTTTTAGATGGAATGAAAATGTCGCTGGTAAATTTACCAGTAGTGAGCATTTAATTGAGAGTGTTACAAAGGGTACTTCTCAAAAGCTATATTTCAATGATAGTTCCATGATTGATATGACGGGACGAGCCCTAGCTCCACGATTTGATAAAGCATTAAATGGTATGCTTGGTGGAACAGGTCCTGCTAGAAAGGCTGTTATCCAGTCAGGGGAGATATTATATGCAGTATTCCGGGCCCACTTTAATAAAATTAAAGCAAAAGTATTAGCTGAAACAAATAAAACCTCATTGTCTAAGCAACAAATTGCTGAGTTAATTGAGACTCCAGAATTATTAGCAGTATTCCCCCAGTATAAAGGTCCGTTAATCTCTGAGACAGAGAGGGCATTTATTGATCTAAGCAAGCAATCTATAATAGATGAGATCAGCAATGAAGAGCGTAGTGAATTCAAATTCAAAAGCCATAAGAATAGAAAAGCAGGAGTAGAAAGCGCTCCTAGAGAATCAGAATTTGTATCTCCTGGAGTAAGTACTCTAATCCGAATGATCATCAATATGGATTCGTCAATCATGACCAAAGTATTAGAGAAATACCCAAATGCTTTGATGCTTCATGATGCGTACATTGGCAATCCTGAGGTACTACAAGAGATAGCTGAAGAGTATGGCAGGCTATACCTTGAAATGAATAGTGATCATAATATATTAACCACTATTAATGCTCAGGTTAAGAAGGTTCTGGAAATTACTGATGAGACTGATACAGAAGAAGGTACTAATTTAAGAGGACAAATTAACAATTGGTTGATTGAAAATGCAAACGTCAATAAATTCCCTAAAATTGATCGAGAGACTGGAGAAGAATTACCACCTCGAGATTTAGACAACTTAACAACAGGCATAGATCGTACTAATGATACTGTAATAGATGCTAATGAAGAACGCGCTGACTTTGTTTCTGAGAAGGGTGGAAATGTTCGGTCTGATCAGATGTTTTTAGCGCGCCCAGATAATAGAGTTACAGAGGAAAAAGAGCCGACTCTTGAAACAGAACTTAAGAAAGATGTCGATACTAGTGTTAGAAATAGAAAAGAAACATTTACTAAAACTACTAAAGAAGAGCCTAAAATTGTTGAACAAACTGGTATTAAGTCAGCATCTAAAACAGGTACTCCTCGTAACGTAGCAGCTCAAGTAAACCGTACTAAGAATGAAATTCTTATTGATTCTGCAGAAATTGAGAGAACATATAATTGGGTATCTTCAACTGGTAAGAGAACATGGGAAATCCCAAAAGTACCTGGAGTAGATAAATTAGATGTAGATCTTATTCAAAGTCTTGAGGAATGGAAGCTATTTATTATAGCGCATGAAAGAGCTCATCTTACAGAATTTAATACAAATTTGAAAACTGAAGCATCTCGAGAAAATCATGCAAATAATCAAGGTAGGCTAGCAATTTTTGAAGCTAGAGCAAAAAAAGAGAAGACTCCAATTGAAAAAGATAGTGATCAGGCTGCTGATACTGAGATGGGCTCATTAAGTGATTTGCCGAGAGATAATCCTAAACCAAATGAAATTAAAGATCTGAGTGCTAAAAATGTTCTTGGACTTTTCAGAAGGTTTTCTGGGTTTTCTACTAATTACTATAAGTCCGCTATAGATATGGCGGAACATAGTGAGGTATTGAGCAGAATAGCTGGTCTCTTATCTAAGGGAATGGATGCTACTACGCAGATTAGACTTAATGTAGAAGACATTGATGGCATTACTCAAGGACGCTACACTCCTCATCGTGATGAGATTAGATTATCTCTAAGTAGGCAACTGCCTGTATCAGCAAATGGACAGTCCCCGCAGGAAGTATATGTGCATGAACTCTTACATGCCATGACATCTGCTGCATTAAAAGATAACCCATTGCTGAGTAGACGTATTGAACAGCTCTACAATCAAGTTAAACGAGACATAGATTCTCATGGAAATAAAGGATATGAGTTATTCCTAGAGGGTATAACTAATCCTTCAGTTAATGATATAACTGCAGCTAAGATGCAGTATAACTATCTCTTCGATAACCCACAAAAGGAAGCTCAAAAACTGCATGAGTTTTTGGCATATGCTGTAACCAATAAAGCAATGATCAAGTATCTTTCTAATACGAACATTGCACTGCCTGTACGTAATAAAGGATTATTAGGAAGACTGCTTGGCATAGTAGATCTCATTGTAGATCGATTTCAAATTCTAATTAATCAAAAGGTTTATAAAAAACCAGGACATCCTACTGCTTTTGAAGAAATGGTGGCTACTGTTGAACATCTTGTCGCTGTTCAAAGTAAGCATCAAAGTCTATTTAAGAAATTTCAGAATAGAACTTACAATGCGATGACTGAGGCAGATCAAAAAATCAGAGAGTTTGGTGATCGACAGGCAGCTAAATTAATTAAGATCTACCCTAAGAATAAAATAGAATTACTTGGTAGTGACTTAGCAACTGCAGCTGCTTTGACTATGAGTGAGAACGCTAATATTCATGCGGCTAGACAACAGATGTCTCTAAGTCTTAACAAGACTCTTAGATCAATAGCTAATGAAATAGGTGGCGGCTCATTATCTAATAATATGATTGAGCGGCTATTGCATGCCAAGGTAAATATATCTAAGGGCCGTCAAGAAGCTGAACGATTTACTATTAAATGGTTTAATGGAATTTGGAAATCAGTAGATGGTAGCAGTCCTCATGAGATGACAGTGCAAACTAGAGAAGCTCTTACTGACATAATGTTAAGAGCGGATATATCTGCTTTACGTAAGACAGGTATGACTCCTAAAGCGATCATGAATTTATTAGGTAACAATGCCCTGATAGAAAAAGAGCAGGAAGCAATTTTAGCTAAGCTAAATGCAAAGGCATCTGATAGAGCTATTCAATACGCAGAAGAGTTAGGGCATCACATTAGTACTGGTAATAATTACTTAAGTGGTGCAGGTATGAATGCACTATCTATTGCTAGACGTGAGTTAAATAATCCGACAGATGCTAGAGTTGATTTACTAGATTCTTATGCTACGCTTTCTGCATTATTAAGTTCTAATAGATCTAATTCTGAGAAGGTGGGACTAGTTAAAACTCTATCTAATAATGAGTTTGCTAAAGATCCTGTTAGTAATGGAATCATCGATATGATGGATAGCCATCTCTTATATAAACGAAATTCTAAAGAGAAGTTGTTTAAAACTAACCCGAGTCAAATGGTTAAGGGTTTTATTATTGAGAGAGTTGATGATCTTACGAGTATAAAGACCGGTACAGCCGCTGATGCTAAACAAATGGCTAAAGCCGGCTTTACTGAATCATACCCATTAAGTAAGATTACGGATAGTCCTGGAGCTCATGACGTGATGTACGTGAGTCGGACTATACCTGAAGTACCTGATGCATCTGGTGTTATGTCAATGACTAACCAGCGCAACATGGGTACTACTCTGACAGAGATCTTCTCTAAAGATCCTTTATTTCAAGACAGCAAAGGCAATCCGGACTTCACTAAGATACGTATAGAGATTAAGAAGTTTGATGCTAAACAGAAAAGAGAAGCTAAATCATTAAAGAGAAATCACAAACTTAAAGTACGACCTCTATATGATGCAGCAGAAAACATTACTGACTATCGTGTAATGATTAATCATGCAGATACTAAACGTTTGTTACGTCCAGACATGGAAGTACAAAATGTATTTGCTCACATGCACTCAACTGCTGTTGATAGAGAGAACACAGTTTCTAGTGATAAATTAGTAGTGGAGTTATTAGTTCATGAACAAGAAGGCATGGCTAAAGCACATGAAAAACTATTCATTGATTTTCTAAATGATCCAGCTTATGTAGATCGATTAAGAAAACTACCTAAAGAAGTTCGGCTATACATGGAGTCATTAGCTGTAGATGGTACGTTCTTAATTAGGGAAGATATAGTTGATAAGGTATTTGGATTTAAAGTGTGGGATCTAAGTCAATTTAAGTTCTTACAGACTGATTCGATGGCGAGTGTAAAACGTATTGCAGGCATAACACACTATCTAATTAGACAGATCGTTGGCTATGGTAAAGATCGTATTGTTGTAGCTATGCCAAAAGTAGTATTTGGCAATATGGTTTCTAATATCTATCAACTATCTATGCGTAATATTCCTCTTACTTTTATTGCATCTAAAATTATAGAAGGCATATCAGAATACAAAAGGTATCAACAGGACACTGATGAGCTTACTAGACTAAGTCAGTTGAGAGATGCTAAAGGATTGCCTGACACAAGTCCGGAAGCTAAGGAAATAATTAGATTAGAAGCTCGAATAGAGAATAATAAAATTCATATGATGAGTGCTGCAGGATTAAATTCTCTGATCGTAGAGGATGTAAACATGGCAGCTAGTGATGGATATTTTAATAGAATCCATAAGACATTAAAGGTAGACCAGAGATTCCAAGCAATTTCTGCTAAGATTCCTAAAAGAGTAGGTGATGTAGCGGCTACCATGTTTATGACTAAGACTAGTGTACCTTATCAAGTCTCTAGGAGAGCAGTACAGCTTACAGATTTCTTGGGTAGGTATGTAATGATTGAACACGCTACTAAAGTAGAAAACAAAAGTTTCAATACAGCAATGCATGAAGCATTAACTGCCTTTGTACTTTTTGATGAAACACTTACTCCAGCTCTTGAAGCTCTAGATGCAATTGGAGCTACATCTTTTATCTCATACTTTCTGCGAAATCAAAGAGCCTCTAGAAGATTAGTTCAAACTAATCCAACAGGCGTAGGGCTCGCGGCAGCAATACAAGCGGCCACCGGAGTACCTACACTTGGAAACGTCAACAGTGCATGGTTAACAGGAGATATCTTTCCGAACGTTATGCAACTAGATGACTTGTTGGATGAAGCTACTAATGTAACTGGTTTAGACCTAGCTAGAGATGCTATAGATTCCCTATTTAACTAGTCCTCATTCCACGCTTTAATAAATATAAACAGTGCTATTGCAACTGCAACTAATAGTAGTATAGGAATAAGTATAATTCCTCCTGCTAACGCAGCAATGATTAACGCAAATACTATCACTGTATATATTAGACTTTTTGTAGTTATCCAGAACTCGGACATGTTAGGTCTCCGTAGATTACGAGAATAGTGTGTTAAGTACTTTTAAGTCGTCAGCTTTTGGTATCGTAGCCTCTTCTGTGGTATTCTCTGGTTGGCCAGCAGACTCTGACTCGACACAGGGTTCTACTGGTGCTTTACCAAACAGAGTAGAAGTGGGCGCAGCCAGC
>Ga0308018_10001008_pt1 | contig 13419 bp, 14 predicted proteins | sample Neamet282_FD_203130 | JGI IMG/M metagenome (GOLD analysis project Ga0308018, IMG submission 203130) | Marine microbial communities from water near the shore, Antarctic Ocean - #282 | ecosystem: Environmental > Aquatic > Marine > Unclassified | place: Southern Ocean | collected 2014-10-01
TATTAACACAGATGAAGGTTTCCTTCTATTTCTCTAATGCTCTGAAAGGAGTACGCCATGTCTACTACCATTCCATTCGGGGTCAGCTTTCGCGGAAAGCCTGACTACACCTCCAGTGAAGTTTCACACTTCATTGAGTGTGCTGACAATGTGGGGTCACAGGCTCTACGAGATCAGTACGTTGCTTTTCTCGAAGACTTCTTGTCTGGGAAAATCAAGCCATCAACTCAGGTTGATTTTAATATGTTGTGCTTCTTCTACAGTGATGTGGATAACCGCGCTGACATTGACTATCGTGAGGGTCATTGGGATGATGAGCCTACGATTTTAGCAGGAGGTAAATACTTTGACAGTATTGCCAAGAAGCTAAAGGCGCACATTGCCAAATACAAATAATGATTAGGGGGGCCTAGCCCCCCTTCTTCGACAACAGAATATCAATCCCCAGACAAGCCTTCATTAACTTCTTCTTCAGCTTGAACTCAGGCGTCTCAACGCCCTTGGCATCGTCAACAATATAATGCCACACGCCATCCTTGTCTTCTCTGCTATAACAGAAGTCAGCAACGTAGGCGCATATCTTCTGATCATTGACCATCAAGTTAAAGCGAACCTGTAGCTCAAGGTCTTTGATCGTTCCCGCACGTTCGAGCGACTTGAGGTATAAGTACCGCTCGCCTTCCCACTTAGAATCAAACTTGATACCTTGAATGGTAACTTTCTTGTTTCCGTATTTGGGTCTTGACCCACGCAGCTTGGGATTATATACATTAGGGAAAGTCATTTATGGGAAGGAACCCTCATGCCAAACCCCGGAAAATATAAGTCCGTAGGCGTATCTATAGAAGCGTATGATAAACTGGTATTTATCGCGGAGCACGAAGATCGTGCTATAGGACGCCAGCTTTCACGTATGATAGAAGAAACCTACGGTGATATTAGCTCTCATGTCAACACAAAGAGCAAAGTCCCGCTACCAATGGCAACGGGAATTGGTGGTCTGTCTTCTGTCTTAGAGGACTAAAGCAGTCCCGCGTTACCCAGTCCGCCTAACAATGTTGCGGCTAGTGCTGGGTTTTGCCTAACGCGATCCCTAAGTGATCCTGAAGAAGATGGCGTTGCTACATTTGTTGTTGGCATATCGGGCATGTATGCCAAAGGTTCTATTGTTGGTACTGGCATATTTGTTCGGGAAGGATTAGGTTTGTTTAGCTTAGACTTAAAGCCTTCCAAAGCAGCCCTAGATTCTTCTTTAGCATCAGATGCACCGCCCACAACACTTCTGGAAAGGTTTTGTTTTACAAAAGATTGTGAAGTTTGATTCATAATGTTTAAGAAAACTTGCATTCTACCTTCTGGAGTTTTTACTTTTGCAGCGTCTTTCCCGAATTTAGCCCCAAACGATTTATACATTGCTCCGTTAGAAAGAACTTTTCCCATCAAAAAGAAACGAGCAATTTTTCCAATATTTTGAAAAGGATTAGCAGCAATATTAGCTGCAACAAGATCACCGCCTTGAGCAGACTTTCCAAGGACGTTCATAATCCTACCAAATTTTAAAATATCTTCGGCTTGTTCTTTACCGAACAACTCTTTTAAAGTTCCAGTTTTATCAGCGTTTTGAAATCTTTTAGCCAAAAGTTTAAAAGAATCTTTATTTGTAAGAAAGGTTTCTTCAAAATCACCTATAAGGTTGTTCATGTAATAATTTTGAAGATTTGCTATTTCAGCAGGATCATCATTAAAGAATTGCTTTAGCTTTGCAACATCAGGACCTCGCATAGCTGGACTTGAGATCAAATCAGCGGCTTCTTCTGCGCTTAAAATTCCACTACGAAGTTTTGCATTTACAGATGTTTTTTTGAATAATGCCTCTTCATCCATAGCAACTTTGACTTTTTGCAATAAATCAATTCCAGCGTCATCAGCGCCTGCTCTTGCAAAATCGTCTATTACGCTTTGATTAATATTAGTCAGTGAAAGATTATCTAACTGATCTGCAAGTTTTTTAATTTTTACTGCTTCTTTTCCGAACAATTCATCGGCTGTAGAGCCAAGCTTGTCTAATTTGTTTTTAAATGTGCTGCCACTAAACTTCTTTTTAGCACCCTCACCTACACCAGACTCGTTTAAAGTCCTCCTAAGCCATTCCCCAGCGGCACGCTGACGCAAAGGTCCGTAAGCATCGGGCGCAAACTTGTCTAATACAGTCTTAGCATCTCTAAGCAATTGTGGATTTTCATCACGAATTAGTGCTGCAAACTTACCAGACGGATTTCCTGCTTTCCCTCCAGACTTTACAGCTTTCGATAGTTCTTTCATGCTTGCGGCTTGAGATACTGCCTCGAACTTATCCATCCCTGTTCTAAAGAATTTGTTGGCTGGAATTAATTGTTTAGAAGCAGCCTTCATTGCTGCTATTTGTACGGTGTCAAGGGCTGGAGACATAGAAGGCCCTATAAGCTTTGAATTAGCTTCTAAGATTGCGTCAAGACCGCTTGGGCTTATTCTACTGTCTAACTGTCCTAGAAACTTGTCCTTCATGATTCTAACACTGTCTGAGCCGTAATTACCCATCCAAGTATCGTTTAAAGATTTGCGTGCTTTGTATATTTGAGCAAAAGATGCAGTGTCACCTAAGTTTATTATGTCTTGCAAGGCGTTTTGAACTTTTCCTAGATTTCCTCCACCAGCGCCCACTAATTGGTTAAGTTCCCTTTTGGCATCATCAACCAAACTTGCTGTTTGAAAAATCTTTGCATCACCAGTAGCACTTGCCACAAGGTTATCAATGTTTGCATATTCAACTTTTGCAGCATCATCAAACGCCTTAAATGCAGTTTGAAAAGCTCCTTGTATTCCAGCGTCAATATCAACGTCTTTAACAGCAGCTTTGCCAAGCTGATTAGCTATATCATCCATATGCCTTAAAAGATCAGAAGAAGTTTTCTTTGATTGATTAAGCAGGGCTGTATCTCCAGTCCTAACAGCATTTGTCAAAACATCTGCTGTCTGGATTACATCTACAACTCCGTCATCTCCCATAACCCGTAAACTAGCTAAGTCTTCCATAATTCTTTTATTATTGTTGAATAAGCGATCAGTCGATCCTAAAACTTTTTCAGTAATAGCCTGCTGTCTTGAAATAATTGAGTTAGCGCCAATGGTACTTAATGAAGGAAGATACCTTGCATCTATAGCTTCTGCTGCATCTGCTGCCTCTTGAGCCGATAGCTTATTACCAACACGACCACGGCCTACAGCAGCGCCAAACCCTTTCCCTACAGCCGCGAATATACCTTCACCAAGCCCAGCAATAAGAGCTTCAACGGCAGCGTCCTTAGCAACTTCACCAAAACCTTCTTCTTGCGTACCGCGTATGGTTTCAACGCCCTCTTCTACGAGCTTACCGCCACCAGCGCCAATACCAGCGCCAATCATTGCTCCAAGTATAGGAACTGGAATAATGGCCTGACCAGCTATAGCACCAGCGATACCTCCTACAATTTCTTCACCAGCAGAGCCAATAAAGTCTTGTACGTCAGATATACTAAATTGGCTTTCGTCGATCATGATGGGCTTGTCAGTCTCTATGCCTAAAACAAGTGCGCCTGAAGGAGTTAGAGCTAAGTTACCTCGTTCATCTCTTATATAATCGCCTTCTCTAAAGCCAAAGTTTCCAAGAACAAGTTCTTCCTCACCAGCAGTTTCTGCTCCTCCTAGCTGACGGCGAAGTGAAGAATCTGTAATACCAGTCTCTGTGTCAAACATCTCAGAGTCTGCACTTTTATCTGTTCGTTTGGAATCAACTAATTCGTCAAACGATAAACTTGGTTTAAGGCTTTCAAGATAAATATCTCTCATCGCTTCATCGGCTGAAACATCACCTTCCAAAGCTTTAAGGACATTAAATTCTTGACTTTTATTTAGACCACCACTGTCAAGCAATTTTAGGAGTTGCAACTCTTGGCTCTTGTCCATTAGTCTTCCTTATTTTTGTATTTCTTCACAAGGCGTTTGTATTCTGCATCGTCATCTTCCGACCACTGCCCATCACTCCATAAAGCAGAAGTATCTTGACGAGCAAATCCATCTAAATTTCTATAAGCCTCTTTTATATCATTTCTTTTTTTCTCAATAACTTTTACTCTAAATTCGTTAAGTTTTGCAACTATCACTTCAGGGTTATCGCCATTAAACGGCAATGTTGATAATTCGCTAATTATTTCTTCTACAAGTTGTCTGTCAGAATCAGAAAGAGTTTTCCCTGCCTCACCTAAAATCGCGGCAGCATTTTCTACTTTTAATGATTTTAAGTAAAATCGTAATTGTTCAGTGGGACTGTTACCCTCAACACCAGAGATTCCTAATTGGCTTCCAACGCCTTTAAACCAACTTACAAGTTGGTTGGTAGTGTTCGCTGCTCCGCCTTCTGCAAGGGCAACTGCTCCTGCTAATTTATCATCGGCTCTGTTTAAAGCTTTTAGACTAGAAGATAACGCTCTGTAAACGGGTTCATGCGCTTTAGGACCTCCAGATATTTTACCATAATCAGGGCCATTTTCAATATTTGGGTTAACGTCAAAAACATCCAATATAAACATTGGGTCTATCTTGTCTCCTGAGAACAAAGCTTGTTTTGTTTTAGTAGACGCAAAGTTTTCAACAGCTTCAGGGGATTCCATAGCTTTTGTTGCAATTGTTGTATAGTTAGACGCAGAAATAACTTCAAAATTCTCATCAAACTCTGGATTAGAAGTCAAAGCGTTTAATTCAAATACGTTTAGACGCTGACTTTTTGCTTTGTCCATATTCTTAATAAAACCACCAACACCTTCACCTTTAGGCATAACGTAGTATTGAGTGCGGTTCATTGCCTTCTCAGCCGCTGTTTTACGCTTAGACTCGTCAGATGATTGCATCTCTAATGCAAACTTTCCAGCAGACAAACCAGCTTGTTTTGCTTCTTTGCGTGCGGCAGCAAGCTCAGGCATAGCGGCCTGTCCAGCGTCACCAACACTTGTAAGCATTTTACCTATATTAATGCCTTTTCCAGCTTTGTTTTGCATAAGGGAAAGTCCAAACGCCATAAGAGCCGACTTTTTATCTACCTTACCGCTTACGTCAATTCCTGTGGCATCAGAAAATTCTTGTTTGTATTGCTCAATAGTTTTCTTTTCAGGACCTTTTGGATTTTCACCACGAGCAGCTAGGATGAAATCGTCCATACCAGCTATAAATGCTTTTTCACTTTGATCTTCGGCTTGATCTATTTGGTTCTGTTCTTGAGCCGCAGCGCCTGTTCTATTATCTTCATCCATTGATGCTATAGTTGGAGCTTTTGGAGGGTCAATGCCCAACCTTTCTTCTTCTTTAAGAGATTGTTCAGCACTCTTTGCTTGTTGTATGAGGGATTCTATGTCTCCCATTGGATTATCAAAAACAGGATCATTTCCTAAAAGTGCGTCTATTTCTGCTGCTTCGGATTTAAGAATATTTTCCTGAAGTTTATTAGCTGTTCCTTCACCAGTGCCTTCAATAATTTCTTGATCAAATCTAGGAAGAACTCTGCTGTCTGTTACTTCACGCCTAGCTGCTTCAAGTTCTGCCATAATTGTTTGTAAATTGTCTTCTGTAGAAAATTTCACGCCACTAGGAGTCCTAAGCTGTCCGCCTGCATCTGTAGTAAACCCTAAAGTTTTTGTAGGGTCTTCCCTAACTAAACCTTTAGTAAAGTTTCCATCACTATCAAACATCATATCTTCAACAGGTACGCTCAATCCTTCAGAGCCTGTTGTTTGATCTAAAAAATCGTTTAGGACATATTCAGGAAGTCCATACCCTTTTAGTTCCATTAAGGTGTTAAGCCTAGCCCCACCACCAAGGCCACTATCATATCCGGGTATATTAATCATTGCCCCTAAAGATTCAGGACCTTCAAGATCAAACGCACTTCTAAGACCAGCACCTGATCCTGTGTTTATAGGACGTTGGCTGTATCGTGCTGCTACTTCTGCATATCTTTCTTCAGGAGTCATAATGAGCCTCTTTTATTATTGCATACCTTGGTATGTTGCGTAAGCGCCCACACCCTGAAGTAAAGGATTAGGAGCGGAGCTAGGAGCCTGTGTGTACTGACCGTACATTGAAGCAGAAGGTGACCCTGTTAGGAAGTTCTGGCCGTAGCTGTAAGGAGCAAGTGCGTCTGTAGTCTTCAGAGCCTCGTTAGCACGCGCAAAGTCATTATATTGCTGATCGTACTGGCGTTCCTTGCCACCAAGCTCATACATGAAGCCCATGTCAGAAGGAGCCATACCAGCGTAAGTGCTACCAATGCTTGCTCCTGTGTTTGCTAAACCAGCGTAGGTCTTACCAGCATCGACCTGCATTCCGCCCACTTGACCAACAGCACTACCAAGACCACCAGTTAAACGACCAGTTTCTAAGTTACGTTTCTTTTCGTCTTCTCCAGCACGAGCTTGCGCTTCAGCACTTGATAGGCCCATGCTGCGATACATATCAGCAGCTTTAAGCATACGACCTTCAGCGCCTTCAAAACTCTTACCTTCTGAACCAAGCTGAGTAGAGCCAATAGAACCAAGTTGCTGACCACCAGCTATGCCACGCTTTGAAGCATTTTCAAAAGCACTCTGAGCGCCTGTCATAGCTTTGTCGTAGCCTTGAGACATCAACCCAGCTATGGTGTTTTGCTTTTGCTCTGCAATAGCTCTTTCTGTCTCTGCGGCTTGAACGCCTGCACGAGAGCCACCGAATGCTCCTTGGCTAATTGCCGCCGCAGTGCCTGCTTGACGCTGCTTTGCGCCTGAGCGATCAATTTTGGCTAAGGCCGCATCCATGACTTGCTCTTGGTACGGGTTCATGAAGTTTTCAACAGAGGAAGGATCAAATTGACCAATACCGCCTTTTACAGCGGCCCTAGCATCACCAAACAAAGAATCTCCACGAGATTTTGCGTCAAAACCTTGCGTCCCTTGATCGGCACGGCTTTTGGCTCCAGTTAATTCAGCGTCAAACATCGACTTTGAGTCTACTGCGCCAACACCTTTGTCTAAATAACCTTGAGCGGCTGGGAAATAATCAGTTAAAGCGCCTTTTATGGTAGTGGAGCCAGCGTCTACTGCGTCACCAGCTTCTGGAAGGTATTTAGCAGTTCCATCTTCGTTCATGAAGTATGGCTGGTAGCGATCCATAAACGCTTGACGTTGTTCTGCTGTGTCGAAACTTCCGCCAATGGCATCTTGTAAAGTGTTGTCAGGCTGCTTGTAGTTTAGCGTATTAAAAAGCTCAGGATCGTCAATAAGACCACCAGCGAAAGTCCCAGTACCGTCATCTGCTCCAAAGATACGCTGTAACAGCGCCTCATCGTAACCTTGGATATAGGCTGGCCTTTGATTGATTACTGTTTGGGTTGTATCGGTCATCCGACTTTCCTCTCTAGGTTATCCATCATGCCATACATTTTGTTAATACCGCTATTTAGGTTACCACCGCCAGCGCCTTTAACAGCGTCACGGGTCATTACAAACTCACCAGCGGTTAGCATCGCTGGAACATCATCTTCTGTACCAGAACCCTCGCTAGGCATTATTCCACCGTTTCTGCGAGGAAAGTAGGCTGGTCCGCCTTCGTTTAGCATCATCGTATCATCTTGAGAACGATCACGCCTTGGACGCTCTGCAAATCTTATGGGAGCTTGCCCAGCGCCACGATTAAATCTTTCGTTGGCTAAATCACCAGAATCAGGGTCTTCTTCTTTGTCGAATATAGAACTAAGAAGCTGATTGCCAAGCCCAGTTGCCAGTCCTTCGCCAATCTTGCTGTTTAGAAGGAAACCAAGTCCCTTAGTAGGGTCTAAGCCAAAAAATTCTCCATAACCTAAAAGGCCATCTTTATAACCAGATGGTTTTGGAGAGACTGATTTTTTTACAGCTTCTTGAAGAAAGTCTCCTCGGTTATCAGATTTCAGTAATTGATTTCTGTAGTCAGATTTACCACCACTTGATAATACGCTCCCAAGACCGCTCTCAACATCCAAACCCATCGCATTATCAAGAAACGACAACCCAGTGCCTTTACCGCTAAGACCGCCACCTATACCACCAACAGCACCGCCAAGCAAAAGATCACGAAGGCCAATACTTTTACCTTGTATTCCGCGTAAGGCTGCGTTGCTAACAGCGCCTTGAACCATCGGATTTGCTAGTAGCTTAGAGCCAACTGAAATAAGTTTATCAAAACCCGGAAAGAAAAACTCAGGTTCGCCTGTCATTGGGTTTATGCTGTTTTGACCTGAACCAACTACATAACGAGTTGGATCAGCGCCCACATCTTGGAACGCACGGCCCAAACCACGAGCAACTTGAGGGTTCTGTTGCAGCACTTGTTGAGGTACAACTGTTTCGCCCGGAGTCAGGTGACCCATCATTGTGTCACCGTTTCTGCCGTATTGTTCCATGTTCTGCATCGCTGTACCTCGTGACCACTTAATTGAAGTTACCAAATGTTCCTTAAAAATGCTAGTGTATAGTTTTAATTATGATATAACCACCGTCACTGAACCTACTCCTCCTGTTGTTTGCGATCCCCTTACATAAGGCGAATTCGCTAAAGGGACACGAAGCTGCCCCTCATGATTAAACACAGCGCCATTTTCCAAGCCGCTGTCATCTGTTTGCAATGTCGTAAACACCGTAAAGGTGTTACGCCCCTCTCCGGGGTTTTGCATTTGAGTCAAGTACACCGTAAATGACCGCATTATCTCTGCCATATATTCCTGACTGTATTCCTCTGGAGGTACAGGAAAGAACGGTAGGACTAAATTTCTTGACATTAACGCCTCCCGTCAGGTCTAATATCAACCCTTGGAGAACCTAATCGCCATGCAACTCCCGTGTTATCGCTCTGAATCCTAAAGGCAAATGATCTCCCCCTAAGCCGAACAAATACCTGTTCTGTAAACTGTTCTATTGGAATACTTGCGGTTTTCGCTACTGAACTTGAATTGGAATCAAGATAGTTGCCTCCGGGGAAGTTTCTAACTTTAAGAGTCATAGTCGCGCTGGGAATTGTTGCCGTAGAGTTTCTAAACGTCATGTCTGGTATTAAACGACGCATAAAGGCAAATTGTTCGCCTTCTCCCAAATCCATTTGGCTGCTTTCAATATATGATGAAATAGCTGTAGCAGGCTCTGTACTTCCATCGTCAAATCCAACTTCATGCAAGTAAAGGTAATGATCTGGAGCAGCGGCAATAGGTTCTTTGTTTACACCACGATCTAACCATACTGTGCGAGGCATAAGGCCATAAGACCATACCTTCTGTTCATAGTTGTAAGTAACGTAGCTATCGTTTTCCGCACTAGAGGCAGAGGGATAAAACCAAGTTACTTCGGCAAATGCAGAGTTTACACCAGCGGTAACTTTCTCTAGTTGATCTGTGTTAATGTTTGAGAATATATAATCTCGTACAGAGCAAGGAAGACGTTGTACTGATCCGCCATATACATAGAATTCTTCAGCGCCCATCCAAAATACATTGTCTTCAACGGCAATAGCCGAAAGTGGGCTTGCTATAGTAATTCCCTCAGAGAGAGAGTTTATTCCAAAAGTAAATGGGGGTCCCAAAAATTGCATGGCGTGCAACGAAACATCAGTAAATACTAGGATTTGTTGCCGTGTTTCTATTGCAGTTATAATTTTAGAACCAGAGCCTATACGCAAATCACCAGCCGTGTTGGTTACAAGTGACTGCCACTGAACAATGTTTTCTTGATCAGAAAAACGAATTAACAATGGGTCTTGCGTTCCTTCGGCTGTTTCAGGGTCACAACCGAATGCTATAACGTGCCTGTCTCTATCGGATACAATAACTTGCTTGGCTATAGTAGGAACTTTGTTTGCTCCCGTTAGTGACGAAAGAGAAACAGCCCTTCCATTAACGCCACTTGCATTACTTTTATCCCAGTAGAACAGTCCACCATCTCGCACGTTAATAACAAGGTCCTCACCAAAATTATCATGGGACCAAATGCGTAGAGTTTGACCAGAAGCCGTTAAATCAGCGCCATCCCCCCATCCGGTAATATTGCCGCTTGTTCCTGATGTTCCTCCTGCGCCGTTACCTCCAAACAAACCTGCCCCCCAACCATTTCCTACAATAGTTGTGTCAATGCCAGTGTTGATTTGATATGCAGCAACTATTGAGCTACCTCCATTTCCACTGTCGGATGCGTTACAGAAAACAAAAGTGGGGTTTAAACCTTCCGTAGTTGTTATAGAGGCAATGGAAGAAACGGTCCTAGCTTCAATTTGAAATGCGTCATCGCTTACAATATTAGTTATTTCATATTCTTGGTTTAATACCGCAGCGGTGATTAAACCACCGGAACCCAAAGCAACGGCACCTGAAAAAGTAACAAAGTCGTTGATTAATGCGCCATGATTGCTTTCAGTCACGGTAATTGTCGCACAAGTTATTGCCGCGCCATCCGCGTGTTGAGCTTTAGCTGTTCCGTTTACGCCTCTTGTAAGACCTGTAAGAGTTTTTGTGCTAATAGCAGCGTAAGTCATTTCTTCGGTGCCAATTTTAATTAGCCCTGAAACGGGAAAACCAGTTACACTGTCTAAAAGAACCGATTCTGCATTAATAGCTAAGATACCATCTATTGTATCCGCACCTGTAGCAAACACGGCATCACCAGCGGTAGCAGTAAGCCTAATAGGAGTTATGTCGTGGTATTGGCTACCTTCGTTTATATAATACTTTGCGTTAGTTCCAAGACCAAGGTAATTTGTTCCATCAAGAGCAACCCAAGGATGAAGGGCGCGACAACTTCCAAGAAATGAGTTGATAGTTGATTTTATCCACCCACCAATTTTTTCGGGGTAGCCGAACCTAAACCGCACCTTGTCCATATCAAACCAACCGCCTTCATTGGTATAAGACGTAGTTTCGCGGTTGATACCGGGACGGAATTGCAATTTCTGTAACGGCATCAGCGATCTCCTGTTAGGCGTATTATACACATTTGTTCGATTTGTACTAGACTTAGCTTTAAACCGAACAATTGTTAATGTTATCCTATTTTTAAAATAAACCGAACATTTTAAACCATAAGCTCGAAATGCGGCCCGTCTATGAACGGTCTACGACCTTGTGTCCTACGCTCATCAATATAACTGGTCATGGCATCTTCCATAGTCCCACCGTGAAACTGTGCTATATTTGAAATTGTCCATGCCGCTCCCCACCGAATAGGAACGTCTACTTCTCTTGCAGCATCGGCCATAGCGTCTGCTATGTCATCATACAAATTGAGTTCCCACGAGGCCCTTGAGCCAATATAAGCCATTAGGTCAACGGCATATCCTTGAAGGTGCTTAGACTTCATCGTCTGGCTTGCGCCCTTGGCTACAAGGTCTTGCTGCTCTTCTAGCGTTCTCATTCCGCATATAACGCCAAAGTCTATCTTTGTTTTATGTATGGCTGATTTAACAACCGCAACAAGCCTTGGGTCTAAACCCTCTAGCTTGGCTTCGCTTCTTGCGCTTAGTTTAAAAGTCATTGCTTTATCCTATTTTATTTTCCAACTTTTTTAACACGTTCGAATGAACGCATCCCTGCTAACCCCAACATTCCAGTCAAAATCGGGAGCATAGTAGTCATTTCGGCCTGCGGGATTATAAACCCAAATCCAGCGCAAATCGGAGAGATAAGAAAGTTAACCATCAAACCCAATACGCACACGTAGCCACACAATGGACGCCAAGACGCCTGAAACCAGTTTCCAGCGGCTTCAGTTTTGTTAACCTCTATCTGCGCTAACAAGGCTTCCTGTGCGTGCCTGTCGGCCATCGTGCCTAGCTCGTGAGCCAGCTTTGCCGCCTGATCTTTGTCTTGGATGAATTTTCCAGCAAGTTCTGTTGCTGGACCAATCAATGCGCTAAGTATGCTCATTTTTCCATTGCCCTTTCATCATAAGATATTGAAGTCTTCTTCTTGTCAGCCTTGGCAGAGTAGGCGTTGAAGCCCATGAACGCAGCGACAACACCAGACGCGGCGATCACATAAACGGAAGCTATGTCGGTTATAAGAGAAGCTGCTTTATCGAAGCCCAGCACAGACGCCAGCAAGATAATAAACGGGTAAACTAACATTCCCATCAAAGCCAAACCTGTGAATCTGCGCTCTGCGTTGCGCTTTAAATCTTGATCTGCAATTTCAAGCCTGCGATCTTCTAATTCAAGTTTATTCCATTCATCGCGATCAATGGAGCCATTGGAATCCAAGTCTGCTTTATCGAACTCTGTCATTTTCGGCTCTCCAAAGTTTTGCGAAGCCAATCGCAATGTTCTTATAACGTGTTATTATGACTATTTTACCTAATTTGTCTACAACGACCCACTTGCGTCTATACTCTAAAAGAAACACTCACCATTTGCCCTGCTTGGCACCAATGACATACACGACGACAAACAAGATTCCCGCACCTGCAAAACAAGCCAACAGCCCAATAGCCCAGTTAATGCAACTGTCAACAAATTCTTGTTGTTTGTATACTGCTTCTCTTTGAGCCTTGCGCTGTTGCGCCTCAATCCTGACAATTTCTTTCCAAGCCGTGGGTCCATAGGTCCAAGAAATATGGGCGCGGAGTTCCTCACGCATCTCAGCCATTTTCTGCTTTTTAGTCCAGATGTCCAACGCTGAAGCCTGTGTGTCGCTAAACATTTTATACATTGGAGGTTTCTTGGCTTGCTCATCAAGAAAGTCCATATCGGAAACAGCCTTAGACCACTGGGAAAGAGTGCTTCCCATTGATGTAATATCTTTTCCAACTGCAATCGCCTTCTTTAACCCTGAGAATGCCACACTTGCCGCAGAGAACGCTGTAATAGGATCAATCATTCCACAGGTAACCTTTTAGTTTATCGTTCTAACATCCTGTCCATTTTTGCGTCGAGGGCATCTAACCGTGTTATCAAACGATCTATGGACGCGGTACTCTCGACCTTTGTAGAATATTCCTTAGCCATCTCCTCCCTAGTTCTGTTAAGAAGAATCTGGACGCGCTTCAGTTCGTCATGCTGATTTTTTGCCCACCATACGATGAACCCTAAAGCAGCCGTTAGTCCGACATTCCAAAGCGCGGCCATCTCCATTACTCAGCGGCCTCCAATACTTCAGCAGGGGCATTTATTGACATTGTAAGCATATTAACAAAAGCGGTCTTACCTACCGTTAGTTGGTCAAGGTTAAACTGAGCCGAATTAATTTTACGGTCAAGGTCAGCAACATGGTTAATCATAGCCTTCTGTTGGTCCGTAAGTTGGTCTTCAGTATATTCTACGTCATTGATCGTAATGGTGTTTGTTTTTTTCTCAGCCATTGTGATCTCCTTT
>Ga0308018_10001016_pt1 | contig 13364 bp, 10 predicted proteins | sample Neamet282_FD_203130 | JGI IMG/M metagenome (GOLD analysis project Ga0308018, IMG submission 203130) | Marine microbial communities from water near the shore, Antarctic Ocean - #282 | ecosystem: Environmental > Aquatic > Marine > Unclassified | place: Southern Ocean | collected 2014-10-01
ACAAAAATTATAATTTCATTTCCCAGTTCATAAAAAACATAGAAACATCTAAAACAAAATCATTTACAGACAAAGATTTAATTAAAATAAAAATTGATTTTATACTTTCATGAGAATTATTTCAGGAGAAAACAAAGGGAAAAGAATAAATGTTCCAAAAAAACTTCCAATAAGGCCAACTACAGATCAATCTAAGGAAGCTATATTTAATATAATTCAGAATAGGTACAACTTTGAAAGCATTAAAGTCTTGGATTTATATGCTGGTAGCGGAAATATAAGTTATGAGTTTTCTTCAAGAGGTGTGGTTCATATTACTTCAATTGATAATAATCCTAAATGTGTAAACTTTATTAAATCAATTTCTAATGATCTTAACTTAAATATAAATGTTAAAAAAATAGATGTTTTTAAATTTCTTAAAATAAATACTTTGAGTTTTGATATTATTTTTTGTGATCCTCCTTATGATTATTCTTTAGAGAATTATGCAGAAATTCAAAATCTAATTTTCAAAAATAACATACTAAATATTGATGGTGTTTTTATATTAGAACACTCTAAAACAATTAAGTTAAATTTGATGGATAATTTTAAAGAATCAAGAGAATATGGAGGATGTTCTTTTTCTTTTTTTTATTTATAATAAGATTACAACCAAGTATTTAAATATGAAAATTTAAAGTTTTAGATTAAATATCCAAGAAAATACTTATAGCCTTGTGATCCGAAAATACATGAGGATATACTATGAAATTATTCGCCTTTATCGACTTTGAATTAAACAAATAATCTATTCTTATTGGCATATATCTAAAATCATAAGTCGCACCAAAGCCAGCGCCATTTGAAACAAAACCATCATTAAAAATATCTTTAAATTGTTTGTAAAAAAAGGAGTATTGAGTATTATTTAAGTCAGCTGCTAACACAACGGGGTAAGGAGAAAGCAACATGTGTTTGATCAATGCTGAAGATTGATTTTTTTGAATTAAATATGCTTTTTTAGTTTTAAAAATAATTTCTTTAGCAGATTCTACATCTGCTTTTAGAGCAATTAAATCAACTTTAAAAGACTCAAAATGCGTGTTATAAAATCTAATAGTATCTCTGCTTTGCAAAAAATCTATATAAATTGCGATGTTTCCAAAATCTAAATGATTAACCACACCTTTATTAATCATTTTCTTATTAGTATAAATAGCTTGTCCAACATTATCTCCTGACAATATCACATGCTTGTGCTTAAATTTTTTAAATAAATACTTGTAATCATCATGATACTCTTGAATAGCTAATACATCTGGTTTTTTTTTAATTAGAAATTCTTCTATTTCTAAAGGAATATTATCATTATCTATCCATTTGTAATGATTAAAAAGTCTAACATTATAACTCATAATGTGAAGGCCACTTAAATCAGGATTAGGCTTACTTAGTTTATAAAAAGATATTGAATGTTTACTTATTATTAAAAAAACAATTAACGGAAGAAGCAGCTTTAAATCAAGCTTTAAAATCCAGTAGATTAGAAAGAATAGGTTAAATATAGAAAAAACTGGGAAAAAAAAAGTCAGAAACGAAAATGTAGAAAAACTAGATAGGTAATAATTATAAAAGACTAGACATGTCAATATAAGAATAGAGTTGAAAATATTTAAAAAAAATACAAAGGAATTAAAAAATGATTTTTTATTAAAAAAATTCATTTTTCACCAGCTTTAAAAAGTGTATTTTTTTCGCTTTTAGTTAAACTATCGTATCCAGATTTACTTATTTTATCTAATATTAAATCTATCTTTTGTTGATCTAGACTTGATTTAGAACTTGTTTTAGGATTTTTTCTTTTATATACTTTATTAACTTTATTTTTTCTAAAAAAAAATCTTTGTAAATATCCTATAAAATTTAAAACCCACTGACCAGTATCTCTTCCTTGCTTAATCTGACCGCAGTAATAGAAACCCCAAGCAGCACCTCCTAGATGAGCTAAATGACCACCAGAATTTCCGATTGGAATTTGAATAAGGTCCAACGCAATAAGCATAAGAGCCAAATACAGAATCTTTACATCAAAAACAATTAGTCTAAAAGTATAATGAGGATTATAAGAAGCTAAAAAGACGAAAACTGCCATAACCCCAGCAGAAGCTCCAATCATTGAAGGCTTTAATCCATTAAAAACAGGGAAAATATTATAGCTCAATAAATATGTAACCGAACCACTTAATAAACCCAACACAAACACTTTGATGAACTTTTCTTTTCCAAAAAGATCGAGAACTACTCTTCCACTGAAATAGAAAATAATCATATTACTTATAAGGTGCCATAAATCAGCATGAAAAAATCCATAAGTAACTAAAGACCATGGTTTATAAAGCAATTCGCTTAAAGATGGAGAGACTTCAAAAAAGTCAATTACTGACACTCCTTTTAAATTAAATAAAAATAAAAACGTATTAAGAATAAAAGGTAAAATGAAACACAAAATAATCACAACAATGAATTGACTAAGAATATCTAGTCTTATATATCGCTGTTTTAAATCATTAATTAATTCCATCTATTATCATTAAATTGATTTCTTTTCCAATACCATAACATTATAAAGCCTGTTAAGGCTCCACCTATATGAGCATAAAAAGCTGTATTTGATGGACTTAAAATAGAAACGCCAGTAAAAGCTGAAAAAAGATCCATAAGAATAATTACAGGAACAAAATATTTAGCTTTTATAGGAATTGGTAAGAAAATTAGCATTAGTTCAGAGTTAGGAAACAAAAAAGCAAACGCCACCAGCACCCCATAAATTGCCCCCGATGCACCTACCAGCGTAGTGTTAAATAACGAATAAGCATTAGTTAAATCATTTTTGCCTACATAGTTTAAAATATTTCCATCATAACTACCATTAATAAGTATATCATTAAAAGAATTCAATGACACACCATTTAAATTCAATACAGAAAAAACAGATTGAATTTCAAGATAATTAGCAAGTAACTGTAACCCTGCTGCACCTAAACCAGAAGAAAAATAAAAAAATAAAAATTTCTTTTTCCCCCACATTTGTTCAAGTGGCGAACCAAACATCCAAAGCCCAAACATATTAAACAAAATATGTGAAACACTTCCATGCATGAACATATGTGTTAAAAGTTGACTAATAAGAAATTTATCATTTTCAAAATAATGAAGAGCTAAAATATCGTAACCTATATCTCCTAAAAATTGAGATCCAATAAAAAATATCACATTAATTATTATAAGCTGCTTTACAGTTTCTGAAATACTTCTCATTTAAAAAACATTTTATTTATTTCTTTTGTTGAAATTACTTTGAATATCAACTTGTCAAAAGGAGATACGTTTGGATCCTTACAAGCAAACAAGTCATTAGCTAAAGATTCTAAGACTTTTTTCTCTAATTTAATATTAGATTTTATTGAAGAGCTTTTGGATAAAATTTTAGCTAGAAAATCATTAATTGTATGACTAGTTTTTTGAAATTCTAAAATTTGACTATCAATAAGTTCTTGAAAAAGAGCGTTAATCTGATTTTCACTAAAAAAAGGATGAATTCCTGATATTTCAACTCCTCTACTATCAAACTTACCGAACTTAAACCCTAAATGAATCAAAGAATTCTTAACTAATTCTAGCATTCTGATTTCTTCACTATTAAAATCAAGTTTAATTGGAAAAATCAATATTTGAGTAGAATTATTCGAAAAAGAAAGCTCACTTAAGAACCTTTCATAAAGTATTCTCTGATGAGCTCTTTGTTGATCTATAATCACAATTCCAGCGCTAGTTTTAGTGATTATATAATTCAAATTTAATTGAAATACAGGAAAAGCAATAAAACTATTGTCTTCAAAAAGGTTTGAATCTTTATTTATATTTTCAAAAGAATTCTCTAAACCTTCAAAAGAGAAATCTTTAGAAGAGAAAGTGGATGATACTTTAGGCTTATCAAAAGGATTAAAAGCTGTATCATAATCGACTTTAGGAATAGAAGCTTCTTTATCTTTATAAGAATAGGGTGTGTTTAAATTAACGCTACTTTCAAAATCAATCGTAGGAGCAATATTAAACTGTCCTAAACTATGTTTTATTGAGGATCTTAATATCGCATAAATAGATTGATCATTATCAAATTTAATTTCTGTCTTATTTGGATGAATATTAACATCAATTGTATCTGAAGGCACTTTAAAACTTAAAAAATAAGAAGGATGATGATTGTCAAAAATCAATCCATCATAAGCTGCTTTTACAGCATGATAAAGATTAGAACTTTTAATAAATCTATTGTTCACAAAAAAAAATTGCGCAGATTTAGTTCTTTTAGAATATTCAGGCTTATAAACAAACCCTTCAATAAATGCAATATCTGTATTTTCTTTAATTGGAACCAATTTCTGCTCAGATGATTTCCCAAATATCCTTACGATTCTTTCCTTAAAAATAGATTTTTTAAGGTTAAATAATTCATTTTCATTATTAACAAATATGAAATCTATTTCGTGATTTATTAAAGCTATTCTATGAAACTCATCAATAACATGTTTTAGTTCAACATTATCAGATTTTAAAAAATTTCTTCTAGCAGGGATATTATAAAAAAGATTTTTTACAGAAATAGAGGTTCCTAAATTACTAACAACTTCATTTTTAGAAACTAAAGTTCCACCTTTAAGTCTAATTTCATTTCCTAAGGGAAGATCATTCTTAGTTTTTGAAATTATCGTCATATGAGATACAGATGAGATACTTGATAGAGCCTCGCCTCTAAATCCCATTGTATTCAAATTAAACAAATCACTTGATTTTCTAATCTTGGATGTGGCATGACGTAAAAAGCACTTATTTAAATCCGTTTTATTCATACCAAAACCATCGTCAATCACTTGTATTAAAGTTTTTCCTGCATCTTTAATTATGAGTTTGACTGATTTAGCACCACTATCAATTGAGTTTTCTAAAAGCTCCTTGACCACGGATGATGGTCTTTGAACCACTTCTCCTGCTGCAATTTGGTTTGCTACATTTTCAGCAAGCAACTTAATAATACTCATAACAAAGATTTATTAAAAAATAGTAAGGTCAAAATCAATTATAAATAAAAATACAAGAATTAAAATAAAAACTATAAGAAAAAATATTTTTGAAAAATGCGTATTGGTTCTGTTTCTTGAGGACTTTCTAGCTTCACTCCATTTTGAAGATACATCAACTGAACTATTTGAGTTTCTTTGCTTAGAGTACATCGAATCAAATTCATAAATATTTTCAAAAGAATTATCCTTTGAATATCTTGGCCTGTAATTAAAACGCTTGTTTTTATTTAGTTTAAATAAATTAACTTTCAATCGAATAAATATTTAGACTCAAATGTACAAAATTGAGTCTAAAAATTCGTTCAATTCTTCTCATAGGAATCATTATATTTGTGGAACATGAAAATTGAAAACATTAAAGTTTTAAAAACACTACTATCTGAAAGTAGAGATTTAATAATAATTCCACATACAAATCCAGATGGTGATGCAATTGGCAGCTGCTTAGCTTTGTCTCATGTCTTAAAAAGAAATGGACATAATTCATCAGTAATATGTCCAAACAAACCTCCTCATTTCTTACACTGGTCTCCTGGATTTAATGATATATTATATTTCGATTCTGAACCAGAAAATTGTCAAAAAAAAATAGAGAAATCAACATTGATTTTTACATTAGACTTTAATGATTTAAATAGAATAGGAGAGTTAGGTGATCTCGTAAAATCTAGTAGTTCAAAAAAAATAATGATTGATCATCATAGAGATCCAAAAAAATACGCTGACTTAATGTTTTCAGATCCAGAAATAGGCTCAACATGTGAGTTGCTTTTTGAAATAATGATTTCTTTGGGTTTTGAAAAATCAATTGATCGTGATATTTCTACTTGTATATATCTTGGTATTATGACTGACACAGGTTCATTTCAGTATTCAAGTGTCACATCAAGAACACACCAAATAGTTGCGCAATTGATTGATAAAGGAATTAATCAAAATGAAATTCATAATAAAGTTTATAACGACTCTTCTTCTAGCAGATTGAAAGTTTTAGGGTCTGCTCTTAGCAATCTAAACCTTTTAGAAGATTTAAAAACAGCATATATGTTTTTAAAAAGAAATGATCTTGAGAAATTTGATTACCAAAAAGGTGATTCTGAAGGTATTGTGAATTACGGCCTTTCATTAAAGAATGTTCTTTTTAGTGTTATTTTTATTGAAGATACAAATGACAATAACAATGTTAAAATATCTTTTAGATCACAAGGTGAATTCTCATGCAATGAATTTGCTGGAGAACATTTTAACGGAGGAGGTCACATTAATGCAGCTGGAGGAAGAAATGATGGAAATGCAGAGGATGCTATCAATAAATTTTTAAAAATATTACCTAATTATAAAGAAAAACTAATCAATTAATTATGAAAAAATATAGCTATTTATTTATCTTAATCCTTATAACATCATGCGCTAGCTCCCACCCTGACCTGAGTGAAGGTTTGTACGCTGAACTAAAAACTAATAAAGGAGATATTTTAATAAATTTAAACTACAACAAAACACCTGTAACGGTAGCAAATTTTGTTTCATTAAGCGAGGGTAAAAATAAAGAAGTAAGTCCAGAATATAGTAAAAAAAAATATTACGATGGCTTGATTTTTCACAGAGTCATTCCCGATTTCATGATTCAAGGAGGAGATCCACTAGGATCAGGACAAGGAGGACCAGGTTACAAATTTAAAGATGAGTTTCACAAAGATTTAAATCACGATTCACCTGGTATTTTATCAATGGCCAATGCAGGTCCAAAAACTAACGGCAGTCAATTCTTTATAACATACAAAGAAACTCCATGGTTAAATGGCAAACATTCTGTTTTTGGAAAAGTAATTGAAGGAATGGACATTGTCAACTTAATTGAACAAAATGATACAATTAAGAAAGTTTCAATAATAAGAGTTGGAAGAGATGCAAAATCTTTTAAAGCTGCTAAAGTGTTTTCTAATCATTTTGCTGAAGATAGTTTAGAAATTAAAAAGAAATTAGCAATACTAGAAAATACAAAACTAGGAAAGAAAAAAAATCACGAAATTCAAAAATTAAAATCTATTTCCACTAGTTCAGGCTTACAATACATTAAAACATACAAGAGTAATGGTCAAAAAGTAGATCCTAATAAAACTGTAATGACTCATTATGCAGTATACTTTGAAGACGGATCTCTTTTAGATACAAGTATTCTTGAAATTGCAGAGCTATATGAAATAGTAAATGTTCAGAAAAAAAATGCAAATGGTTACGTACCACTTGAATGTAAGGTTGGTCCTGATGATGCTCTTGTAGCTGGTTTTAAAGAGGGTTTAAAACTGTTAAATGTTGGAGATAAAGCAACTATTTTTCTTCCTTATTACTTGGCTTATGGAGAAGCTGGAAGAGGATCCATGATTCCTCCTAAAACAAATCTAATATTTGAAGTTGAAATAATAGAATTAAAATAATTTTTTAAAGGAATGTTAAAAACAAACATCATTCCTGTTTTAAAAAAACAATTTATACTATTTGTTTTTTTCTTTATTATAATATTTTTAGAGTTAATTAAATTTGATTCTAATTTAATCGAAAACTATTATAGTACTTTCTTATATAAATACAGCTCTAGTGTTTTTTTATATATTTTCGGAAAATTACCTTTCTCAGTTGGGGATATTCTCTATTTATTAACTCCCTTTATTATCTATTTTAATATTAATAAAGAAAACACTAGAAGAAAAAATATTAAAAATTTATTATGTTTTCTGATGTTAATTTATATAATTTTTCAATTTCAATGGGGATTGAACTACCACAGAACTCCTCTTAAAGATAAATTACTTATTGAACACAACTATAGCACTAAATCTTTAATTAATATTACCGACTTATTTATTAGAAAAACAAACAATACACAAGAAGAACTTTCTAAAAATGATACTTTACCCGTTATATTCAGTGACAATAATAAAGCGATTTATAATGCATCTATAAAAGCTATCCAAGCATTAAAAAAGAATAAATTTATAAATGAAAATGCTCCATTGATTAGTCTTAAAAATTCTTTATTCAGTACTCCTCTTTCTTACATGGGATTTAGCGGATACATCAATCCTTTCACCTTGGAAGCTCATATAAATAAAAACATTCCTAAAATTCAAATTCCAACAACTATACTCCATGAAATTGCTCATCAAATGGGTTATTCAGCTGAAAACGAAGCAAATTTTATTGGGATTATTGCCTCAATTGAATCAAAAGATAACTTAGTTAATTACAGCGGAAATATACTTGCACTAAAATATTTATTAAATGAACTATACAAAGTTGACAAATTAAGTTATGATCTCCTTTATTTAAAAATAAATAAAGGAGTTATAAAAAATATACGTGAAGCTAGAAAAGAGATGGATAAATTTAATAATCCTTTAGAACCCTATTTTAAAAATATTTTTGATTATTTCTTAAAGGCAAACAACCAAGTTAATGGAATAAAAAGCTACAACTTGGTTGTTAATTTATTAGTGAATTACTACACTAGTCCAAAATAATTGGCGCGCCAAGTTGATTTAACTTGTTTTCAATAGCTAAAGTAGAACTATTAAAAATTTGTATTTCGACTTTTAACTTATCCCACATATTTTTAGCTATTTCAAAACTATCCATATGAAGTTTCGTAGGTCCATAAGAGTTACCATAAAACCCTCTTTTAGCAACTGATAACCTATCCATTATTGTAGGGTAATCTTTTTCTCCGATTTCTTTTTTAGACTCATTACCAGAAAACACGGAATCAATACTAGTCATAGCTATGTAAAGATTATTCAATTCACTTAGTAAAGAAGAATTATCAGAATCAATTAACTTAATAGCAGTTTCAAAAGAAGATAATTTTTGTTTTGATTTCCTAAACCTATTCATTTTTAATTCTAAATTAGATTGAAAATCAGTTAAATCATTTGTGTAAGTATCTAATTTAGATTCTAAAGGATTAATAAGAATATTCTCTCTTATTACATTAACATTGAATTTTTTATTTTCTGACAATTTAGATAAATTCCCCTTATCATTTTTAAATAATTGAACAGTATATAAACCTGATTTAACAGAAACCGACCCTATGTTTCCTCTGCCTTTCGAGTTAGTGTTAATAGTTGAAACTATAGGTTTTGTCAAATTCCAAGCAATTCTATTGATTCCTTTTTTAGATGATCCATCTACTCTATCAACAAGTTCACCTTTAGAGTCTCTAATTTCTAAAATAATATTTGATTTTTTTTCTGAACTTTCTTTATCTAATTTATCCCATCCAGGAAAAGGAATATTTTTTTTTGATTTATTAAGTTCTTTTTCTGTTTTCTTCCTTTCTCCTTTTAAAGTTTTGGTTGACTCTGGGATATAGTACGAAATAATAGCCCCATATGGTGGGTTTTTAGCTGAATAATACGAACTACCCTGACTTGAGGTTCCAGCTCGAATTGGATTATATTGAATTGCATCTTTAACGTCAAAAAGTATAGTCTCGTTACTATTTATTTTATTGAGTTTTCTTAATGGACTATAATCGTCTAACACATAAAATCCTCTTCCAAAAGTAGCTAATACTAAATCGTTCTCTCTTTTTTGAATAGCAAGATCTCTTATAGATATTGTAGGTAGCCCGCTGGAAAACTTAATCCATTTTTCACCTTGATTATTAGAAAAATACAATCCATATTCAGTAGCTAAAAAAAGAAGATTTGGATCTACATGATCTTGAACAATTCTCCAAACCATAGTCTCTTTTGGAATACCTTGAGTAATGGATTTCCATGTTTTTCCTCCATTTAAACTTTTATATAAGTATGGGCTGTAGTCTCCGAACTTATGATTATCAAGTGCTACATAAACAATGTTTTCATCATGTAAATCAGCTTTAATATCATTTACAAACGAAGTTTTAGGAACTTCGGGTAATTTGTCTACCGTAATAGAGTACCATTCTTTTCCATTATTTTTTGTTGAATGAATTAATCCATCATCTGTACCTACATAAATATAGTTTTCATTTAATGGAGACTCGCTTAATGATGTTATAGTATTATAAGTTGACATAGCATATACGTCCCAAGCAGCATCCCAACTCTGCTGTCTTCCCATAATTGGTAATGACATTCTTTCCTGATTTAAAGTTAAATCTTCAGATATTGGAGCCCAACTATCTCCCCTATCATCAGATCTCCAGACTCTTTGAGAACCAAAATATAAACGTTTAGAATCATGATTGCTAACAAGGATTGGCGAATCCCAGTTGAACCTTTCGTATGGCTCGTCAATTCCAGAGTGAGGTTTGATAAAAACAGCCTCTCCTGTTGTTCTATCTACCCTATGAAGGTTTCCTTGTTGAGATTGCGCATAAACAATATTTGGATTTCCAGGCTCGGTAGCTGGTTGATGACCATCTCCACCAAGAAGAACAAACCAATCACTATTAACTATCCCATTAGATCTAAAGGTACGACTCGGACCGCCCTGAGAATTATTATCTTGAGTTCCTCCATATATATTATAAAAAGGCTCTGAATCATCCAAAGCCAATTTATAAAACTGAGTGATTGGTAAATTATTTACAAACTTCCAAGTTTTTGTGTTATCAGAAGATTCATAAATCCCACCATCTGAACCAACTAAAACATAGTTTGGGTCATTTTTTTTAAATGTCATTGAATGATTATCTGAATGTTTACTTCTTTCATTCATTTTATAAAAACTCTTACCACCATCATCTGAAACTTGAACTCTAACATCCATTAAATAAATTTTATCAAAATAATGAGGAGATGCTACAAGTTCTTGATAATAATGAGGCCCTGTTCCCCCAGAAACGGTGTCAGACATTTTACTCCAGCTTTCCCCTCTGTCTGAAGACCTATATATGGCACCTTTCTTTCTATCTAGTTCAATAGCAGCATATAACACATCTGGATTTATTGAAGAAATTGCTAAACCAATTTTGCCCATATTCCCTGATGGAAGACCAACAGAAAGCTTATCCCACGTCTCTCCAGCATCAGTACTTTTATACAAACTAGTACCTGGCCCTCCTCCAATATAAGCTGCTACATTTCTATGTCTTTGCCAAGTTGCAGCATACATAACTTTTTTATCTCTTGGATCAACTACAACGTCAGTGACTCCGGTCCATTCATCTACATCTAACACATTTTTCCAACTATCTCCTCCGTTAGTAGTTTTATACAACCCTCTTTCTCCCCCTGAAGACCAAAGTGGACCTTGAGAAGCAACAAAAACTGTATTGGAATCATCTTTATCAATAATAATTTTTGAAATATGTTCTGACTTTTTCAATCCTTTATTAATCCATTTTTTTCCTCCATTATAAGAGACATAAACTCCTTTTCCGATTCCAACATGTCTTCCCCCTACATTTTCTCCAGTACCAAGCCATATAACACTATTGTTGGTAGGATCAATACTTATAGATCCGGTTGAGAAAAAAGATTCATTATCAGTTAAAGAGGACCAAGTACTACCAGAATTTGATGTTTTCCAGACTCCACCTGAACCAACTGCTACATACCATTCATTTTCATTTGATGGATTAATTGCAATATCAGCTATTCTTCCAGACATGAAAGCTGGACCAATGCTTCTAAATTTGAGCCCAGAATACAATGAGCTTTCATCAGACTTTTTATCTTCTTTTTTCTGAGAATTAACAGATGGAGATAAAAGCAATAGAGCAATAATATATGTTAAGTTTTTAAAATAAGACATAATAAATAAAATTTGGAATTACATAAATATAATTAATAATATCGATTTTTTCATTTTAACTTAGCATCATGGCTAGAAAAAATAAAAAATTCAGTTCAGTTGAAATTATTGACATTGGCTCTAAAGGTCAATCAATTGCAAAATCTGATGATGGTATAGTCTTAATGGTTAAAAAAGGTGTTCCTGGAGATTTAGTTGATATTGAAACTTACAGAAAGAAAAAAAATTATTATTTAGGAAATATCACTAAATATCATTCAATGTCTAAATTAAGAACTAAGGCAGAGTGTGAACATTTTGGAACATGTGGAGGATGTAAATGGCAAGATGTCACTTATGATGCTCAAACTGACTTAAAGGCAAAAAAAATTAAGCATACTATTCAAAATGTATTTGAAAATTGTAAAATCGAACCAATTATCAAATGTGAAAATCAATATTTTTACAGAAATAAATTAGAATTTTCCTTCACTGACAATAGATGGTTAACCAACGAAGAAATTTCTAATTCTGGAACTGATTTAGAAAGAAGAGGAGTTGGTTTTCATATTTCAGGGATGTGGGATAAAGTTGTTGATATTAACAAATGTCACCTTCAGGCTGAACCATCTAATGAAATCAGAATATCTATTAAAGACTTTGCAATTAAAAATGACATTTCTTTTTACAATTCTAGATTAAAAAAAGGATTACTTAGAAATTTAATGATTCGAAACACTAGTTTAGGTCAATTCATGGTCATTGTTCAGTTTTATGAAAATGATTTAAAAAATATAGAATTAATTTTGAATCATTTAAAAAATAATTTTATACAATTAAGTTCTATTCAGTTTATTATAAACAGTAAGGATAATGACTCTTTTTATGACCAAAAGATTAATTTATTTTCTGGCACAAAATACATTGAAGAAACGATTGGAGAATTAAAGTTTAAAATTTTTCCTAAATCATTTTTTCAAACAAACATAAAACAGACAATCAAGCTTTATGAAGTTGTTCGAGATTTAGCTAATTTAAATGGAAATGAAATAGTTTACGATTTATACTCTGGTTTAGGCACAATAACACAGTTTTTGGCTAAAAAAGCAAAAAAAATTATTGGAATAGAAAGCATAGGAGAAGCTGTCACTTCTGCTAGAGAGAGCTCTATTTATAACAAAATAAATAATGTAGAATATGAGGCTGGAGATATGAGAAAAATATTTACATCTGATTTTATATCAACTCATGGAAATCCTGATGTAATTATCACAGACCCCCCTAGGGAGGGAATGCATAAAGATGTTATTAAAGAAATTTTAAAGTTAGACACTAAAGTAATTGTTTACGTAAGCTGTAATCCATCTACCCAATGTAGAGACTTGGAATTATTGAAAATAAAATATGATATTTTCAACGTACAACCTGTAGACATGTTCCCTCATACTGATCATGTCGAAAATGTTGTACTTTTAAAGCTAAACAAATCACTATAACAAATTGAAAAAAAAT
>Ga0308018_10001020_pt1 | contig 13304 bp, 14 predicted proteins | sample Neamet282_FD_203130 | JGI IMG/M metagenome (GOLD analysis project Ga0308018, IMG submission 203130) | Marine microbial communities from water near the shore, Antarctic Ocean - #282 | ecosystem: Environmental > Aquatic > Marine > Unclassified | place: Southern Ocean | collected 2014-10-01
TGCGTTCACCGTTAACTGGGCTGTAATCGGCGCAGACGGTCACACAGTAGCCGATAGCTATAGCTTTACTGTCGATCCTAGTATCACTGAAGAACATACTGGCGAATCTGCAGGCAACAGCCATTAATTTTAAATAGACAACTCGATGTTTATACTCCCTGGCATTTGGGAGCTAGCAAGCCTCCTAGCTAAATTACTTCTCTACGTCGGCGCCTTCAGTATTGCTGGAGGCTGCCTGAGTGCTTGGCGCTACTCAAACGCAGATAGAGCTCTGCTGTTCTCAAACTTCTCCTATATCTTTGTCGGCACGGTGATTGGTTTTCACGGGGCCCTCCTGGGTTTCCTTGTGCAAGTGGGGTTGATAAACGATAGCGGTCTGCCAGGTATGTTTGACTGGGGGATGATATCGATATTACTCGGTACAGGCCTTGGTGATGTCACCTTGCTACGGTTGCTCGCGTTTATACTTGCAGGCGTGAGTAGCGTGATCGTTCTCAAGAAGCTCCAACGCTCGAATATTGATCTCAAGAACCCCCTAACGCGATTATTGTTTCTCCTGCAGTTAGTAGCTCTGCTGGCATTGGCTTTTTCTCATAGAATATCGGGCCATGTGTCTGTTTTAAGTCTAATGGCGCAGATATCAATAGTGATGCATTTCGCTGCATTCGCGTTATGGATAGGCTGTCTCTATCCCTTTCTGCAATTGAGTAGAAGCGTGGATATTGATGTCCTTGAGAAAGCATTAAAACGATTCGGAGATAACGCGATTGTGATCCTCTTCGCACTTTTTCTGGGTGGGGGGGTAATGTTATACGAGTTGCTTGAGTCTCCCATGACCTTAATTAATTCAGATTACGGCTTGGCTTTGTCGCTGAAGCTGACTCTGGTATTGGTAATGTTAGGAGTCGCTGCCATGAATAAGCTGATGTTGGTGCCAGTGTTGATTAGCAGTGGCAGTAGAGTCAAGTTGCAGAGATCTATTCGCTACGAGCTGGCAATTGCAGTGGTCATACTCGTTGTCACGTCCTACTTATCTACGATAGTAGGCCCTGCAGGGCATCAGATGTAGAGATTGTTAAGTAAGGTTGCGGCCGTTAGGGGAGTTGGAATCAGCTGGATGGATATCTTCTAATAGGCGGCTAGTCTCCAAAGTGTTGAGATTTAGTGTGATCAACTCGGCCGTCTCGCCGACCGTTGAATACATCACCGCTGTTGTCATTGAGGGTTTCATTGCAAACAATAGATTATTTCCCACCGGCGACCACGCTAGATTGAAAACGTGTTGACGGCTGTAGTAGACGGGGATGGGCTCTATTGCTGTGCCCAAGCCGCCTAAAAAAATGGTTGATCCTCTAGTGTCGTATTGAATGAAAGCATATTGCTTTTCGTCTAAGGACACGACTGGTGTCGCGATATACTCGACGGCGCTCGAGTTGCTGTCGGTAGTACTCAGCTGTAATTCGCCGCCTTGGTAATCTGGCTTATTGTCTAGTAGCTCATCGCTTAATAGGGCAGGAGAACTCACCCTATCGAACTCTCGATCAATTAGCCTCCCAGCTTCTAGAGAAATCCAGCCGGCAATGAGTAAGCATAGACAGGCAGCTGGAGCCGCAGCGCCAACCCTTAGGACAGGCATCGTGAATAGGGCAGTCCAACGCGAGTCATCGATTAGTGATGAGGGGGCAACTTCGGCTTCAAGCGGCTCTATCCGAGGAAGGAGGCGGTAGCCGCGCTTGGGGATGGTCTCAATATAATTCGGAGCCCTAGAGTCTTGGCTCTGGAGCTGCTTGCGCAGTTCGGATATTGCGCGCGTAAGTGAGTTTTCATTGACGACAACTCGGGGCCATAATGCCTGAACTAGCTCTTCTCGAGAGAGAACTCGATCTTCGTTTGCCCCAAGAAAGCAAAGCAACTTAATTAGGCGTGGCTCTAACTGACGCTCTTCGTTTGTCCCACTATATCTAATTCGATTTAGCTGAGGCAGCACACACCATTCGCCCACGGAAAATTCGCGAGAGAGAGCGGGTTTTGTGTCCAGCTCCTGCGTCTCTCTATTCTGTTCAATCTGTTCTGGGATCAGTGTAGACATAGTTATTCCGCTAATGTTTCCTATTGCATATCAATTAAGCAAATACAGCTTTCAACATGGCAATGAAGCGCCTGCTTCTAACTTCATGACTGTATTCTAATTTATTAAGACCGGCTAAACCGCAATTTTCTCCCTCCGCAGGTTTTCTGGACATAAAATTCATCGCAATTTCAGGTTATTCGTCGGTTCTAGCCCTAAATTCAGTATTGAGGCCTGCAGAGCAATAATTCTGCGGCTCAGGTTTATTCATAAGGCTTATTAAGGAGATTTCAAGATGAGCTATCAAATATCAGTGAAATTTAGCAAAATTATTGCTATGGCTGCAGTGGTGCTATTGGTGGCCCAGGCCCAAGCGATAAGTCCCGAGGCATTGGGGCAAGGCATACCCTCGTTGGCACCGATGTTAGAGCAGGTAACGCCCGCTGTAGTCAGCATTCGAGTAAGCAAGGCTGTGCGGACATCTGGGCGTGGAAGCGAACAGATGGGTCGTCCCTACGCCACAGGCGCGGGATCAGGTGTCATAGTTGATGCCGCTGCGGGCCTGATCATTACTAATCACCACGTTGTAGCTGGCGCCTCCCGAATTACAGTGCGCCTGGTTGATGAAAGAGCACTGGAAGCGACGTTATTGGGCAGCGACCCAGGCACGGATGTGGCGCTCTTGCAGGTCGAGGCAAAAGACTTGATAGAGATCGCGTTTGCCGATGTCAGTACGGTGGCAGTTGGTGACTACGTTGTGGCAATCGGCAATCCCTTTGGCATTGGACAAACCGTGACCTCCGGCATAGTCAGCGCATTGGGCCGGGCCGGCATCAATAACGAGAACTACGAAGACTTTATCCAGACTGATGCTGCTATCAACCTTGGGAATTCAGGTGGCGCCTTAGTTGATATGGAAGGGAATCTAATTGGTATCAACACGGCAATAATAAGCGGTAGTGGTGGCAGCAATGGCATAGGGTTCGCTGTGCCAACGGATATGGTAATGAGCGTCATGGAACACCTGAAACGTGATGGAGAGGTCAGGCGCGGTCTTCTAGGCGTGGCAATAGCAGATGCGACACTCGATATAGTTGCCGCGCTGGAAGTAGATGTCGATCACGGTGCTGTGGTTACTAGTGTAATGCCCGATAGCGCTGCAGAAAAGGCTGGTGTGCAGCTTTCTGACGTCATCGTGGAAATAGATGGCAAACAGGTGCGCGGCAGCAGACAACTGCGCAATATGGTGGGACTAATGAGGCAAGACCAGCTGGTAGAACTTGTACTATATCGCAATGGCATCCGAGAATCAGTGCAGGCCAGAATAGGTGGCTCCTCGGGTCAGGCCATAACAGGTAATTCTGCCACCAGTATCATAAACGAATTTTGAGGCGGGAGATTAGTGGTGATTAAAGGCGATAATAAATATACGAATCAAGGTGTTGAAGGTTTTTATTTAAGTTAATTTGGAGCTTCGTAAGCCGCTGGATTGCGGGAGACAGATGTCATCGCCGGGGTCAATCGCTGGTCGATAGTAGATCTGGAGACATTTAGCAGGGCGACGTCTGCCGGTGCCGCAAATTCAAAGAGCAGGATCTCAGCTCTGACCGTGATTCGGGAGGGACGCAGAATTCTGATTTTTCTTTAGGGGGAAATCGAAGCAGCACTGCAGGGGAGCTAGTCGCCGTTTCAGTGAAGGAATCTTTTTGCTAAATAAGTGCCTCCGTTTGGCCGACTTAATGTACGTTAAGTCGGTTCTTTTTTGTCTGCAACATTGACTGGGAATGCACTTACGGTTGTGCTAATTGAAAAGTGTGACCCTGTTTTCAATAGTTTTATGCAATAGCTAACACAGTTAAACTGGACAGCTGGTATTGTAACTTCCCAAGCGGCCAGTTAATAAAATCGAGGAATTAGTAAAAGTCACATTGTGGCTACTTGCCGGACAAACATGGACGAATTCTTTAAAGCCAATAAATTAAAAGTTGTAAGTTTGTTTGTGGCGCTGCTGCTAAGCGCTGGATCGGCTTCAGCCGATAATCTAGATTCACACGCAGGCTACAATTATGATCTCTCGAATTTCGTTGATTGGATGGAAGGCGCCACCAGAGAAAAGGAAATCCCTGGTGTCGCGTTGGCAATCGTATCCCGAGAGGGAATCATGCATATGCAGACGTGGGGCGTCCGGAGCATCGATACGCGGGAAGCGGTTCACACCGATTCGGTTTTTCGTATCGCCTCGATGTCGAAAACTTTCGCGGGGGCATCGGCAGCGTTGCTTGTCGATCAAAACTATCAATCTTGGAATACAAAACTTACTGACTTATTTCCCAGCATGAATCTGGGCACGCGACGTTCCTCTAGCGGCATCACCTTAAAGCATATTGTTAGTCATTCAACGGGTCTAATGCCTCATTCCTATTCCAATTTATTGGATGACGGCGTTTCCTACGACCGAATTAAACCCAGCTTTTCTAAAATTCCAACTGTGTGTAAGCCTGGTGAATGCTACGGCTATCAGAATGTCGTGTTTTCAATTATCGCGGATGTGGTTGAGCAGAGCACTGGGGAAAGTTACGAGAAGTTTATTTACGATCAAATTTTTAAGCCGTTGGGAATGATAACTGCATCCGTCGGGATGGAAGCCTACTTGGAAAATGATGAAGCAACGGACCCTCATCGCAGGTCAAGAGGGGCTTGGCATACCACCTCTACTAATCCGGCGTACTATTCGGTCGCGCCTGCGTCAGGAATCAATGCGAGTATCTTCGACATGAGTATGTGGGTACGTGCAAACCTCGGTGCATTTCCAGAAATATTGGCCCCTGACTTCCTATCCCAGTTACACGAGCCGATTATCGCAACCCCTAGAGGCAATTATTTCAATCGTTGGTCCGGGCTTGAAAAAGCCTACTATGCCACTGGCTGGAGGGTGTTTGACTACAAGGGCCAGCGCGTAGTTCATCACGGTGGTGGTGTGCGAGGCTATCGATCGGAGATGGCATTTGTGCCCGATGCTAACATTGGCTTAGTACTGTTATTTAATGCGGAATCAAACTTAGCCAATGACATCGTGCCGGCGTTCCTCGATAATCTAATAGACACAGCAGATTGATTATTGCGGCATTGCCGCAGCATTTTTGATCAAGCAGTTTCTTCAATTCGTTAACTTAATAATAGGTATTCTCATGAGCTCAGTGATTGACTTGCTGAAGTCCCACCGCAGCATTAGAAAATTTACAGATCAAGCGATAGAGCCAGAACTATTTAACGAGCTGATTGCAGCGGGCCAAGCGGCTGCAACATCAAGCTTCTTACAGGGCACTACTATCGTAAGAATCAAGAAGCCTGAAACACGCGCCGCCATTGCCAAGCTGGCAGGAGGTCAGGTTTATGTAGAGTCGGCTGCGGAGTTTATGATCTTCTGCGCGGACCTAAAACGTCCAGCCAACTATTGTGATGAATACGAGAAGTCATTTGAAGGTGACTATACAGAGCACTTCATCATAGCTACGGTCGATGTTGCCTTAATGGCGCAGAGCATGGTGACAGGGGCCGAATCCGTAGGGCTCGGTATTTGTTACATAGGGGGAATTAGAAATGATCCCGCTCAGGTGGCGCAGTTGTTAGAGCTGCCCAAGGGTGTCTACCCGGTGTTCGGTCTTTGTCTTGGGTATCCCGATCAAGATCCGGAGGTTAAACCGCGGCTCCCACTGTCGGTGATAGTCAAGGAAGAAGTCTACAACGAAGTAGGTGACAAGGAGACTATTGCGGAATATGACGAGAATATTCGTGAGTACTATCGTTTGAGAACTGGAGGAGGACATGGAATAAGTTGGACGGAGCAGGTGTCTACTCTGCTAGGTGGGAAGGCCCGGCCACATATGAAAGAATTTCTTGCTGATCAGGGATTCAAATTTCGCTAGCTTGCAAGATAACAAAAGTTCACGAGGGCAATACAGCCCTCAGATAATTAGAATCCTAATTAGTTTCTCTTTGATATCGATAGGAGCCTGTCGAAGGCAATGATTCCACTTTGTCACTCACTAGCGCCTCGATCGTCTCGGATGGTGGTATTGCACCAGAGCCAAATGCAAAATTGAACTCGCCGTTTACCAGCCCGCGCCTGTCATCGGTTACTGACCAGCGCGCTGTATAGTACTCCGACTTGGGCAATTCACCAGGAATGGGCAAGACAAAGCTGTGACTCATTCGTGAGGGGTCATACTCAAAGTTGATGCTGATCCATTTGCCATCTGCGGTATAAAGTGCCAATTTTAGCAGCCGCACATCTACTCGAAAGCTCATGGTAATCATCTGCGGAGATTCAGTGAGTACAGAATCATCAGGAGGGAAGGTTACCCCGGGGGTCAGAACTCCGTGACCATGTTGGGCTAGCGATGTGGTAGAAGCTAGCAGCACAAGTAACACGCCAAACAGCAGTGCACCTACTTTGTTGCAGTATGCTTGAGGGTTCATCGACTGCGAAATCCGTCTACTGGGGTTCATAGCCTTAATCTTAGCAAAAATGCTCATCGCTCTCTATTAGATTATTGGCAATAGAGTGTTTCGAATGAGGTAAGCTTTGATCACTTCTCAACCGAAATAGACCATGGATTGCCTTGTAAGAGCAACCAAGCGACCCAGTTCATCGTAAATTCTTCCCGACTGTTGTGTATAGCCATCGGCGGCGGCCTCCACCTCGAATTCCAGATAGAACCACTCGCTTGTTAACTCTTCTGGTGCTTCGATAAATTCCAGAGACCAGCTCAATGAGCTGGCAGGTACGGGAGGCTTCTCAAAATGGGAGAGCAGAACTGGGGGTGGGATATCAGCTATGGCGACTAGTTTCTCGACAGGAAAGCTAGAGACATCTTGTTTGTGTCGTACCCACATATTTAAAAAAGGTTTGTAGTTCCCAGAAAATGGGATGCCGCCGTCGGTCCAGCAGCCATCGAAATACTGAAGAAAAGGTGGCAGGCGTTTGGCGTTGTCACTGAAAGATATGCCGCTATCTCGGTTTGGCAATTTCTTATTGCCTGCAGTGGCTGGCTTGAACGCTTCGCGAGGATTGCCAAATGCCGCCATGGCTTGTAGAGCGATCTGCCCGCCTGAAATCACGTTCGCGCTGCACTGTGTGACATTCCTGCCCTGGCGAAGAACGTTTGCTTCTACATTGACCTCCCCGGGGATTACGGGGGCAATAAAGGAAACCATTAGGGAGCGAATGGTCTGCGACTGAGCTAGTTTTTTGCGCATTGCAGTTACCGCAAACGCGGCTGATAAGCCACCAAATGCAGAACGCCCTTGTGACCAGTTCTCACTAAATCGCGTGCTGTTTGAGTCGCTATTCTCGAGTCCTGTGAGTATGTCTCCTAGATTTATATCCTGCATTATTTACCGTTTAACTCCTGTAATCCGCTTCTTAATCTCGCCGTCGTATTTCCCAAATATGATCGGCGATGATATTCTTCGTCATCAGTTTTTCGTTGTCTTGGTAATGCTTTTTGTTGCTGTGGGCGGGACTAGAAGTGGAATAGCATTGAATTCATACTCTTTTCAGATACTAAGTATTGCTCTCCTAGGACTAGGCCTATGGCATCCTGCCGTAGCACAGCGTTCTCAGATTGGCCTATCTCTTCAAGGTGAGGATATTACAGGAATAAGCATAGAAACAGAAACCGCGCCTGCAGATGATAGTGTCTTGCTCGAAGCCCCAGACCAACTCCAATTGGAGTTCCCTTATGATGTGCGCCTAGTCAAATTGACTCTTCGGAATGAGTTGCGAGACTGGGTGGATATTGATTTTCGTTACGACCCCACGATACAAGAGAAATTCCAATTGAATATTCCTGAGTTGACGGAGGCTACATACTATACCGCTGACTGGGCTATTCTGGCTGCGAATGATCGTCTTATAAGAGGGAGTTTTAGTTTTTCATTCGGCCCGGAAGCCGAGGCGCCTTCGGTGATTAAAGCGGCAGAAGCACTGGTATTAGATTCGATAAGTGCTGGTCCTAATACTCGTTTTGTTAGGCCGCCGCGTACCAATATCATCCTCAATCAGGATGAGCCAAGTTACGATCCACCTTTTACGATTAAGCTGAAAGATGGGCAGGCGATACAAACACTAGACTCTCCCGCCGAACCTCGCTAAGCCTAAACTTTAGGGGCTTACATTCACGGTGACATACTGATCGTGATAAAGGCCTCCATCGTCAGCCCGCGCCCAAAGAATATAGGCACCTGGTTCTGTGAATGTCGCTTTTACCTCGTACATGTCATTATCGGGAATCGCTGGAGGGACCCAAAGAGCTCCCCAAGGTGAATTGGCTGATGTCCGTGTATCTTCCCAGGGTTTTACCTGAGCAGGTTCGAAGCTAACTTCTCCAGGGCCTCTGAATTTATTCCAAGAGAGGAACAGGCCGTTGGTCTTACCAACAGTGGTGCGACGTGGTGGCCGCATCATGCGTTCCTGAATAGTTGCTTCGGTTTGTAGTGTGACAGTTCTACCGCGTGGCTTTGGCAAGCCGTCATCTGCGACCTGTGCGATGAGCAAGACTTCTTCGCCAACCCTAGCATTTCTGACTAACGAGCCGTTAACTGCCTCACCTTTGACGCTTACAACAGGAGCGATATTTGCGCGCGACTCAGGGCTGCTGGTTCCTGCGCCCAAAGATCCGGTTTCCGATGCAATCACCATGTTGTCTATCAGATAATCGGGGACTAAGGTTCCGTAGGCTTTGTTTGTCTCGCCATTGTGGGTAATGGTCCAGACTAGTTCCCTATCGCCCCAATCAGAAGGTACCACCACTTCAAAGGTAAACCTGTTGCGCCTTGGCAGAAAGTGGGTAGGCTGGCCTCGATCGGCTATACCTGGTGTAAAAAAGTTATTGTCGCCAACCTCGACGTCGGGTTGTTCTTCCCAATTCTCATTCATGTATCCAAAAAGCAGACTAAATGTCCCGTCATCATTAGGGCGCCAGCCTTCATAGCCCGGTTCGATTTCAGCACCGTAGCGATAGCTAAGTTGCGCCGAAGCCGATTGCATGCCAAGAGTTGAAAAGAGAATAAATCCAGCTAGCCAATTGATTTTGTTTTTCGAATATCGATTCATGCCTTTCCCCTGTAACAATTTCTTGCTGTTCGTTATTACTAATTGTCGGGTCCACGATTAATGATTTGCGTAGCTCGTCATGTTGACTCGGATCAATTCTGGCAGTATCAGTAATGATTTTGTCGTATCGAAAGCGTGCCAAATATTTGGTAATAAAAAGGGACACGTTGTTATTGGTGTCCCATAAGTTCATTAAGTAATTATCTAATGACTGGGACAGTTCGTGTTTTGGACCTCTTGCCTTTTGCGCCAAGGCATAAATGAGGTAAGTCCGATCCTTGGATCCCTGCCTGCTGGATTTACGGGGCAGCAGTGGGCATATGTTCCCACTTTTTGTAGTCTATTAGCTAGTCGCTAACATTTACTGTGATGTAGCTGTCGTGATAGAGACCACCATCATCGGCACGACCCCAGAGTATATATGTCCCTGGCTCGTCAAAAGTTACAGTGATTTCGTGTAAGCCATCCTCGGGTGCCTCGGGCGGCAACCAAAGTGCACCCCAAGGTGAGTTTGCTGAGGTTCGCGTGTCTTCCCAAGGCTTAGGCATCGGCGGATCAAAAGTTACATTGCCTGGTCCACGGTACTTGTTCCAAGATAAGAACAGACCATTCACCTTGCCAACTGTGATGCGTGTTGGAGGGCGCATCATCCGACGCATGAGGGCGTCTGCTTCGATGGTGCTCTCTCTGCGAGCGGCAGGAAGACCGTCATCTGCAACTTGAGCAACGAAGCTGATCTCTTCGCCAACCTGTGCAGTACGTATATCATCACCCTGAATTGTCACAGTAGGTGCGATATTGGCTCGAGATTCAGGGCTGCTAGTACCAGCACCCAATGAGCCAGTTTCAGACGCGATGACCATGTTATCTACAAGGTAATCGTCTTTGAGTGTCGCATACGCTTTGCGTTCGATTCCGTTGACGTTCAGCGTCCAAACCAATTCGCGCTCGCCCCAGTCGGAGGGAACGACGACTTCAAAAGTGAAGCGATTTCTTCGTGGGAGGAAATGGGTTGGTTGACCTTGATCGGCATCCCCTGGAGAGAAAGAGTTACTGTCTCCAATTACTACATCCGGCTGCTCTGTCCAATTTTCATTCATGTAACCAAACATGAAACTGAACGTGCCATCTGCATTGGGGCGCCAGCCCTCGTAGGCCGGTTCAACATGTTGCCCATACTGAAAAGTATCAGCGACAACCACACTCGAAGTACCTAATAAAAAAGCTGCAATCAGCAGGGTGTTTACCCTGCTGATTGCTTCACTAGTATGTTTGCTCATGTTTCTACTACAGCCTCAACTAATTGCCAGCAACGTCGTTTGCGTCGGTGCTCTCAGCCTCGGCTACAGGAGCAACTAGAGGTGCCAAGCAAAGAGGGCAGCCGATCACGTGATCGTTTGGGCCAAGATTGAGTGCCTGACGTCTTTCTTCCATAGCTTCGAAGAACTGATCATCAGTTAGAGTAACGCGAATGCCCAAATCGATGAACATGTTCGTCACAGAGCGGTTACCAGAACCCTGCCAGTTGCGTGGATCAGGAACGTTCGGGTTAGTCTCCGTGTTATTCATGTAGCCGACGATGTGCAGGATAGTGCCCTTGGGCAGCAGGGGTGCTGCGTTTTCTGCGTAAGGATAGCCGCGGACCCAGTTGTGGTCGTAGCCTACGCAAGAAAGGGTTTCTACGGTGTAGCCCCATATTGCCTCGAGACACATGCGTTCACCTGGAGCGTGCAGGTGTGGTTCGAAGGTCACAACCTTGGTGTGCTGGTTGAGCACAGTATAGGCGTGAAGTTCCTGGTCTTTGGCGTTTCCAGTAATGCTGATGTCTACGCCGTTGCCTAAACCGATAAAAGCGGTCTGATACTTGGGTTCATAACCAACGGGATGGAAGCGGAAACCTACTTCCATGTGAGCAGTCGTATCACGACCGTTGGAGTGCATATGCACGGAGTCGGAAACGATGGATGACCCAGCCTTCAGAAGGCGGCCAGCATCTTGGTCGAAGATGTCAGCGTTTCTGCCAACTTCATGTACAGGCCATGGAAGCGAAATTGCAGAACCACGCTCGCCATTTTCGTCAAGCATCGCTGTGCCCCAAATCATGTGGTGGAAGATATACGCGCCACCGACAGTATCTCGGCCAGTGCCGGCCTGATTGTTGACATCGTTTACTTCGACGACTTCGACAGATTTAACGTAGCGATCTTCTTCCAAATTTGTAGGAATGTAATCGATCTCACCCCACCAGTCAGGCGTGCCGGCTAGTTTTGTGACTTCATTCATGACAACAACCAAGTCAGGCTCACCGGCCTTCCACTTCAAGCTGTCATCGAAAACTAAAGCTTGTGGAGCGTCAGCCGTCTCGCCCTTAGGTGTGCCACTGCGTGCCCAAGTTGAAATTAGTGCTAACTCTTCATCGTTTAGAGAGGGGTCATCTTTGAATTCCTGTATACCGATGTCCTTCTCCATGTACCACGGAGGCATGGCGCCAGCACGGTCACGTAGAGCTGTCTTGTACTCGATCAAACCGGCGAATGGAGCAACTTGATCATAAGTCACTAGAGGCATAGGCCCGGCGCCACCGTCTCGGTGACAGTTCTGACAGCTGCGCTGCAGAATTGGCTCAATATCCTTGTGGAATGTGACTTCGCTTGATTGCGCCAGTGATACACCAGGAATCGACATTGCTGCTGCTACTGCCATACCGCTCAGCATTGATTTGGCTGAAATTATTCGCATAGTTTGCTTCTCCTCATAACTCGTCTGATCGTAAATCTATTGATAGTAAAAATCGAATTCAGTGCTTATCAAATAACTAGCGAACAATAGCATTATTCGGCTAGTAGTTGAATTTTTCTGGACGCGCAATAAGTCGAATAATTAATAACTCAACTCTGCTAATAGCCTGAAAACGAGTTCATTTTTCGTAATATTCCGAAATCAGTCAGTTCTAGGGTTAAAAAAGGGAGAAATAGCCGTTCTAAGGCTTGCTGCTGCGTAGCAGAGCCCAGAGGTTACTGCTGGCAAGTAAACTTGCGAAAAGAACTAAAAAACCGAGGCTAAACCATTGAACTGAATAGGATAAGTTTTGGTTAACATCTGCATTCACGGCGGGCCAATGGCGCACAAGCACGCCATCTTGATCTTCAGTGAGTCGAATCTCGAATGGAAACAACGGCTCATCGATAATATCGGCAATTACGTCGATTTCGAGGCTGCGCATGCGTAATGGCCAGACCGAGGCATCTATCTGGCTAGCAAGGACCCGCGCATTTTCGGGAGGTACGAAGATCTGGCCGGTAATCTCCACTGGTCCGGATACAGGGCGCAGATCCGGCGGGGTATCCGGCGGCAGGATACCCGTGGTCCAGCCCCGGCTGACCAGAATGAGTTGATCGTTGCTTTCGAGCCGAAATGGCGTCACCACTCCATAGCCAATCATCCCCTGAAAGAACTCGGCCAATAAGAGGATAGCCCGGTCATTCACAAATTCTCCCTTCATTGAGACATGTTGGTTCTGTAATTCTGGGTTTGCGCGATGCAAATGCCCTGCGGGGATGCTCTCGATCGGGGCGGCATTCAAGCTGGATTCAATTAACAGAGCCGCCTGTGCGTCGACCTTTTCTGCAGCTCGATCAAGTTGCCACAAGCCGAGGCGGGCAAAGGCGGTGGCAGTCATAAACACGCAGACTGCAAATAGCCAGTTGATGCGGATGTGAAATATCCCGACGGAGTGTTCTGATCGAAGTTTCATTTTGAGCCACTGAAAAGTTAATATATAAGCTACGGTGAGAGCGGGGCTATAGATTTGTTGCTGTGCTAATTAATCAATGCCTCAACAAGCGCAGGAAGACTAATTCAGATCAGCCGGGAATTCAATTGGCACGCGGACTTAACTTCCCTACTAACACCAGAAGCACCAATGATAGGGAGGGCGATAGTAAGTTATAAGCCGGCCGCAAACTATTACAGCACACCAACACACAAGGGAAATTCCGGCTATGATCTTGGCGCGTAAAATCAGGGGTGATGCAGAGGCCCGAGACTTAACATCTCCGGCTGTGGTCGCATAGAAAAACATCATATTAATGCCGGCGATCAGCATAAAGAATAGTTTTG
>Ga0308018_10001022_pt1 | contig 13278 bp, 10 predicted proteins | sample Neamet282_FD_203130 | JGI IMG/M metagenome (GOLD analysis project Ga0308018, IMG submission 203130) | Marine microbial communities from water near the shore, Antarctic Ocean - #282 | ecosystem: Environmental > Aquatic > Marine > Unclassified | place: Southern Ocean | collected 2014-10-01
AAGAACGCTTACAAAAAAGAGGCTTCAACTTTAAGAGTGATACAGATACAGAGGTTTTAGTAAACCTTATTGAAGATATCTTGATTAGCGAAAATGTAGACCTCGCAGAAGCAGTAAGAATAGCATTAAACCAAGTTGTGGGAGCCTACGCTATCGCAGTGATAGAAGAAGGAAATCACGATCAAATTGTAGTAGCTAAAAAGGGAAGCCCTTTAGTTATTGGTATTGGCGAAGGCGAATACTACATCGCTTCGGATGCTACACCATTTATAGAATACACAAAACAAGCTGTATACTTAGAAGAAGAGGAAATGGCTGTGCTGTCTCTTACTAATGGAATAGAGCTCAAGAGTATTACCAACGAAATTAAAACGCCCTATATTCAGGAATTAGAATTAGAGCTAGAGTCTATAGAAAAAGGTGGTTACGATCACTTTATGCTAAAAGAAATAAACGAGCAACCAAAATCGATATTTGACACCCTTAGAGGGCGCTTATTAGTTGAGGAAGGAACGATACAACTGGGTGGATTTAATGAATTTGAAAACAAATTCCTTAACGCCGACCGTATTATAATAGTTGCCTGTGGTACCTCATGGCATGCTGGTTTAGTAGCCGAATATCTTATTGAAGACTTAGCTCGTATTCCTGTAGAAGTTGAGTACGCATCAGAGTTTAGATACCGAAATCCTATTATTACAGAGCGCGATATAGTAATTGCTGTTTCTCAATCTGGTGAAACTGCAGATACACTTTCCGCTATAAAATTAGCGAAAGAAAAAGGAGCGACCATATTTGGGGTTTGTAACGTAGTTGGTTCTAGTATTGCTAGAGAGGCACATGCTGGAGCATACACACACGCAGGTCCGGAAATTGGAGTTGCATCCACTAAAGCATTTACAGCGCAAGTAACTATATTTACGCTCATAGCATTAACATTGGCTCGGAAAAAAGGTTCTATTACAGAGTCAAAATTCCGACAGTTAATTAATGAGTTAGATGCAATGCCAGCTAAAGTTGCTGAAACTTTAAAGGTAGATGCTCAGGCAAAATATATTGCAAGTGTTTATAAAGACGTGCCGAACTGTTTGTTCTTAGGTAGAGGAATTAATTTCCCGGTAGCTCTAGAAGGAGCATTAAAATTAAAGGAGATTTCTTATATCCATGCTGAAGGTTATCCTGCAGCAGAAATGAAACACGGACCTATTGCTTTAATAGACGAAGCTATGCCAACCGTTGTAGTAGCAACAAAAACAGAACACTACGAAAAAGTAGTGAGTAATATACAAGAGATTAAAGCTAGAGAAGGGAAAATTATTGCGGTTGTAACCCAAGGAGATACCGTAATAAGTAAAATTGCAGATCATGTGATTGAAGTACCCGATGTAGACGAACGTTTAAGCCCACTGGTAACCACAATACCACTACAGCTTATATCCTATCATATTGCAGTAATGCGAGAGTGCGACATAGATCAACCTCGTAACCTAGCAAAGAGTGTTACCGTAGAATAAAACAAAAAAGGCTTCCATATGGAAGCCTTTTTACGGTTATACAGATTTATAAAAAATCATTATTACCTATCAACAACAATTTTCTTTTCGGCAGAACCATCGTTATAAATGTCAATCAATGGAGTATTGTATATTTCTTTTGAATTTCGACCTAAAAAATCAATAGTTCGTACAAGTTTTCTATTGCTAGAATTATTTAAGTCTACTACAGAGGTACTTAATGCGTTCCCCTCAGAATCCGTTTTTATAACATACATATCACCTGTATAACCAAACCCTCCATTTTTCATTCCTGCTACAATATAACCATCATCTGTAGTTTGTTGTACACAATAACCAAGATCAGTCAACTCACCACCAAAAAACTTCAACCACTCTTCATCTCCATTAATATTTGTTTTTATTAAACAAACATCCAAGCCAGAAGTAAGTGAAGATTCAGATGCACCAGTTATAATATAGCCATAATCTGTAGTTTCTTGAATTGAGTAACCATAATCGTTGCCTTGAAACCCAAAAGTTTTAGACCACAATTCTATTCCATAATTATCAGTTTTTAGGATATAACAATCCGATTGGCTATTACCATAAGAGTAAGTATAGCCAGCAGTTACAAAACTCCCATCAGAAGACTGCAAAATAGATCTTCCACAATCTATATTTTCTCCTCCATAAGTTCGTGACCAAATTAATTCCCCTTGTGAGTTTATTTTAATTAACAATAAATCATAATTTGAGCTAGAAACAAATACGTCACCAGTAATTACAAAACCTCCATCAAAAGTTTCGACAATTGAATAACTCTTTTCATAGCCTACACCTCCATAGGTATTAGTCCATTCAAGCTCCCCATTAGAATCTGTTTTAAGCAACCAAACATCAGTCTGTCCAGCTCCATAAGAATTAGTAATACCAGTCATAATATAACCCCCGTCAGAAGTTTGTATTACCTCGGTAGCCCAATCATTATTCTCCTCAATATACATATGTTCCCATTCAACATTTCCAAGTGAGTCCGTTTTTATTAAAAACACTTCATACCCGTTACCAGTAGTATAAATGATTGTTTTACCGGTCAAAATATAACCTCCGTCGGAAGTTTGCTGTACAGAATAAGCCCTTCCTGAGTGGTAAGGGTCTTCGCAGAATGTTTGTTCCCAGACTATTTCACCAAATACATTCAACTTAATAAGCCAAATATCTTCACTACCATTAGCAGGAGAACCTCGATGACCAGCAACCACATACCCTCCATCTGTAGTTTGACATACTGATTGACCGGCTTGATAATCAACATTACTAAATATTGATTCAAAACTCTGTGAATACCCAATAATTGACAAGAAATAAATAGACAGTGACACAATGTTTTTCATAAGCATCAGTTTAAATTAATTTAGAGCTGTATATTCATTTGAATTAAAAAATCTATTATGACTGATTGAAAAAATAAGATTTAATTTGTTAATATTGAACATGTTACTGAAATTAATAGTAGAGAATATTCAACAATCATCAATTTTTTTAGTTTTGTCCTCTACTCCATTTTCGTCAAAATATTTGAACTCTCCAATGGGTTTTCCATTGCTAAAACCTACGGAGCTTTGTAATTGACCGTTTATATAAAACAGCTCTTCTAAGCCATTTTTAAGTCCCAACTCATAGTAGGATTTGCTTTTTGTGAATCCGTTGTGGTAAAAAGCTATAAGCAACCCATGTAAAAGACCATTTGAGTATTGCATGCTAGAATACAAGCTGCCGTCTTCTGTATAAAAATTACAGCTTCCGTTGCGAATACCATCTTCATAAACAATAGTAGATTTTACTGTGCCAGTTACATAATAATCTTGCACAATTTATTTTTGAGCAAAAACAGAACTACTCAGTAGTAGAAATAAGAGCGTTAATTTTTTCATACTATAAACTTACGAAAAAATAAATGCCAAATTTTTAATGATGAATGAACAAGATGAAAAGGGTAGAAAATTATTAGGCTTCGAGAAATTTTAGCCAGACAATAAATATGAATTTTAAACCTACTTCCCGTTAAACAGTGTCATAGTTTGTGACGCGCCAATAGAAACAAAGCTCTTAGCCATTTCTGCTGCAGTTTCTATGCGTTCTTGTAATTGAGATTTTTCTTCTGATGACCAGTTTCCTAAAACATAATCAACTTGTTTACCAGTAGAGAACTCGCTACCAACACCAAATTTAATACGGGTAAAGTTAGGACTGTTTAGCGTTTCTGTAATATGCTTTAAACCATTATGTCCCCCAGCGCTACCTTTAGTACGCATGCGTAAAGCTCCAAAAGGGAGTGCAAGGTCGTCAGTGATAACAAGGATGTTTTCTGGCGCAATGTTCTCAGACTGCATATAGTAGTTTACAGCTTTACCGCTTAGATTCATATAAGTGGAAGGTTTGACCAAAAGAACAGGCCTCCCTTTAATTTTAAGCTTTGCCGTAACGGCATAACGATTTGGCTCAAAAGAAATATTGGACGCACTAGCGAGTGCGTCCAATATCTTAAAGCCTATATTGTGTCGAGTATTTACATACTCAGCGCCAATATTACCTAAACCTATAATTAGGTATTTCTTCATACTTATTCTGCAGCAGGAGCGTCGGCAGCAGGAGCAGCAGCTTCTTCTTCCTCGTCTTCTTCTACACCACGTGCAGTTTTAACAGAAACAATTACTGCAGTAGCAGCCGTTAAAATATCGAAGTTTTTAGCTTCTACATCTCTAACATAAACTTTCTCACCAATCTTCATTTCAGAGATCTCAAGAGTTACGTTATCTGGCAAGTTTTCTGGAGTAGCACGTACACTTAATTTACGAAGTGTTTTACGTAATTTACCACCGTTCATAACACCAATTGCATTACCATTAAATACAACAGGAATTTGAGTGTTTACTTCCTGACCAGGAACAAGCTCGATAAAGTCTACGTGTAGAATTTTATCGGTTACTGGGTGGAATTGGACGTCTTTAATAAGGGCGTTAATAGTAGCGCCCTCAATATCAATCGCCACCGAGTATACATTCGGTGTATAAACTAGGTTGTTTAAAGCATTCTCTTTTACCGTGAAGTGTTGGTTTGTTTTCCCTCCGTAAATAACGCAAGGTACATTTCCAGCAGCTCTAGATAATTTAGATTCCTTTTTCCCCAAATCTACACGCTTTGCAGCGCTAACAGATACTGATTTCATTTGTTTTGATTTTTGGTTTGTAAATAATTAACTAATAAAATTTTTACTAATAGACTCGTTATTAACTACGTTTTTAATCACGTTAGCAAACATTGGAGCTATACTTAACACTTTTACTTTAGGACTCGGTTTACTTGGTAAGGTATCGGTCACAATAAGCTCTAGCATTTGAGAGTTTTCTATACGTTCGTATGCTTTTCCCGACAGAACGGGGTGCGTACAAACAGCTCTTACAGATAAGGCGCCTTGTTTAAGCATCATATCTGCAGCAGCGGTAAGTGTTCCAGCAGTATCTACCATATCGTCAACCAATACAACGTGTCTACCTTCAACCTCACCAATTACACGCATATCGCCAATTTCGTTGGCCTTTTTGCGGTGTTTATAACAAATAACCATTTCGCAGCCCAAATGTTTTGCATAGGCATGAGCTCTTTTAGAGCCTCCCATATCTGGAGAAGCAATGGTTAAATTTTCTATGTTTAAATCGCGGATATGCTCTATAAATACTGAAGATGCATACATATGATCTACAGGGACCTCAAGGAATCCTTGAATTTGATCGGCGTGTAAATCGCAAGTCATTACACGTGTTGCACCTGCGGCAGTAAGCATATTAGCAACCAACTTTGCTCCTATTGGAACTCTAGGTTTGTCCTTACGATCTTGACGAGCCATTCCAAAATAAGGCATAACTGCAACAATTTGAGAAGCAGATGCACGTTTTGCGGCGTCTATCATCAATAATAACTCCATTAAATTGTCTGATGGAGGTGGCGTAGATTGAATAATAAAAACTTTTGAGCCACGAACAGTCTCTTCAAAAGATGGAATAAATTCACCATCGCTAAATTCAGAAATAATGATATTTCCTAAGTCAACTCCATAATTCTTAGCAATTTGCTCTGCCAAAACCATTGTTGCTCTACCTGAAAATATCTTTACTGTATCTGCCATTTCATCTAATGCTTTGATTACGGAATGATTAGCCATTCTTTAAGGGCTGCAAATGTAAGGAAATATATTCAAAATTAAAGATTGAAAATTGAAATATTTATTATGTTATTGGTGAAATACGTAGGATTTAATTCAAAATGAAACTTACTGTATATGCAATACGAAGAGGCATAGCTCCTACGCCCTTTTGTTTGCAAAACGAATTGTCCAAAAAATGAAAAAAATATTTTGTGGATCTCAAACTATTCTTACTTTTGCAAGATCTTTACAATGTAAGCCTTGGTGGCGGAACTGGTAGACGCGCTGGATTCAAAATCCAGTTCTTTCGAGAGTGCGGGTTCGATTCCCGCCCAAGGTACAAAGTGGGACAAATTGACTTTATAGTCATTTTGTCCCACTTTTTTTTGCTTAAAATTCTACGCCATTAGTAGAAAAAGTTAATTGACATAATGTGTGCTCCTAATTTAAGAGTTACTCTCAACTCTAGATCCTTAAGGAAAGGATTACGATAAATAGATCATCCTGATACATTATAACGAACTACTACTATATAAACCTACTCTCGATCGTTTACGTCGATTGTTATAGTCCTATTAAACAAGGCTAACCAACAATAAACCTGAAAATCATCCTACTAATTAGAACAAATCTATTGATTGGGGATTTATTTTAAAAACGTCAACACTCTAAACATCAACTGATTGACCTAAAAATAGGGTCTATTATTATTTGTTTAAACAAACGATAGTGCGATTTATATTTAAGACCCTACAGGTAAAACTCTATGTTTGTCTCAAAATAATGAGGATTTCTAATATTATAAATTGAGAGTAAATAATAGATTGCAAATGGAATAATTATTTAATTAACGAACGCTAGGGCGAAATTCAGACTAGAGGGGGATAGGTTGTTACAGCCCTAGTGCTCGTTAATTTTTAACTTTAATTGTAAGTACGTTGTATTGCTTTTTATGCTTTAAGGTTCTAATTTTAAAAAAATCTAAACCTATTTTGGCGCAATAAAACAAAATACTATTCTTTACTATTTACTTAGTTCAAATATTAAATAAATGAGCTAACCAGCGCAACAACATCCTTCATAAATTACAGTTTACTAACAGATTTTAAGAGTTATTTTTTTATTAAAAACATCTAATTTCTAGACCAATTTTTATTCTAATTTCCTTGTAAATCTATATAAATTAAACACACGTTAATATGATGACAATACTACAATGTATAAAGAAAGAAACCCTAAAATGCTCCTTATTAGTTATAGGCTTTATGAGTGCTGGAGGACTTTACGCCCAAGAGCTATATGTAGCTTCGGGGGGCAACTTAAGTGTAAGCGCAGGCGATGCACTGTATGTAAACAATAACTTAGGAATCCATGCATCTGGAAGCCTTACAGTCAATTCGAGCAGCAGCACAAGTGGCTCGCTGTTGGTTACCGGAACTTCCACAGGAAACATTGTCTACGAACGTAATATAGCAGACTCCAATTGGCATTTGGTCGCTGCACCTGTTAGTAGTCAAAGTATAAACAGTTTTGCAACTGGTAATAATGCAATTAATACAAACGGAAGTAATTATGCTATAGCCACCTACAACAATAGCAATTCGGCTGGTAGCCGATGGGAGTATTACACTACTACCTCTGCACCAAGTGCCGGTAACTTTACACCTGCAAAAGGTTACTCTACAAACAGAACTGCAGCTGGAACCTTTACATTCGAAGGCGAAATGGCAACTTCCAATGTCCCGATTTCTTTAAGTACAACAAGTGGTACACACCACTGGGCATGCATAGGCAATCCGTACCCTTCGTTTTTAAAAGGGACAGATGACTCAGAAATAAACAGTGTTTTAAAAGAAAACTTTAGTGTGTTAGACGATAGTTACAAAGCACTTTACCTGTGGGATGGTTCTGCATACCAAGCGATAAATTATGCCAGCGGATCAACATACTTAGCTCCAGGTCAATCTTTTATGGTAAAAGCACGGAGTGCAAACGAAAGTTTTAATTTTTCTGAATCTGACCAAAGTCATCAATCTGGGGTGGCTACTTTTTATAGAGTACTCTCCACACCAACCATAGACTTGTTTGTAAACAACGGTGCTGCCGAAAAAACGACTCGCCTTAAATATTACGATACTAGTACATTAGGTCTAGACCCAGGTTACGATGCTGCAGCTTTTGAAGATGGAGTACCCGACTTTTCATTAAATACCCATTTGGTGGCAGACAGTGAAGGATTAAACTTTATGCTACAGTGTTTACCTAACAATAGTTACGAAACCACTATAATACCCATATCAGTAAATGCCGAAGCTGGTACTACATTAAGTTTTAGTAGTCTGCAAAGTGGCGACTTGCCCGAAGATCTACATATCTATTTAAACGATATAGTAAACAACCAAACTACAGACTTAAAAGTAGAAAATTACGAAATCACTCTCCCCGCCACACTACAAGGTATAGGGCAGTTTTACCTACAAGCCACAGCGCAAGAGCTAACGATTACCACACAAGAACCTACAGACCTAAGTATATATTTCGTTACTAATAACACCCTTTTTATTAAAGGAATACAAGGGGATAAAGAGGCGAGTATAAAATTGTACAACACACTAGGGCGGCTAGTATTTACACAAAACTTTAATGCCGCACCAACAATACATTTGGCTTTACCAAATATCCCTACAGGAATATATATTGCAGAGTTACAAACACAGCTTGGGACTCATTCTCAAAAAATTATATCAAAATAAGGCTCTTATGGAAGATAAAAAAACAAAAGAAAGTGCTGACGAAATTTCTCGTAGAGAAGCTTTAGAAAAGCTGGGATTATATGGTAAGTATGTTGCCATTACAGCTTTTAGTACCTACTTAATTTTGCAACCTCAAAAAGCTATTGCCAGTAGTGCAGACCCACCGGGGGGAGGCTTTTAACAAACATTTAAATAAAATACAAATTATGAAACAAATACACTTAAAAAAAATCGTACAAAAGCTAGCTTTAATCTTGTTTTTAGGAACCATTTCGATTGAAACATACGCCCAAGTAGGAATAGGGACTTCTAGTCCAGATGCTTCAGCTGCTTTAGAAGTGCAAAGTACAACTCTGGGGTTTTTACCCCCTCGTATGACCAAAGCCCAAATGAATGCAATTAGTAGCCCTGTAGAAGGATTGATACTCTATTGCTACGATTGTGTGCCAAAAGGAATACATTACTATAATGGGTCGGATTTTTTAAATACAACTAATGGCCTAGTATCTAATACCACCACAGCCGGATTTGGCTCACAGCTTTCAAACATGGGAGCAAACGGGAGCTCTTTCTCTAACAATGCTACCTGCGCAATAAAAACTATTTCTTCTACAGCATGTAGTGCCGAAGAATTGTCTAATGGTATTGGTAACGACCCCGATGGCAACGGTTATACGGTAGTACAAATTGGCGATGCTACAAGTGGGTATAACCAATGTTGGATGGCAGAAAACATGCAAGACGGATCGGGTCCAACAAGTGCATGGGAAGCAGAAACAGACAATGGCTGGTATGGATATTATGGCGATGGAGACCAAATACCAGATAGCCCCCCATCGGACTTTGATGAAAAAGAAGGGTTTCTTTACCAATGGTCTGCAGTTATGAATGGGTCTGCTATAGAACGAACTCAAGGTATTTGCCCTACTGCATGGCATATACCCTCCGATTGCGAATGGCTGTTTTTAGAAAACAACTTAGGTATGAGTATTTCTCAGCAAGAAATAGATAATTCATATCGTGGTACTAACCAAGGCACGAAATTAAAACCAGGAGGGGCATCTAATTTTGACGGGATCTATGTAGGTTACAGATTTAGTAATTCTACATTCAGTATTCGTGGGTCCTACACTAGCTACTGGACTTCGTCGACAATTGTTGGAGATGGTAAGTATCGTGGTCTAGTAGGCTTTTTTTTGGGCGGAATGATTTTTCGCGGATCAACCAGCAAGGCTAAAGCTTTAAGTGTTCGTTGTCTAAAAGATTAAAACCTTTGTAATTGTTACTATATAAAGCCTGAAGCCTATTCATTAGATTATTTAAACTGTAAAAGATTAGTAGTAGCAAAACACACACTAACTGCAAACATTTTTTTTACGAATCCAAAATGAATTACTCAATCATTTGGATCACACTTAGTAAGCGTATGGTAAACGGAAGTGCAATCGCTATGAAATAATTTGAAAGACTATGAAAATAATAATAATAAATCTTAGTTTCATATTTATCAGCCTCACTACAGCAGCGCAACAGAGCATTAGAGGTACAATAGAAAACGTAGACCTTGTGTCTTGGTTAGTGATAAAGGAAAGTTATGGAACCAACAGTAGGGTTCTTGCTAAAACACAGCCATTATTAAACGGGACCTATAGTTTTACCCTATCGGATAGTTTAGCAAAAGGAATGTATAGCTTGGTCTATAATTTAAGGGAAAATGCAGCTTTTAACTTTTATTATGATGGAGAAAGCTTTGAATTAAATTTCGATGCACATCCCGAAATATTCGATATTCAATTTGTAAATAACCCAGAAAGCTCTTGGTACTATTCACAGTTAAACCAGTTGTATAACGAAGAAAACCAAATGAAGGTACTTAATGACTTTGTACGAAACTACGAGCCAAAATCAAAATTAAACAAACATGCCGTAAAGGAATATAATTCAAGGCTTCGTTCTATACAAAAAAAACAGAATTTAATAACTAGAAGTCAACATCCAACGATTGCGTTTATACAAAGACAGTACTATCCGCAAGTGGAAGATGATTATTTATTGCAAAATTATGCAAGGATTCAATGTTTTTTTGAGGAAATAGACGCGACAGATAATCTATTAATGCATTCTAACATATACACCAATAGAGTTATGGAATACATAAGCCTCTATAGTGATCAAAACGCAACAGAAGCAGATTATATTAGGGCAGTAGATCTTGTATTAACCTGGGCGTCGACTAATGATGTACTTCATAAAATGCTAATTGGATTTTTGGCAGAAGGGTTTAGCGCATTGGATATGCCAATGGTTATAGAGCATATAGATGTGCAGTATAAATCGAGACAATGCAGTGCAGATGATGATACAGCTTTACAAAATAGACTTAGTACTTATGAGCGCTTGGCTATAGGAAATAAAGCACCCAATTTCTCTTGGGGTACTACAAGCTTATACGGCTTAGAATCGGAGTATTATATAATTGCATTTTGGGCTAGCTGGTGTGGTTCCTGTGAATCTATTTTACCCTCTGTAAATACGTTTTTGACAAACAAACCAAATGTAAAATCTATTGCAATTGGATTAGATGAGGATTTAGTAGCGTGGAATTTAGCGAAAGAACCGTATCTAAATTTTACACATATAAGAGCCGAAAATAAGTGGAACTCTAAAATTGTTGAATCTTATGGAGTTTACGCAAGCCCAACTTTTTATGTTTTAGACAAAGAACATAAAATAGTAGGAAAAGCAAAAAATGTAGTGGAATTAAAAGCATTAATTCCTTAGTATAAATCAACTATACTAATGAATTATAATTGTTAGAACTCCCTTAAAATTAGCCTACATGAAGTATCAACACTATAAAATAGGTTCAAATATTGTCTTATGGATTGAAGAGACAAATAAGTATTTAGTTTTAGAACCGTTGGTATATGAAGTTTTTAAGTGCTTTAACGAGAACACTAAAAAGGTTTCCGAAACTTATTTAGCAAATACATTAAACCTCTGCGAGCAATATATTAGAGAGTCATATAAAGACTATAAAGTTCTAAAAAAACAGCTCTTAACAATCAAAGTTTCTCCTACTAAAAAAACAGATTTAGCTTCAATAAAAACGTGGCAATACTGCTGCAACTATTTGATCTATAATACAAGCATAAAACTTCGGTTTTCTAGTAAGTATGCCAAAGAACTTATTCACCCTAAATTTGCACACCTACTTATAGGGTCAGAAATCACATGCACTCATAGGTTTGATATTATTCAACAATCGAACACCTTGTTCTTGGTGCTAAATGATGAAATTGTAGGCTCTTGGTTACTAGAAGAAGCGCATTTAATGCAAGGTAAATTCGCGCTGTTGCTTATTAACTTATGTTATCATAAATCAGAATCCGATTGGATGGCTGTTTTACACGCATCTGCAGTATATAAATCTGGGAAAGCATTCGTTTTTTTAGGGGAATCTGGTAGCGGTAAAAGCACTGCGACTACTCTATTAACGATGAACGGCTACAAGCTTTTGGCAGACGATTTTGTACCCTTAGAAGCTTCGAATAAACTCATTTATTCTTTCCCAGCAGCCATCTCTATAAAAGAGCGATTATTAGAAATGATGGAGGTGTGTTTTCCACAACTAAAAAAAGCCGAATTACGACGGAAAGGAGCGCAAACGAATTACAAGTATTTGTACCCTAAATTTGCTGAATCCACTTCCGTTTCGCTTCCTACCAGGGCTCTATTATTTATAAAATACAAAAAAGGTGCTGCAACAAACTTAGAACTTATTCCTACATCTAAGGCTTTAGGGTTATTAATTCCAGACTCATGGATTTCTCCACTTCCACAAAATGTACCTTCTTTTTTAGAATGGATACAGCAAATCCCAGCTTACCAATTGGAATATTCCGATAATCAAGAATTTATAGATGTAATAGAACGTTTATGAGATATAAAAAAGCCTTCCTATTTATTGCAGACTGTTTACTCCTCAAAGAGTCGACCGCTCATAAATCAGAATTAATTTCTCAAATAAAATCAAAACAGGTAAACTGGGAGGATATTGTTAAAATTGCGTCGAAGCACCTGGTGATACCTTTGTTATATATCCGAATAAAGGAGGCTGGATTAATGGGATATTTGCCGAAGGACTTACAAGAATATTTACAGGAAATTACCGACTTAAATAGAACTAGAAATACACTTCTATTGGAAGAGGTTGTACGGTTAAATATAGTCTTTTTAGAAAATGATATTCAAGTAATCTATTTAAAAGGAACTGCACATCTTTTAAAGGGATTGTATGGGGATATAGGAGAACGAATGATTGGAGATATTGATTTATTAGTCGCTCCGAGTAAAATGGAACACCTAGCTAATATATTACAAGAATTAGACTATAAGCCTCTAGCTAAATACGAACCTAGTCTTTTCGAAAAGACGAAACACTACCCAAGACTAGTAAATCCAGCAAAAAGTTTTGCAGTAGAGGTTCACAAAGATGTAATTCAAAAAGTAAGATATAGGTATTTAACCTTCAACCACTACAATATAGAAAAGGAGCCTTTTCAATCCTATTTTCTTCCGAGCACTAAGCATTTGATTATACATAATATTCTAAACACTCAATTAAACGATAATGGGTACCTTTTATCAACTTTAAATTTACGTCAGCAATACGACTTATTACTTCTTTCGCAAATAACTAATATAGATCTGGTTATAAAAAGTACCGGTTATTTAAAGACGAAGATGCAAGCATACCTTATTAAAACAGATTATATTTTTAAGCATGTATCGGGCTTAGATTATACAAGTACTTTTAGGTCTA
>Ga0308018_10001023_pt1 | contig 13278 bp, 10 predicted proteins | sample Neamet282_FD_203130 | JGI IMG/M metagenome (GOLD analysis project Ga0308018, IMG submission 203130) | Marine microbial communities from water near the shore, Antarctic Ocean - #282 | ecosystem: Environmental > Aquatic > Marine > Unclassified | place: Southern Ocean | collected 2014-10-01
CTGCCTGCGAGGTGCGGAACCCAGCGAAGTCAATGGATTCCATGAGCCGGACGTCCCCATGAGCGCCTCGAGCATCAGGAGCACCAAGACCGCAAGAAGAAACGGCCACCAGAGCTCCGGACCCTGCCGCACACGAAAGATCGTCCGGTCCCATGCTTCGGCCCGAGATACATTGGTCACGTCATGGCCGATGGCTCCAGTCATGTCATCGTTGGCCAGTGCTGCCAGCCTTGATTCATCGGGGGGCGTGTTGAGCGCCATTACTGCGACGGTCGTGTCCTCTGCAAGGAACGTGTAGAAGCCGGCAGTGCCCGTGCCCCGGACGGTCCGAGTGCCGTCGATCTCGAAGGTCTCGCCGCTGGGGAAGCGCACATGCGTCGCGCCCGAGGGTGCGGACAGAGGGTTTCCTGTCAGCAACTCCCCTGTTCCGCCTCCGGCTCCGGCCCATTCTCCTGCTATCCAGTCGACGAACCGAAGCATCCCCGTTGACACCGGAAGGCTCGTACCGGATGTATCAAGAGAGGAACCGAGGATGAGATAACGGCGCCCCACGGCGTCCGAGCCTTCCACCGCCCACGCATTGCCATCGATCTCCGCAAGCGTGCGGGTCGGGGCGGGCGGATCACCTGTAAGCTCGAGTGCATACCGGCTGCGGACACGGACGCCATCGAGGGGGCTCGGCAGATTGGAGCCCTGAAGGTCCGACATCCCGCCGCCAGCGACCGGGTTGAGGCGCCATGGAATTCCACCGTCCGCGAGTCGACGATTGAGAGCCGGAAGTAGAGTGGCATCTGCGGGGGGGATGATTACCGCCGCGCCCGTGGCCGCACGGCGATCGAGCGACGCCCCGTTCGCCGAGATCAGGAGATTCGCCAGTGCTGAGGCGGTTGGCGTCACTCTACCAGCGTCTTCGAGGACTGCCACGGCCTCTGAGACGAATACGCCCGGTGATCCTGCGACCGCGACCGACGGTGCCGGGCGTGAACGGTATGCGAAGAACCGACGGTCGTCTGCGCGCAGCGCATCGGGATCTGCGTCGGCGTAACCCTGGATCCACTCTGTGCCTGACGGTGGCATCGCGATCGTGGTTTGCGCACCCGCCGGCAGGGTGGCTGCCCCCCGGATCCGCTCATTAACGACGAGACGCAACGGGAGGTGTGCCGAGTCGGCGTCGGTCGTCGCTTCCATGGCTGACACGGTGACTTCGGTGCGCTGGCCTTCGAGTGGGGGTAGTCCGCCCCCCACGACGACTCCCGAAAGTGCTCGGTTAGCAGGCGGACCGTCCTGCCCTGTCCAGGCTACCACCGCAATATCCCCAGCTGGGGCTTCACCCGGGATAGCGAATGCTGTGGCTTGAAGATCCGAAAGAAGGTGAATCTCTCGGTGTTCCAGGTCCGCCGTGGTGAGGAGTCGGGTCGCCCGCTCGACGGCGGCGGTAAGGTCAGCTGCGGCCTCGCTGGCTTCCGTCTCCTCAATGGCTCGGCGGGCCTCCGTCATGCTTCCAGGAATAGCCGGGAGCCACGGCTCGCCGGCACGGATGACCCAGAAGCGATCTTCGTCCGTCGCAGCGTCGAGGGTCTGCGCGGCGAGTGCCTTGAGTTCGTCGAGTACTCGGACCTCACCTACAACCAGCCCGCTGCTCATCGAGTTGTCGAGGATGATGACGGTCGCGGTCGGTGGGTGTGAGGCTCCTCTTGAAGCGAAGAACAGGCGGGCGCCGGCACTGACCACGAGGAGGAGCACGATGATCCGGGCCATCATGAGCAGGATCTGGTGGAGCCGGATCTGCCGCGCGTGCTCCCGCTCTGTACGCTGGAGATATCTCAGGGCGGGGAAGCTCATCCGTCGCGTTTCATGGCGATGGAAGAGATGCAGGTAGATCGGAATCCCGATCGAGAGCCCGGCAAGCAGGAACAGGGGACTGAGTGCGCCCATGGTCGTCGAACTCGGCCCTTAGCCGAGCCGCTCCCGTTTCCGGAGGTACGCACGAAGTGCGAGCGACATCGGGCTGTCGGTGTCCACGACCTCGTAGTCGATGCCGTGTGGCCTCAGGTCGCGCCGCCACTCGTCCAGTGCATCCCGCACGGCTGCGCGATATTCGGCTCGGATGTCGGCGACGCTTACCAGAAGCTCTTCGTCTGTCTCAGGGTCGAAGAAGCGAGCCTCGGACGCCGCGGGGAGCTCCCGCTCGCCGGGGTCGACAAGGTGGAAGACCAGCACTTCATGGCCATGGTGCCGGAGGAACTTCAGTGCTGTCAGCGTCTCGTCTCTTTCAACGAGCAAGTCTGAGATCAGGACCACGAGCCCACGCCGGCGCAGACGGATCGCAAGTTCCCGGAGCGCGCTCTCGGCGGAGGTGCCGCCTGTCGCATCGAGGCCCTGAAGGCGGCGAGCGAGTTCATGCCACTGACGGCGACCGCCACGAGGTTTGACTCGCTCGACGATACGGTCGTGAAAAGCGGCCATCCCAACGGAATCGCCTTGGCGCAGGAGGATCAGCGCGATAGACGCGGCGAGGTGTCGAGCGTACCACACCTTGGTCGGCAGCGTCCCTGGATTCGAACTCCATCCCATCGATTCGCTGACGTCGATGAGCAAATGCGCTCGAAGGTTCGTTTCCTCCTCGAACTGCTTTACATAGTAACGGTCGGAGCGCCCATACATCCGCCAGTCGATGTAGCGGAGGTCGTCCCCGGCCTGATACGCCCGGAGCTCCGCATATTCAGCAGAGAAGCCGCGGTGAGGTGACTTGTGGAGACCCATGATGAATCCCTCGACCACTTCACGTGAAATGAACTCGATACCACCCAGCTGCGCGAGCGCTGTGGGGTCGAGTAGATCGGCACGAGTGCCGGTTCGCGGGCGTGGAGACGGAGCGTTCATAAGAGCCAAGGAAGCTATCGGCCAGGGGCCTGCCTCTCAACGGGCAAATACGTGTCCGGCACCCTTGAACGGTGTGTCCTCCCAAGGTGACATGTCGGTGCAAGGTTCCTTGATTTTCAAGGATTTTGCACTGAGACGCGTGCTGCGCCTCTTCTCAACGACTGAAGTCCGCATCAGGGGGTACCGATGAGCATGCAGAAGATGGCATGCATATCATGGATTGGGGCACTCGCAGCACTGGCCGTTGTCAGCTCCGTGCAGGGGCAGGTTCCGGTTAGCGTTATGGTACAGGTCTGGTTTGATCGCGGCTCTGAGCCCGTCGTGGAGATCGGTGATGAGGTGCGTATCTACTACCGAACGAACGTCGACGCTTTTGCCGCGATCTTCCTCGTCGGTACCGATGGGGACGCTTCGCTCGTCTTTCCGTCGCATCGCGCGGTGGACGGCCTCGTCGCCGCCGGCCGGGACCACCGCCTTCGGTTTCCTGAATCCGCCCGGTGGCATGCTAGGGAAGATGTCGGGCTCGGGCACTCCGTGATCATCGCTTCGTAGTCACCCTTCGACCTCTCAACCTTCGAGCGTGTGGACGGTACTGGCTGGGATCTCGAGAGCGCCGGGGTGGGTCGCTATGAAGATGTGTATGTGGCGGCAGACGGTTTCGTCACCGCAGTGCTGCCGGAATGGGAGCAGGGGCTGGAGCGATTTGCCTTCAACCTGATGACCTACGAGGTCGCGAACGCTGAGCCCTGAGGCGCCAGGCCGATCTGCTCATACACTCGTCCTCGCGTCGTATTCACAGGGGCACGCTACCCAGTTTGACACTACTAAGTCGGGTCTCGACGAGTCGTGCACCGTCCACGGCCGACCATCCTTTGTCCCCGTCCATTATGCGGCAGGGCGCTCTGCCTATAAGGAAAGGACAGTCGCAGGAGCTGCGCACTTCCGGCGGCGGTAGAGCCGAAGGGAGGGAGAGGTCTACGAGGGTGCGAACCGGTCGGTTAACTTTGACCGCTTCGCCCCCGACCTCTCGCGCTGCGACAGCCCTTGCACACCGACCTCATTCGCAATTTCTGCATCGTTGCGCACATCGATCACGGTAAGTCGACGCTCGCCGATCGGCTTCTTGAGGGTACTCAGACTCTCGAGAAGCGTCAGATGCGGGAGCAGGTGCTCGATAACAACGAGCTTGAGCGAGAGCGTGGTATCACGATCAAGCTGCACGCCGTCCGCATGGGGTATCATGCGCAGGACGGCGTCGAATACGAGCTTAACCTGATCGACACCCCCGGGCATGTCGACTTCACGTACGAGGTCTCTCGCTCTTTGGCCGCGTGCGAGGGGGCGATTCTCGTAGTCGACGCGACACAGGGTGTGCAGGCACAGACCTTGTCGAACCTCTTTCTCGCGCTCGAGGCAGATCTCGAGATTATTCCGGTCATCAACAAAATCGATTTGCCCGGTGCTGAGCCGGAGCGCCGGCGGGAGGAAGTAGCGGACCTTCTTGGTGTCGATCCGGGGACGATCCTCTTGGCCAGCGCGAAAGAGGGGATCGGCGTACCAGAGATTCTCGAAGCTGTCGTGGCGCGCGTGCCTCCGCCGGTTGGAGACCCGAGTGCTCCGCTCAGGGCGCTGATTTTCGACTCGTATTACGACAAATATCTCGGGGCTGTCCCTTCGGTGCGCGTCATCGACGGCGTCGTGAAGCCTGGGACGAGAATCACGTTCGGGAACGTCGACGCGATCTACGAAGTCACCGACGTGGGCTGTATGCGGCTCGGTAGAATTTCGCAGAAGACACTGGGCCCTGGTGAAGTCGGCTACGTCGTCGCAGCGATCAAGGAGGTCGCTGATACGAAGGTCGGAGACACCATTCTCGACGCTGAGAATCGCTCAGAAGATTTGCTGGCCGGCTACCAGGAAGTCCGCCCGATGGTCTTCGCAGGCCTCTATCCGACGAGTTCGGACGACTATGAGGATCTTCGAGACGCGCTAGCGCGTCTGAGTCTAAACGATGCCTCGCTAGGGTACGAGCCCGAGACGTCAGTGGCGCTCGGATTCGGTTTTCGATGTGGCTTCCTGGGCCTCCTGCACATGGAGATCATTCAGGAGCGACTCGAGCGGGAATTCGACGTCGATCTGATCACGACGGTCCCGAATGTGGAGTACCACGTTGAGTTGAGTGATGGGACATTCTTGCATGTCGAGAGTCCGACGAAGCTGCCGGATCCAGGCCGTATCACAGCGATCTCTGAGCCGATAGTACGGGCGCGAATTCTGTGCCCATCGGAATACATCGGTAACGTTCAGAAGCTCTGTTATGAGCGTCGCGGTATCTTCCGCGGAATGAATTACCTCGACACCGAACGGGTGGAGCTGGACTTCGAGCTCCCGCTCTCCGAGATCGTCCTCGACTTTTACGATCGCTTGAAAGGTGGGACTCGCGGATATGCCGCGCTGGACTACGAGTTCATGGAATTTCGCCCCGACAAACTGGTCCGGCTTGATGTGCTCGTGAACGGGGAGGCCGTCGATGCGTTCAGCGTGATCATTCACGAGACGAAGGCAATGGTGTATGGTCGGGAACTCGTGGCGAAGCTCAAGGAGTTGATTCCCCGACAACAGTTTGCGGTGGCCTTACAGGCGACGATTGGTAATAACGTGGTGTCGAGAACCAACGTGAAGGCACTCCGAAAGAACGTGACTGCGAAGTGTTATGGGGGTGACATCTCCCGGAAACGAAAACTCCTCGAGAAGCAGAAGGCGGGTAAGCGACGCATGAAGCAGGTGGGCACTGTTGAGATCCCGCAGGAGGCATTTCTCGCGGTGCTGAATCTCGGTGACGACTGAGGCGCCGGCCGAAGATGGCTGCGCCCCCCCGGGTGTCGGCCTGAGTAGTCGGTGGGTCCTTGGTGTAGATATCGGAGGCACGAACCTCGTGGTAGCTGCGGTGCCTGTGGTCGGTGGAGAACCCGTGGCGCTTCTGTCGGGGGATACCCGGCCCGAACGTGGCCCCGATGCGGCCGTGGCTGACATTGCCGTGATGGCGAATCGTGTGATCTCTGAGACCATCCGTGCCCAGGGCGGGGCCCGAGAGGACTTCGTAGGAGTGGGAATCGGCTCCCCCGGGCCCCTCGATCTTTCGGCCGGTGTCATTTTGATGACCCCCAACCTCGGATGGGATGGTTACCCGATCCGCGACCGCATCTCCGATGCGGTGCGACTTCCGGCTACGCTCGACAACGACGGCAACTGCGCGACGTACGGTGAATGGTGGCTCGGGGCGGGGCGGGGCATATCCTCGATGGTGTGTGTGACCGTTGGGACGGGCATCGGCGGCGGTTTCATTGAGGACGGCCGACTACTCAGAGGGGCCAGCGGCAGTGCATTGGAGATCGGGCACACCACCATCGACTTCAAGGGCAGGCGATGCGGCTGTGGCAACTACGGCTGCCTCGAGGCCTATGCGTCCGGTCCCAACATTGCGGCGCGGGCGCGTGAGGGTGTCGAAGCGGGCTATCCATCTCTGTTGTCCGACCTAGTCGATGGACAGCTCGACCGGATCACTGCCGCGCTTGTGTATGAAGCGCTCCTTCAGGGTGACGAATACGCTCAGGAGGTCATGACTGAGACGGCACGAATGCTCGGAGCCGGCCTCGCGAATCTGGTGAACACGTTCAACCCCGAGGTGCTGGTCGTTGTCGGGGGAGTCACGCGAGCGGGTGAACATCTCTTTGGGCCGCTTCGCTCCGAGGTGCGGCGGAGGGCATTCGCGAGCGCGATCGAAGCGTGCTCGATCGTGCCGGGTGTGCTTCCGGACACTGCTGGAGTGATCGGAGCGGCGGGAGTGTTTCTCGCGGAGCACCAGTCCTGACCCGCATGCTCGGGATGGTAGGAGCGCTCGTCCGTAACACGATTGTCGGCGTGGACCGTGACGAGCGTGTCCAGCGATAGGGCGGAGTGATGTACGGGCTTGCTGCCGCATCGGCGGTACTACCCGAAGGCTGGATTGATCCGGCCGCTGATTCGTCTCGGCTTTGATGCTGCCGAGGCCGGGGCAGATGCCCTCGCCTCGGTTCCACGGACAGACGTCGGCGGGTGCCTCATTGTTGAGGAGCCGAACAATCGCCTAGAAATCCGCTACCAGACTGATGCCGATCGGATCGAGAAAGTGGCAGGTGGAGTCTCTGGGTGGACGGCGTCTGAAATCACGGAACGGCTTCGAGGAGTCCACGCCTTGCTCGTGAACTTCGTCTCAGGCTACGAGATGAACCTTTCGGTCACACCAGCCGTCCGATCGATATTCCTCGGCCCAATGCACGGGGACCGGCACTCGCTGTTTTTCAGGGTCGACCCGGATGGGACCAGGACCCCCGCAGCCCTTGGATACTGCACTGCGTGGGCTGAGTGCTTCGGTAGCGTTCAGATGAACGAAAACGAAGGAAAGCTCACTGTCCCGCAAGGAACTGGTGCCACAGTCGCTGGCGCGATTCCGAGTGCATTGGACGCCGGGAGCCGGGTTGCTACGGTGACCCGAGGCGTCCGTGGAGTCTCGTGTGGAGCGGTCGAGGACCTGTCTGCGCAGGCCCTCGACTGGAGCCCGCAACCACGCCCCGAAACCGGGGCGCGCCGACTCGACGGAAGCGTTACCATGCCCACTCGGCAGGGTGGAGATCCGACCGGGTGCGGTGACGTGTGTGGGGCGGCGTTTTTTGCGCGGTGCCTCTCGGGTGATCCACTCCCGGTCGCCATGCGGACGGCAGGTCGGCTCGTGGCTCGTAACGTCGAGTGTCAGGGCGCCGATGGCCTTTTTGACATTTTGCACAAGGAGGTGATGCCCTGAACGTCATCGCAGTCCCGACGTCGCTTGATCATCAGACGATTGACGCCTTTCTGGACGAGGCTACGAACCGAGCGGGTGAACGCCTGCTGTTCGATGCCCGACATCTGCGCTGGATCGATCCCAATGGCATGGTCTCGCTGCTGCTCGCCGGCACGGTAGCGGGGCGGGGAGGATCAGGCGTGCCATTGCTGGAACTCCCGGAGAGCCCCGACGTGGCAGGGTACCTCGTGCGCATGGCCTTCCATGAGGCTGCGGCAGATGTGTTCGAATACGAAGCTCCCGCACGGAGGGCGAAGGGGGGAGGGTCAGACGTGCTGCTCGAGATCACCCGCATCCAGACCAATGCCGACATTCACCGTGTGGTGGACAGAGTGCAGGGCCGCGCCGGGACGATCTTGTCGACGAAACTCGGCTACCCTCCGACCTCGGCTGTCCCCTTTGCCGTGATCTTGTCGGAGGTGTGTCAGAACATCATCGAACATGCCGAGGGGCCCGGCTGGGTCGCTGCTCAGTCCTACAACTGGTCCAAACGCTTGGGGCGGTTCGTAGTCGTGATCTCGGTCATGGACAGTGGCCGTGGCTTCCGCGGGTCTCTCATGGGTGAACACTCGGCACGATACGGAGATCGGTGGAGCGACGCGACAGCTCTTGAGGCGGCCTTTCTCCATGGTCTGACGCGATTCCCAGACTCGGGGAGAGGGCAGGGCATTCAGCAGATGCGGAAACAAGTCCGGAAGTGGAAGGGGCTCATTTCCGCGCGGAGTGGCTCGGCTCGGATCACCCAGGTCCCTGAGTGGGACGACTCTCCCCCGCTGGTAGACGGCTTGGCCCAGCTTCCCGGAGCTCAGATCAGTATCGTCTTACCGGCCAAGGGCGCTGGCGACTCATGACAGAATGCCCCATCGAACCGGTGTCGATTGATGTACGTGAGGTCCTCAAGGGGGTCGGAGATGACCTGATGCAGCAGAGTGTCACTCTGCACTCGTACCTGGTGACTCGACCTACGGGGCGAGCTGTCCGGATGGCCATCGAAACGCAGCTGCCCGGCGCCGGGCAGCTGTCTCTCTCGGTGATCGACTTTTCGGAAGTGATGCTCATCGACTTTTCCTGTGCGGACGAGGTCGTCGCAAAATTGCTACAACAGTATCTCGCGGATGAACCGCCCGATGCGTTTTTCATTTTTCGTGGTGTTCATGAGGCTCAGTGGAATCAGATACTCACTGTCCTCGACCGGCAGAGCTTGGCTGCGGTAGTGGAACGGGATGCGGGTGTGTTCGAACTCGTGGGAGTCAGCTCCGAGGATGAGGATCGCGTGTGGGGGCAACTCGAAGAGCGTGGGGTCGTGGACACCGAAGAGATCGAGACGCTGTTCGGTGCGCATGCGGACCGTCAGGCCTTGTCGTCTTTGTTTTCTCGCGGTCTCGCATTCCGCAATCCGGGTTCGGGAAGCATCCATGCACTGAGCCGTCTCGTCCGGCATCTCCTCTAAGTAGGAAGGTTCCCAATGGCAGCTTCGAGTGGAGACAAAAAAGGAACGGCTACAGTAGGCATCCACGGTGTCGGGCACGCACGCACCCCAGGGACGCCAGTTGTCCCACCGATCGCGCAGAGCGCCACCTTCCATTGGGCGACCCCTGACGACGGTGAACTCCTCTACAGCCGATATGGGAACAACCCGAATCAGCGCCAGGTGAGTGAGAAGATCGCGGCGATCGAGGGCACGGAAGCTGCTATCGCTTTGGCAAGCGGTATGGGTGCCACGGCGATGACGATTTTGGCGCTGGTTGAATCGGGTGATCACATCGTGGCATCATCGAGGCTTTACGGGGCCACTCAGGCGCTACTGATCGATGAACTGCCACGGCGAGGCATCGAGACCACGTTTGTGGATCCGGATGATGGCGACTGGATTGGCGCCATCAAGGACAACACTCGCATCATTTTCATCGAAATTCCGACAAACCCGACGCTGCGGATTCTCGACCCCCGCCCGATCGTCCACATTGCTCATGAACGCGGCCTCAAGGTCGTGTGCGATGCGACGTTCGCCTCGCCGGTGAACTTCCGGGCCGCGTCGATGGGTATCGATGCGGTGATTCAAAGCGCCACGAAGTATCTCGGGGGACATTCCGACGTGATCGCGGGAGCGGTGTCAGGGTCGACTGAGCTCATTACAGAGGTCACTCGTATGTCCCGGCTCTATGGCCCCGCGCTCGATCCCCATCCGGCCTGGCTGCTCGACCGCGGCATCCGGACGCTCGATGTGCGCATGAAACAGCACAACCAGAACGCGCAGGTAATCGCTGAGTGGTTCGAGGGACGGGCGGATGTTGCCCGGGTCGCCTATCCGGGGCTCGCTTCGCACCCGGATCATGGGCTGGCGCAGGACCTCATGAGCGGTTTCGGAGGCATGGTGAGCGTGGTGCTAGAGGGAGGGGGAGAGGCGGCTGATCGCTTCATGAGTCGACTTGAGTTGGCCATCGCCGCACCCAGTCTCGGCGGTGTCGAGACGCTCGTGTCACAGCCACGCTGGACGTCGCACGGGGGGCTCAATGAGGCAGAGCGGGAGGCACAAGGCATTCCCGATGGATTCGTGCGCCTGAGCATCGGTATAGAAAACGCCGAGGACCTGATCGCTGACTTCGACCAAGCCCTCGGCTGACTCTCTGTCTCTGATCGGGCCCTGAGTCCCGGTTGCGAAAACTGTGCTACGCTTCATCCATGAACGGATAGCTGTAGTCAGTCGGCGAGACGAAGGTCTCTTTGATCGATCGGGCGCTGACCCAGCGCAGCAGGTTGAACATTGAGCCCGCTTTGTCATTCGTGCCGGACGCCCGCGCGCCACCGAAAGGCTGCTGTCCGACGACGGCGCCGGTGGGTTTGTCGTTGATATAGAAGTTTCCGGCGGCCTGATCCAGCGCGTCTGTGGCATGGCGAATGACGCGTCGATCTCGCGCGAAGATGGCCCCCGTAAGAGCGTAGTCCGACGTCTCATCCACCAGCTTCAGCGTCTGTTCCCACTGGTCATCGGGGTAGATGTAGAGTGTGATCACGGGCCCGAATACCTCGTCGCACATCGTCACGTAGTCGGGGTTCTTTGCGACGATGATCGTAGGACGCACGTACCAACCCTCAGAATCGTCACACTCTCCTCCGACGATGACTTCCGCATCGTCCGAAGCATGTGCCCCATTGATGTACATCTTGATCTTGTCGAACGACTTCTGGTCGATCACAGCGTTGACCAGATTCGAGAAATCACGGACATCACCCATCGTGAGCGCTGCAGTTTCCTCGATGAGTGGGCCCTTCAACTCGGCCCAAATGCTCTCCGGGATATAAGCCCGGGATGCCGCACTGCATTTCTGGCCCTGATACTCGAAGGCCCCACGGACGATGGCAGTCTTGATGGCCTTCCAGTCCGCCGATGGATGGACGGCAATGAAATCTTTTCCGCCCGTTTCCCCGACGATCCGGGGATAACTCCGATAGGTATCCATGTTGTCGCCGATCGTTTTCCAGAAGCTCTTGAAGACGGCGGTCGAGCCGGTGAAGTGGATGCCGGCAAAGCTGGGAGACGACATGACCTCCTTGGTCACCTCCACAGGATCTCCCGGGACGAAATTGATTACGCCCGGCGGGAGGCCTGCCTCATCGAACAGCTGCATCATGTAGTAGTTCGACAGCAGCGCAGTGAGTGACGGCTTCCAGACTGACGTGTTCCCCATCATGGCCGGCGTGCCCGGGAGGTTGGCCCCGATGGCGGTGAAGTTGAATGGGCTCACCGCATAGATGAAGCCTTCAAGCGCACGGTACTCGGCGCGATTCCAGACGGTTGGATCCGAAAGAGGCTGTTTAGAATAGATTTCTTCTGCGAAGTCGGCCGCGAAGCGGAAGAAGTCGATCGTCTCGCATGCCGCGTCGATTTCGGCTTGATACGCATTCTTGCTCTGGCCGAGCATTGTCGCGGCGTTCACGCGGGCCCGGTACGGTCCCGCAATGAGGTCGGCCATTTTCAGGAAAACCGCCACGCGGTCGTCCCAGCGCATGGTGGACCACTCGCGGTGTGCTCCGTTCGCGGCGTCGATCGCCTGACGGACCTCGGCGGCCCCGGCCATGTGCGCTCGAGCAAGGATGTGTCCGTGCGAATGGGGCATCACGACGTCGATTGTGTTCCCGGTCCGGACCTCCTCACCGTTGATAATGAGCGGGATGTCCACCACCTGTGAAGCCTGGGCTTCCAGCTCAGCTTTGAGCTCTGCTCGCTCGGGCGTGCCCGGTGCATAGGAGAGGATGGGTTCGTTGATCGGCGTTGGTACAGCGGGAATACCGTGCATGTGAGATTGGGTGGTTTGGCGGGTGGTGGGGAACCGGCCTAGCGGGGCCACGAACTGATCAATGTCCACGGGTTGTCAAGTGAACGCAACTCGTGCCGGCGCGCGTTGACTCCCCCGTCTTCGCTCAGATAACTTTTGCGCCCTTTGTGCAACTCCCTCGCGCCAGGTCGGCTGTCGGTCGCCGTGTATATCGCATGAATTCCGAAGAACTTCGCCGCTCCGTAATGGCCGCGTTGGCCCGTATCAAGCACTCCGATTCGGAGCATGATTTGATTGCCGGTGGCCGCGTCCAGAATCTCGAAGTTGGGGATGACGGACAGGCTCGCTTTCAGTTCATGCTGCGTCCGGAGGACCCGGGCGATCTCGTAAAAGAGGCTCGCTCGACGGTAGAGAGCCTTGAGGGTATCACGAGTGTCAAAATTAACGTTCAGCTTCCGCAGATGGCGGCAGGTGGAGAAGCTGGTGGGGGACCCCAGGGTGGCCTCAAGCCGGGCTCGGTGCCGGCGCCCACACCCGCCCCGGGGCTGCTCTCCCAGGTGGGGCACATTATCGCTGTGAGCTCCGGGAAGGGTGGGGTCGGTAAGTCGATGGTGGCGGCGAACCTCGCGGCAGGTTTCGCGAAGCGGGGTTACAAGGTTGGCCTCATCGATGCCGACATTTATGGACCCAACATTCCTCTGATGTTCGGCGTGAACAGTCGTCCGAACGTCACCGGCGAGAAGGGGAGCGAGATGATCGAGCCACTGGAGGCTCATGGAGTGAAGCTCATGAGCCTAGGATTCCTACTGGAGGAGGATCAACCCGCCATCATGCGTGGCCCTCTCATTTCGGGGATTCTCAAACAGTTCATTGAGCAAGTCGACTGGGGTGAGCTGGACATCATGGTCGTGGACATGCCGCCGGGGACCGGCGACGCGCAGCTTTCGCTCGTTCAGACGATCGATCTCGATGGCGCCGTCATGGTCACGACCCCTCAGCGGGTGGCGACCGGGGATGTGCGCCGGGGCATCAAGATGTTCGAGAGGGTGAACACTCGCATTCTCGGGATCGTGGAGAACATGAGCGGAATGACCTGTCCCAACTGCAACGAAATCGTAGACGTGTTCGGACGAGGTGGCGGTGAGGCCCTTGCTGAAGAGATGGCGCTCCCGTTCCTCGGACGTGTTCCACTCGACCCAGCCGTGGTCCATGCGGGAGATGCGGGAGCACCAACAATCC
>Ga0308018_10001031_pt1 | contig 13238 bp, 9 predicted proteins | sample Neamet282_FD_203130 | JGI IMG/M metagenome (GOLD analysis project Ga0308018, IMG submission 203130) | Marine microbial communities from water near the shore, Antarctic Ocean - #282 | ecosystem: Environmental > Aquatic > Marine > Unclassified | place: Southern Ocean | collected 2014-10-01
ATTGCTTAGGACCTACGGAAAACTAACTTTCGTATCATATACCAAGAAAGGCTGTTTTCTATCAACCTTTTAGGCACCCTATCGACAAACTCTTTGTGTGATTTGGCAAGATCGCTCCAATGAGTACGCCCGTTTTCGTGATGTGCGGTATGATAGCCAATATTGAACCAAACATAATTCACCCATCCTGTAAAATTACGTGAGAACGCAAGACTTCCATCAGTTGCAGCATCGGGACCCGTGCCTGGTTCTGCCCCCGCATGTTGCAGGTAATTTGCACCTAGAAGCCAATGCAACCCATGCATCTGTGGTAATAACACCAAAGTGCACCATAACCACAAATCTATTTTTGCCAAACCGATTGACACTACAGCGATTAAACATAGTTCTATCAATGGCCAGTAATCACCAATAGAGGCTCGTTTTTTGATATAACCGGTCAATGTTCTTGGCAGTACTGAAAGGGCTTGAAAAGGATGCAAAATATATCCGATGATGGTGTTATGGTGTCCACCAAATCTGTAGGTTCTAGTTTCATCTTCCGGCCCGTGCTTGTAGCGGTGGTGATTTCCGATATGAGAGGGAAAGAAAACGAAAGATGGTGTTGCTTGAAGAATGCTCAAACATAGGTCTGTGAATCGATTCAATGGACCCCATGACCACATTCTCAAGTGGGTATGATTGTGTTGAACAACAGATAATCCTACGGATAGTAAAAGCATTATCAAATAAAGAGGCCATTGTATTCCATTGATCCACTGCCACCAAATCAATCCAGGGTAAACTAGCATGTATGTGAGCGAAAGCAAATCCGCTCGTCGAAGTAGCATGCTCAATTCTCCAATCCAACCGATGCTCGCATCTTTTCCAGATGAGCGTGTACATGTTCTACAAAGAAACCATGCATCAAGAAACGATAGGAAAGTCCACTTGGACCAACGATGATCATCGGGAATCTGTTATAGGCGATATCTGCAAAATGGGCAGCGCCAACGATGTCGTCGATCAGCAGGCCGACGGAGTGGTCAAATTGGAACGAATTGATCGCCGCCTCATACTCCTTTGATGTTAACCAGAAGCAAAACGAAGTTTTGAATAATTCATGGGCTGTTTCAAAATCGAGGAATTGGGTCCATTTTTTCCGGTTCATACTGTAATCAACACGTACGGGTTTCCAATTGGTCCATGCCAGGTCACCTTTCTCGATTGGCCATTGTGTACGGTCAGGTTGTTCCAAATCTCGCATTGTCATCAAGACCCCTTGGTCGTGGTGAACAAATGTTTGAACCATCAAATCACGAATCATTTTTGGATATATTAGAACTGGCTCAACATTGTCTTTTCCAGAATTATCAATCACGAAATTAAGAAGATTGCTCTCTGCTTGAAAATGCCTGAGTATCAAAATATTGGCTTCCGGACGAACGAAATATTTCATGAAAAAGCAAATTTGCCATTGTAAAAAACCGTGAGCTTTCCACTGAATTGGAATTAGGCGTTTCAAGTAATAGGTGATGTGCAAGGTTATAGTGAGCATCATTCGAAGTGTTGGCAGAACAATTATTCGCAGGGGATTTTGCAAATCCTTGACCCAATATTCCTTCGCTGCTGCATCTAGTGGAAGGCTGTCATCACCGACCAAGGCGTCACTCAGGCTGGCAGGCATTCGCCCATGATTAGCAGCCATAATCTTTGCCTGCTTTCGTTGTACACGTCGCTCTTTTCGAGTTAAGGGTTGTTCATTAGTTTCCATTTTACACTTCCTCCAGTTGTAATCTGTAGAGCCTCGCGACTACCTTAGATGCCTTGACAATCGATGCTGTAGCGGCTTGGTCGATGCACACCTCATCAAGCATGGCGTAGAACCGCAACATGTGATCTGCATCGTTCTTTCCGTGATAGGTCATAAAGCTCGTAGATTGTTCGGACAAGCCGGTTAACTCTTGTATTCGTTCGGCCCAAGAACGGGCCATTTTCTCCCCAAGACCTTCAATTATCCACATGGCTCCAAGTAAATCTATCGGGTTGGGGCGTGAAGAGCGATACATCAAATAACCATGCAAGGCCTCGGTTCCGATATTTCTCTCCAACCCTTGTATATCCTCAATTTCCCCACCTGAAGCGACATAATCCAACTCCAAGAGTTCATAATCACGATGCTCATCCACGGCATGGGAAATAATAATTGACCTTATTTCAGCGTGATTCCTATCAAAACTACTAGCTGCACGAGTAATCCATCGCGACCCTTCTATGACTTGTTGACGTAAGTTTCGTAACAAGCAGAGGTGATCTTCAATGGTATAGGTTCCAAGATCTATTCGGCGTAACAAAGGAACGGTTGAGAGGTCACGTTCGAAGCCAAGCCAAACACGTAATAAATGCTGAAGACAAACCTGCGCATTTGGATTCAAGTCAATGCCACTAGTTTCTTGATTTGCTGGTATCGCATCTTCTCCACCTTCGATTATTATTTCTCCATCATTCATTATTTCACCACCGTCAGTTGCATGTAGGTTGTGTTAAATCTCCCACTTTCAGGAACAAAGCATAGAATTTTTTCTCCATTTTTAATTTCTACTTCATCGGTTCGGAGAAACTCATCAAGCATGATAAATAGCGAAGCAGCACCAGTGTTCCCTCGCGTATAGAGATTCGTCCACCATCGTTCTTCAGGGACTCCTACACCAGCCGCGTCAAGTAAATCTAAGATTTTATTTCGGAAGTGATGGCTCGAATAATGGCAAAGGAAATGATTCACTTCCAAAGGTTTCGAAACCCCTTCCTCTACCAGCCGTAAGTATCCATCCACGCCCATCCGTAGGATGTTATCCAATAATCGAACATCTTGGCGCAATAACAAGGCGCCTGCTTTTTCTGCTTCTGCATAGGAGTCATAATCTTGCCAAGTTCGTTGATCTTCTACGCGTCCAGCAGACCCCACGCTCATGCAGGTCGGAAAGGCGTGGGCGTGTGAGAATCCACGAACCCAATCAATGCGTAAACTGATTCCCTTTGGTGCAGGTTTGTTTTGTAATAATAGGGCACCGGCACCATCAGAAAGCATCCAGCGAAGAAACTCTGTATTGAAATCAATTCTCTTCTCAGCAAAGGTGGAATCCGTCGCAGCCTCATAGCGTTGCTTTTTGAGAAGGCGACTTGCCAATTCACTCGATACTACCAATGCAGCTTCATGCTCTTCAAGGCGCACACTATTCCAAGCAGCCTTCAGCGCCATAATTGAGGAAGAACAAATTCCGTGAGTGGTGAGGATTTCTATTTCGGCTAAGCCCAATTCGGCTTGTACCATACTGGCCATTCCCGGAGCGGGTAGGTCTCCTTGGGTTGAGGCAACTGCTAACATTCCGACTTTATCTCGGGCTATGAAAGCGCGGTCGAGGCATTGTTCGGCTGCATTAGTGGCCATTTCCGTATTACTATGCGTCGTTTGCTGCTGTTCATCAATAGCATAGTGTCGGGTTTGAATATTATTTGCTTTTTGGATTTGAACGCGAAGTAAAGATGGCTTTCCATTTACCGCACCGAGCACATTTTCGACCTGCTCCGTAGAAATAGCCGGGCCGGGCAAGAAGCGCCCTGTACTGGTTATGTAAACACTCATTCAACAACCTCATTGTCCTGAGTGCGCTGATAATTCCAACAGCGCCACCACTCTTGGAAATAAGGTAGAACAACCAGAATAGACATTACAAACATATACATTGCAGCATAATTTCCTGTAGCTCCTAGTGGTTCCTTCCTCCATTCTAGAACAAAACCTCCAGCCCAATCAAAACTAATGAGGTCAATGAATACTTCCCACTTCCGAACAATTATCATCAGGATTAAGAAAAACGGCAATGTCGACAAATAATTGTGTGCATGTACTTCCCAAATACTGATCTCTCTTTTGCCAGTGGTATAATGGACGTCGTAATGTGCAATAATTTCGTGAGCGATTAATGCTGCAAAACACAGAATCAAAATTAGAACATTAACTTCAAAGACAAGTGATAGGACTAAGGGGACGGCAATTTGAAAGCCCATCAGACAATGGATATTGGCTTCACGCAAACCAGAGGTGGATTCAATCGAAGTTTGCTTATGGCACCACCAATCAAGCATACTAGCGATTCCCCAAAGTGGTAATAGCACATAGAGGATGACATACAATATTAGTGTCGCTTCATCCAAACAAGTTCCCTCAAATCACTACAACATCTCATTTGATAAAAAGGCGATTCCGGACAAAGAGTCAATCATCGCCTCTATTTGTTGCGTGGTGTCTGGAAAATTAGACTATGTAATTGATATTATGAACTTGTAAAATTATCAATTACACCCTATCCGATTAATTCACCATTATTCTAACAATTAGAAGTTTAAGGGGACTGAAAAGTCATTATGATTATTCCTATACAAACCTAGAGCACTAATAATTACCAAATTGAATTGGTAGTTAGACGCTGATAAAGAAAGCATCAAGCCTGGAATTCGGGATAATACTGTCTTGTATATGCCATTGCATCAGCAGATGGATATCCTTGAGCGACTAAGCCATTGTAGTAATCACGAGCCGGGTCTGGTTGTGTAACTGGTTGAGGTTGAGCAACTACCGCTGGCGCCATAGCAACCGGCGCAACATACTGTTGTGCAACTGGCTGAGCGCCCATATTAGGCATTGCAACCACTTGAGTTGGCTGAGCGCCCATATTAGGCATCTCTGGCATAGGCGAGGCTGCTGTCCAAGATTTGTCTTGTTCTTCTGGCTTACTTCTGAGCATAACAAATGCGATTGCACCAATGATGATCAGTACCACAGAAATTCCACCTGCGATAACGCCTGTTGAAATTGCGGCTGTTGAACTAGCACCATTAGAGGTCTCCTTTACCCAACGAGCGGCATCATCAGGGTATGCATCTGCACCCATTTCAATAGTCCAATCTTCGCTCGGGTTTGACCAGCCATCACCATCTGCATCATAGCAGCCAGTTCTGTCATTAGATGAATTACCATAGACATCAGGACAGGCATCTGCACCCATTTCTATAGTCCAATCGGCATCTGGGTTAGAGAGGTAATCTCCATCTGAGTCTGGACATCCGGAACGATCTGTTTCCGACATTCCAAATACAGTAGGGCAATTATCGCCCTTGGTACCTTCTGCGTTATCACCAAATGTATCGAAATCTGTATCGGCCCATTGGGTTGGGTCATTTACGAAAATTACTGCATCTGCGCCTTGTTCTGGACTCCAATCAAAGTTCGGGTCTGAGCGTCCATCTCCATCTGAATCTATGCATCCAAAGCGGTCTACTGTTGAATTACCAAATTCAGAAGGACAAGCATCTGGTTGTTCACCAACTAAGTTCTCTCCAAATCCATCCCCGTCGGAATCAATCCATTGTGTGATTTCTTGTGGTAGGTCATCAATTTCATCATACCAACCATCATCATCTGAATCTTGGCAACCGAGGAATCCTCCTTCTGTTGAAGTTCCTGGAAGAATAGGGCAATAATCCTGTCCTGTTGCATCTGCATGATATTGACCAGGCCAAGATGGGTTTCTATCATCCCAACTCATATTTGCCCAGTTATCACCAAATCCATCTTCGTCATAATCCGACCATTGGGCTGGGTCATTAGAAAATGCATCTGCGCCGTCTTCTGTAGTCCAAGATGAGTCTGCATCTGAATACCCATCTTCATCTGCATCAAAGCAGCCTAAGCGGTCTTCAGTGGAAGTTCCTGCCATACTAGGGCAATCATCTGCGGATACACCTTGTGAGTTATCTCCAAACCCATCCCCATCATTATCATCCCATTGAGAGATTTCAGTAGGGAAGGCATCATCGATATCAGCCCAACCATCTGCATCCGTATCCAAACAAGCATTCTTTCCACCCAAGGTAGAGTTACCTGCTTGTGTAGGACAGTCATCGAATAAGTCTGACCAGCCATCACCATCTTGGTCGATACAGCCTTGTTCGCCCAACGTTGAGTTACCTGCTACAGTTGGACAATCATCCAATACATCGTCAATTGAATCGGCATCGTCATCTAAGTCTTCATCACTGTCACGGCAACCATCACCATCTACATCTGTTGCTTGATCCGAAACCCAAGTAGGTCTAGGTGGATTATATTCAGTCCATGGGCATAAGTCATTTGTATCTTCAATGAGGTCATTATCATCATCTAAATCCTCAGTATCATCCTTACATCCATCATTATCCCAATCGGTTGAAGCGGATGGGTTGGTAGTGTCTTGAGTGCTAGTCCAATTGTACTCACCACCACGGGCACAATTATCGGGGAAATTATCAGTTAAACCATCATTGTCATCATCTGAATCACATGCATCCCCTTCACTATCAAAATCAGTATTTGCTTGTATAGGGTTAGAATCTGAAGGACAATTATCATTAATATCAGGAATGCCATCATTATCCGTGTCTTTCTTTGTTGCAGGGTCAAATGCCCAAAGGAATACATCGTAATTCCCAGATGTAGTTACCGAATGTGCTCCTTTGGTAACTGTGCCTGAAAATCCACCAGCAACAGTCACTATATCAGACATATTGACACTGATTCCACTTGCGATTTCATCGGCTGAACTTCCAGAAGTATCTAGCCATGCCCAAGCACCAGTGGAGTCTAATCCACCGACTAAAATCTCATTATTACCTGTTGGGGAAACAGTATTACTGCCCCCTGTGAAAGAACTGCTAATTGTTGCGGAAACAATAATCTCTCCAGTGGATAATAAAGCGACACCAGAGAATGAATCATTATTCGAACTTCCCCCAGATGTAGCCCAACCATTACTGCTTGCTGAATCCATTATTAAGAAAGCATCTCTATTTCCTTGACTTGCAGAAAGCGACCAGCCTTGACCTTGGAGAGTACCACCAAATCCACCGACATAGTACATATCACCATTCATGTCTTCTGTAATACCAGTGATAAGTACGACCTCATTTGGTACACCATATCCAACCAATGCTACTATTGCCCCATTAGTATCGAGTTCTAAAAGAAACGAATCTGCCACTCCAACATTTGCATATAATTGTTGACCGAATGTAATTGCGTTTTGATTAATACCAGCCAAAGTGATTGCACCCGTCATTGACACATGTAAATCTAAGACTCCTGTATTCCCACTACCGCCACTAATTACCCATATCAATTGTCCATTATTGCCATCATATTTTGCTATGTAAAGAGACGGCGAAACGGCGTTGATAATCGTTCCACCAAAATCCGTATTGCCATTAAATGATCCAGCAATAACAATGTCTCCATTCATATCGAATTCAACTGCATCTACAGAACTTGTATTGTTATTTGTTCCAGTTGTTGCGTGAGAATGAGCCCACAGAAAGTTTCCAAATGGATCCGTTTTTGCTAGGTAGCCATCGCCTACTTGACTGGTTACTGTTTGGATTCCAAATTGTACTGAACCAGAAAACGACCCGCCGATTGCAGCCTCACCAGCCATTCCAGCACTCACATCAGAAACGAATGAATATCCATTTGCGTGGTCTCCTGTAGCGACCCAATTCCAACTACCTGTATCTGAAACTGAAGCTAAGAAAAATTCACAGTATCGACTTAAGATTTGGACACAAGATGCGTGATATGGACTACTAGGGCTGATAGTTGACTGACCAAATGTTGCAGAATTACCAAACTCTCCCGCAACAATATTACCGCTACCAAAACCTGCCATAACCGAAGCATATTCAAAACCAGTACCACCTGCACTGGCCAAGTAATGATTTGCCTTTGCCCGTCCAGAGACGGACAATAAATGGATTTCCTCTAATTCTTCCGATTCTTGTTCGACAATTCTCTCATCATACAATAAGATTGGAGTCAGTACTGAAAATAATAGAATAACAATTATACTGCGGGCAATTACACTCTGAGATAGACTGCGCATAGATAACGGTCATGCCAATAGGCCATCAATCCTTGCATCAATAGTTTGCCTTGCTTTCGCTAATTATATTGAAAGTCATCGGGCAAATATTGCTCATTCGATGTTATCATCGAGTGTTAACAAACTGCTATCGCCTGCATCTACAACGCATATGGTTGAAACTGAAAAAGGCTTACCACAAGCGACACCAAGTTCACGGTTCACCTGTGGTGTTCGGAACTTGGTAACCTCTGGATGTGATGCTTGAAGAGCATCAATATATTCAGTCGGGCAGTTTGCTGCAAGAATTATCAACTTTGCTTCACCACGTGTACAAGCGTCAATGGTTTGACGTTGTCCAAATAGTAGTTTTCCAGTTGTATTTGCGTTTTTTAATTGTCGGCTTAGATCCATTATATTATTCCTCCATTCTCCACATTTGTTTCTCATGGGGTGGAAATTCATTCAGGGATGTAGAACAGTTCTACACTACCAGTACCAAGTGAAATTGGTTGACCAACGATGATGTTCTCTGCAACACCAGTGAGGTAATCTTTCTCACCGATAATACCCGCCTTGAGCAAGTGGTTAACAGTAACTTCGAACGCAGCACGAGCAAGAATACTGTGCTTTGAACCGGATACACCATGACGACCAATTGCACGGACTTCACCTTCAGAAGTCATTACATCGGCAACCATCAATAAGTGACGTACATCGACTTCAAGACGGGCTCCGTCAAGAGTGTCTTGCAATTCGTTAATAATCGCTTGTCTAGCTGCCTCAATACCAAGATAATTGTAAACTTCAAGAATGTTATTGGTATAGGTACGGGAGCGATCTATAGTTTCAAGTTCGCTTACACGTTGAAGGTTTGAACCGATTGTAGAAAGATAATACTCACCAGTTTTGTCATCCAATTGTACATTTGCACGAAGGACATTAGGTATTCCCTTCAAACGCATATCTCTAATCTTCTCTTCTAATTGAAGGAGCATTGTATAGGATGGTGGGTTATCAGCAAGTTCTGCTAAATCTTCTGCACTATGAATTCCAGGAATCAATGTTAAAGTGGAAGGTTTCTTTTCCTTATCCGCTTGAACATAAAGCCTTGTAGCTCGTTCTAGTTTATCCTTAACTTCCAATTCAGTCATGCCCTTTTGCTTAAGCATGCCCTTATTCAATTTCAAAACTAATCTTCTTTGAGCAACGTCTGTTTCAAGAGAAGCAATGTTTACAGTCGTAGTTACTTCAATACCAGCAGCTAACTTCTTCGCTTCTTCTGCAGAGTGTTTCTTATCTCCTGCTAAACGAATTGTCATTGTTGGTGTTTGTGGAACCTTTCGTGCATCGACCACTTCAATAATACGTGGAAGACCCATTGTAACGTTAATTGTAGCAACTCCCGCATAGTGGAAAGTACGCAGAGTCATCTGAGTACCTGGTTCACCAATTGATTGCGCTGTAATAATACCTGCTGCTTCATAAGGGTCAATACTTGCTCGCTCAAGTGCTATAATAGATCCGCTGATAACTTTCTTTGCCTGCGGCTTAGTTAGTTTATTCATTCCTCTATCATGAACTGCTTGTGTTAAGTCATGAAGAATTCGGTCATTAAAACGATCACTGCCTGCTGCTTCAACTGCAACATGCAAGGCCTTGAATACTGGGTCATCGGACAATGGATCTTCTAATGAAAGCAATTTCTTAGCACTATCATAAGTTTCTAAGTCTGCCGCTATCTTAATTGTAGAGCGTTTCTTAGCCTTCTTCAGTTTGACATTTGTTACAGGACCGGTTGATTCGCTACCTTGGTCCTGTCCCTTCTTGGTCGCACCGATAATGATACCATGAATTGTGTCGCCTGTTTCAGAATCTGTTTCACAGATTTGGGCAATTTGTTGCGCTGTCAAAATTTTGACATCGTCCCATTTCCTGTCATCTGCCAGAGTATGTGCATAGTTATCTGCAATACCCAAATCCATTAACTTCTTCTTGGTTGCACTCTTTACTACCATCAGCTCTCACCTCCATCATACTCAGATGCATCTTCCCATGCACCAAGATCGTCTTCTGCTACTTCATGTTCAAAGGACTCTCTTTCAACAAGAGTTTTTCCTTCAGTTCCAAGTGCATCATCAACAATTACATCGATGTTGAACGCGGAGCCGTGAACACCTCTTGAAGGGTCGATACCATCTTCACCATATGAGAATTGAATAATACGGTTTGCAGTATTACGTACAGAGAACATATTATCGCTGGTAACTTTCAAGTCATCCATTGCGTTAATCAAACGGCGTTGCATATATCCAGACTTAGATGTACGAACCGCTGTATCTACCAGTGATTCTCGACCGGAAACAGAGAGCATGAAAAACTCCGTTGGCCTTAATCCACGCTTGAAAGAAGAATCGATGAAACCTCTTTCACTAGCACCTCGACCTCCACGTTGGAAGTGAGGAAGAACACGGTCTAGGTATCCACGTTCTAGACGCTTACCACGAACCTTTGCTTGACCGATAGAACCTGCCATCATTGTCAAGTTGTCCATAGAACCACGAGCACCAGAAATAGCCATGTTAACCGCAGCATTTGTAGAACCGGATTGGTTTAACTCATCTTTTGCAATATCTCCAGCTGTTTGCTTACCTTCATCCAACATAACCATGATATTCTCTTCTAGAGTTTCACGAGTTGTACGACCAGGTCTGGTTTCGTAATGCTTTCCATCCTTACCAAACTTTTCAAGTTCTGCGTTGACTAATTGGCGCGCATCTTCATTTGCTTGCTCAATACCACTTAATGCCTCAGCACTCAAATCTTCATCGTCAATACCTGTTGTAAATCCAAGAGATGTACAAGCAGCAATTGTTAATCGAGTGAATTCGTCCAAGAATTTAGCACCTAATTTAGGTCCCTTGGTCTGAACAATTTGGTCTAGTAGACGTCCGTCTTCAGCACCGATAGCACGCTTATCTAGAGTTCCTGTAACATTTCCATTTTTGATTACAACATCGTCATTAGAACGACTGCGGAATCGAATATTGATGTCGTCTGGAATAATCAATGATATGATATCCGTTCCACGGAAAGCATCATTACCATTTTCATCCTTAACAATCTCAGGTAGTTCTCCTGTCCAATCAATATTACCAAGCATCTCAAGTCCATGTTTAAAGGAAATAAGAGTTCCTGGACGTGTCAATAGATAAGCACCGGAAATGTGATCGTGTATTCCACCGATAACCGCTCCACCATAACGAGGTGTTAGGATGTGCTCTTGTACTCTCATCAAAATATTAGCTTCTGCACGAGCCTCTTCAGATTGGATAATATGCAAGTTCATTTCGTCACCATCAAAATCAGCGTTATATGGTGTACAAACCGCTAAGTTGAAACGGAAAGTACGACCTTCCATTACACGAACTTCGTGTACCATCATAGACATTCTGTGAAGTGAAGGTTGACGGTTGAAAATTACTACATCCCCATCTACTAAGTGACGTTCAACCAAAAGACCTGGCTTCGGGTTGCCGTTTCTATCGACGGTTGACAAACGATCTTCAACAAAGGTTCGGTCTCCCCATTCATCTTCAGGACTTCCACAATGTGGGCAAGAAATGCTTAGGCTATCTGGAATTGGTTCCGGATGTACCTTATCAGATTGTGCTAGTTCCCACTTCCATCGGTGGTGAAGAACTGCGCGCGGGTCATCTTCTTCAAGAGGATACCCATCACTATCTTCACCGCGAAGGTTTGCGATAGTTGCTTCATCATCTACCACGTATTTTTCTTCAGCGATTGAACCATCGATTCCAAGAGATGTTTCCTTGCGGATTACTAGACCTGGAAGGAAGTTCGGTGCATGAAGTACAGAATGTAGGTCAGGGCGCAGGGTGTTTTCTGCACCGCTCTCACGGCATTCTGGGTTTCCACAGCGGTATCCAGCTTGCATTAAGCGGCTGCGTTGATTGATACGAACACGGCGACCGTCACCACGAATAATGTAGTTAACACCAGGGTGTACATCAGGTCCACGAAGAATCATGTGTCGCATTTGCTCCTTGTTTCTTGTAGTTACACGGATTGGAACTGTTAATTCCTTAGCGGTTACCAATGGGACACCAACTTCGTTAACACTGAGGTATGGGTCTGGTGAGATAACTGAACGTGCACAGAAGTTAACACGCTTACCGGATAGGTTAGAACGGAATCGTCCTTCTTTACCCTTCAAACGTTGTGTTAGAGTCTTCAATGTACGACCTGAACGATGACGTGCAGGAGGGATTCCTGCTGTTTGGTTATCGAAATAGGTAGTAATATGGTATTGCAGAAGTTCCCACAAATCCTCAACGATCAGTTGCGGAGCACCAGTATCACGGTTCTCTCTTAGACGCTGATTGATTCTCAATACATCGACTAACTTGTGCGTTAAATCGTCTTCTGAACGGTCACCGCTATCCAAAGTAATGGATGGGCGAACGGTGATTGGAGGAACTGGCAGAGCCTTTAGAACGATCCATTCTGGGCGATTTAGCTTGTCCATACCAATGAAGATTAGGTGCTCGGAAGGAATACCACGAAGCCATTCTCTGACATCTCGTGGGTTGAGTTTCCTCTCAGTTTCCTTACCTGTACCTGCATTATCGATTCTCTCTTTGAAAGTTGTTGGCTTGTCGAGCATAATCTTGCCCTGCAAGTTATCACAGTGCATACATTGCTTTCTCTTTACACCAGAGGTTACCTTCTCAACTTCCTTGATAATCTTTGTAAATTCTGTTGAACCGACACCGTGCTTGGTGATGATATCACGAATTCTTGAGCGGTAGTAATCTTGCTCAGAATGCTCTACGTTAGTTGGGGAAGTTCCTGCTTCATCGTGCAGTAAAATCTTGTTACAATTGTTACATGTAGACTTCAAAGCGGTCTTGATCAAGTTTACGAAACCGATGTGAATAACCGGTAATTCCAGTTGAATATGTCCAAAGTGACCAGGGGATTCATCATACTTACAATTGTCAGTAGGACAAAGTAATCCCGGTTCGATAACACCCATGTGCGGGTCCATCAAACCTTGTTTGTATGCGTGTCCATCATCCTTGTATGTATCAGCAGTTTTGACCTCAACAGAAGACATCTTGCGTATTTCAATCGGGTCCATCAGTCCGAAGCGAATCAGAGAGATTCGCTTAGGTATCATTATGCTATTTTGGCTCATCTTTGGTCCTCCAGTTCGAGACGCATGGCCACACCTAAACTCTTCATTTCGTCTAGTAGCAGCTTGAATGCATATGATGTTTGTACTTT
>Ga0308018_10001034_pt1 | contig 13190 bp, 10 predicted proteins | sample Neamet282_FD_203130 | JGI IMG/M metagenome (GOLD analysis project Ga0308018, IMG submission 203130) | Marine microbial communities from water near the shore, Antarctic Ocean - #282 | ecosystem: Environmental > Aquatic > Marine > Unclassified | place: Southern Ocean | collected 2014-10-01
AAAGAATTTTATTATTGCTTAACGGTTTTGTTATAATGAAGCACAACGTGTTTGGAAAGGTTTTTTTGAGTTGATTAAGCCACTAATTTAGCAAATACAAACCGAATAGAAAATCCGTTGGTACCTAAGCCTAGTCGAAGGTAGGATTTTCGTAAGTAAACTTACACTAGCAATTATTTTTATATGGTGTTGGCAAATTGTTTTTTCTAACAACAATAGAAATATTTAAAAATTTTATTTTGCCCCTTATGAAGATGTTAGCTCATAAATACAAAAAAATATTTACGCTACACCATTCTCTGCCTTAGGTATAGCGTAAAGATTAAAATAGTTAATTTATTTAATTATTAATTTTCTAGTAGTTTGCTTTTGACCATTTGTTACTTTTAATAAGTACAACCCTGCAGAAGCTTTCTTGAAAAGTATTCTTTCAGAGAAATTTCTAATGGTGTTGTAATAGTCTTTTTCGTCAATCAACCTACCTCTAATATCATATAATTGAACTGAAACCTTAGCGGTATTAATCACTTCTAAATTAAGTGTAAACTCTCCTTTCGTAGGGTTTGGATATAAATTGAATCCAGCAAAAGAAAAATCTTCTAAAGAGACAGTTACATCTTGAACATTAATCGTATAATCTTCTACTTCTCCATCAAAAGAAGCTTCACATGACGTTGGATAAACAATTGTAGTAGGTGAAGTGTATTTACTAGAAACTCTCATTACGGTATTTCCTAAATTAGCTCCTGCGGGAACAGTAATTGTTAGTGGACATAAATCGGTTGGACCATCTTCTGCATTGCCAGCAAAACCTAGGTCATATTCTTCTCCATCATCGTCAAAACTACAATTTTGATTCCAATCTATCCAAACCTTTGTCTGTACCCTATAATTACCCGCTGTATTTACATGTACTGTTAAATCATGACTTTCATTTAATTTAACATCCGTAGAAATTGAAGTGTAATCAAAATAAGCTTGTATAACTCCACCAACATCTTGTTTGGTTGAAGTATTTTCAATCGTATTGAATTTAACGAAAGTAGTACTTGTTTCGTAAGAAGTATTACCTGAAGCCTCACAAACGGTACAGCTTATTGTCGTAAAACTAAATACACTAGAAAAATCACCCTCACCACATGAATTTTTAGCTTTTATGCGCCAAAAATAAGTAGTTACTTCGTTTAATCCTGGAACAGAAAATGAAGCTGTAGTTACATTTTCACTTGCTATTAAATTCGAAAACTCGCTATCTGTTGCAACTTGCACATCATAAGAAACAGCATTAGAATCAGCATCCCAAGTCAAGTCTTCAGACAAGCTAATATCTGTAGCCCCGTCTACTGGTGAAATTAAAGTTAATGCTTCAAAAACTGAAGTAGTTACATTTAATTGAACATCTATATTCTGATTTACAGTGTTAGCGTTTCCTGCTACATTAATCGTATACCCTTGTGGAGTCACTCCATTTAAACCAGATATTTGCATGGTAACATCACCATCTTCATTAATTGTTGTTGGGCTAAACGTTACTACAGAACCTGCAGGCTGACCTGTTGGTGTAAAACTTACATCCTCTGAGAAACCATTAACAAAATCAAAATTTAAAATATAGCTTGCTATTTCATCATCAGAATTACAAACAGATTGAGTTGCACTGTTACTATTCATGATAAAAGTTGGTACTGTAGAGTTCCCTGCTACATTAATCGTATAATCTTCCACTTCTCCATCAAAAGAAGCTTCACATGAAGTTGGATAAACAATTGTAGTAGGTGAAGTGTATTTACTAGAAACTCTCATTACGGTCTTTCCTAAATTAGCTCCTGCGGGAACAGTAATTGTTAGTGGACTTAAATCGGTTGAACCGTCTACTGCATTGGCAGCAAAACCTAGATCATATTCTTCTCCATCATCGTCAAAACTACAATTTTGATTCCAATCTATCCAAACCTTTGTCTGCACCCTATAATTACCCGCTGTATTTACATGTACTGTTAAATCATGACTTTCATTTAATTTAACATCCGTAGAAATTGAAGTGTAATCAAAATAAGCTTGTATAGCTCCACCAACATCTTGTTTGGTTGAAGTATTTTCAATTGTATTGAATTTAACGAAAGTAGTACTTGTTTCGTAAGAAGTATTACCTGAAGACGCACAAACGGTACAGCTTATTGTCGTAAAGCTAAATACACTAGAAAAATCACCCTCACCACATGAATTTTTAGCTTTTACGCGCCAAAAATAAGTGGTTACTTGGTTTAATCCTGGAACAGAAAATGAAGCTGTAGTTACATTTTCACTTGCTATTAGATTCGAAAACTCGCTATCTGTTGCAACTTGCACATCATAAGAAACAGCATTAGAATCAGCATCCCAAGTCAAGTCTTCAGACAAGCTAATATCTGTAGCCCCGTCTACTGGTGAAATTAAAGTTAATGCTTCAAAAACTGAAGTAGTTACATTTAATTGAACATCTATATTCTGATTTACAGTGTTAGCGTTTCCTGCTACATTAATCGTATACCCTTGTGGAGTCACTCCATTTAAACCAGATATTTGCATGGTAACATCACCATCTTCATTAATTGTTGTTGGGCTAAACGTTACTACAGAACCTGCAGGCTGACCTGTTGGTGTAAAACTTACATCCTCTGAGAAACCATTAACAAAATCAAAATTTAAAATATAGCTTGCTATTTCATCATCAGAATTACAAACAGATTGAGTTGCACTGTTACTATTCATGATAAAAGTTGGTACTGTAGAATTTATTATAAAGTTTATTGAATTAACATTATAAAAAATATTATCTGCAGCCTCAACCATAATTCTTGAAGTGGTTGAAACGTTATTTGGAATAAGAATATCTTCTGTTCCGTCATTTGGAGTATTCTCCTTTATTGTAATAGGAAAAGTAAGACCTCCATCTATTGATAATTTAATATTTACATTTAAACAACTTATAGGTGCAACATCTGAAGTTCCTTTCGTCCAAGTTATTGTTTGAGTTGATCCAACATCCCAAGAAACAGCTGTACTTGGTGAAGAAACTGTAAAAGCCTCTGCATCTACCACATCCACTTTTACATCATCTCTTGATGTACTTCCTCCTCCTGAATAATTATCTCTTACTAAAAATGAAAAATTTAATTCTCTAGCTACAGAAGGTACTACTTCCCAAGTAGAAGAGGTATTACCACCAATAACCGTTGTTAAATCTGGCATATATCTATTTGGAGATACTCTAGACGGCAATGATCTAAACATCGGCCCACCAGCGCTAGTTGCAACTGGAGGCATTGTACCAATTTCAATATCTAATTGCTCCCAATTATAAGTTAAACTAGACAAACCATCTACATCTGTAGCAGTTCCTTTTAACACAAAAGGCGTAGATTTCGGTATACTATAATCTAAACCTGCATCTGCAACAGGAGCTGTATTCGTAGTTTCTGTAAGGGTTCCACAACTTGCAGAAGATTGAATAGTAGCCCACATTTGTGCAATACTTACTGCATGAAAATAATCATCACTATTTCCATTTGAATTTCCAGATTGAACATCGGGTGAACAAATACCTGCATACCCCATAATCGTTGAAGCACTTCCTGGCTCTACAGCTGTTGAATCTGTTCTGTTACAGTCGTTATTTTGTGTGTGAGTTGCTCCAAATTGGTGCCCCATTTCATGTACAACATAATCAATATCATAAGGATCTCCAACCGGTGAATCGATACCTGTAACACCGCTAGCTTTTTGACCCGTTACACAAGCGACTCCTAAACCTGCTAAACCACTTCCTCCTGTACTAAAAATATGTCCTATATCATAATTTGCATTCCCTATATTGTTAACGTCATCGCAAATAGATTGTACTTCATCAATCATTGTGTTCGCATTACCGTCAGTAATACCATCTGTAGCCGCATCTAAGAAAACCACTTTGTCATTATCGTCTACAAGAACAAGTTTTATGGATAAATCTTTTTCAAATATCCCATTTAACCTTGTAAGAGATGTATTCATGGCTGATAAAACTGCCTCTTTTTTCACTATATCTGTTGCTGTAACAGGAATATTTTGTTGAGCTGCTCCTAAATGAAATTGCGCATATTCTCCACTACACACTAAAGCTAATCTAAAAGTTCTTAATTTACCATCATTGGCATTTTTACTGAAATTTGAAACAGAAAATTCTTCTTTATCAGCTGCTTCTACTTCACATTTAAAATCTACTTCGGTCTTACTTAAACTACTTCTCTTATAAACAATATAGTCTTTATTGTCTCTTGAATAAGGATCTATATAAACTGTTGATTCATTACCAGAAAAAATTATTGCGTGAAAACCATCTGTACCAACACTAATCTTTGCAACCGCAGTTGGATTGTCTATTCCTTGAGCAGAATAGGATTTAATACTTGGGAATTTAGCTTGTAATCCAGCTTCAAAATTTGAGGTTTCTTTGATTTTAAATCTAGATAAACTTCCATCAAAATTTGGTAAATAGATAATTTCCTCTTGATTAAAAGCACTTTTTTTGAATTTAGTTGAAAAAGAGTTTAAATCTAAGGACAGAATTTCATACTCAGAAGGAAAATTTTTCTTTTGATAAATTTCTTTCTTTTGAACAGTATAATTTATTTTTTGGACTTTATTCCAAATTTTTTGAGAACTTATCGTATCAACATTTAAAAATATAATTGCTAATAGAGCCAAAACAGACAACTTACTTTTCATAAAACTATTTTAAAAAAAATTAAAACTATTGAGCCAAATATAGCAAATTATTTACCTTAGTGATACATATCATATGAATAGAAAAGTATTACTTTCTTATAAAAATTTAAACTCCCAAAAATTATCACTAAAATAATAGCAATAATTTCACACGAATCTAAAAGCTTTTTTTATGTTGTATTTGTGTCTTCATATCCTGTCATAAAGCAATAAAATACTTTTCAAGCTCAAAAGGAAAAGGACAGGAACACCACAAAATAGAGGTGAACGTTTTAAAACAAAAATCAATTACCTATTTATTTTAAAGAAATAACAAATAGATCAGGCCTAAGACCAGAAAAAAAGCGCAGGCATAAAATGTGGTTGGTATATTTTCTAAATTGTTTCGATAATATCAGTCAAAAAATAATGCTTCATTTCTTTAAGTGTTTTTTAACGTGCTGTAAAATTGAAATCCTTACTTTTGGTAAACTGAAATAATTATTAAAAACCAAAACATCATGAAAAAAATAGTATTAATTGCAATCGCCTTTGCTTTAAGTGGTACTGCAAATGCACAAATACAAACCCCTGCCCCTAGTCCAGCTGCAAATCTTGAGCAAATGGTTGGATTAACTAAAGTAACTATTGACTATTCTAGACCTGCAATGCGCGGACGTGAAATCTTTGGAAATTTAGTTCCTTTTGGAAAACTTTGGAGAACAGGAGCAAACATGAGAAACAAAATTACATTTGATAAAGCTGTAACTATTGGTGGTACTGATATAAAATCCGGTACTTATACCTTTTTTACCATTCCGAATGCGAATGAATGGGAAGTGATTTTTTATTCTGAATACAACAAGTCAGGTGCTCCAGCAAAATTAGACGAAACTAAAGTAGTAGTTAGATTAAAAACTCAAGTGCAAAAATCACCAATGGACATTCAGTCTTTTACAATCACTATTGATGATGTAACGAATACTTCTGCTTCAATTGGTATCTTCTGGGAAAACACGTATGTAGCAATTCCTTTTACAGTTGATACCGACAAAAGCGTAATGGCTTCTATTGAAAAAACCTTAAACGGGCCAGGATCTAGAGATTTTTATGCTGCAGCTAGTTATTACTACAGTCAAGGAAAAGATATGACAAAAGCAAAACAATGGATTGACACAGCTTTAAAGATGGAGGAAGCTCCAGCTTTTTGGCAATTAAGACAACAATCTTTAATTTACTTTGCGGCTGGAGATAAAAAAGGAGCTATTAAGTTGGCTAAAAAATCATTAGCAGCTTCTAAAGAAGCTGGAAATGATGATTATGTTAAGATGAATAATGATTCTATCGCTGAATGGAGTAAGTAATATTTTTACGGCATCACATAAAAAAAGCACAACTATTAAGGTTGTGCTTTTTTTATACAAATATTCTTTACTGGCTTTTCGCCAAAAATATAGGGTAAATATTGTTGTCATAAACACATCACTAATTTAACACATACAAACCAGAATAGAAAATGTAGCACTAGCATGCACCCTCTTCTTTACTAAATACTGCTGTTGCTAAAACAAGAGCACTCTTCTTAGTGCTATTATAAATTGAATTTACCCCCAATAACCATTGTATTGTGTCTACCTTTGCTGCCTAGAATTAAAAAAGGAAATTGATGTTAGATTATGTAATAATTGGAGGAGCACAAGCAGGGCTGTCTATAGCGTACCATTTGAAAACAATGGATAAAAAGTTTATCGTTTTAGATGGAGAGAATGAAATAGGAGCTTCTTGGTTAAACAGATGGGATTCCTTAAAGTTATTTACACCAACCGAATACAATCATTTACCTGGTTTAAAATTTGATGCTCAAAAAGGACATTATCCTACAAAGGTAGAAGTTGCCAATTATTTTAAACTATACGTGGATGAATTTCAGATTCCTGTGCAATTAAACACCTTAGTTACATCGGTACGAAAAACAGACAAAGGTTTTTTCGTTACGTATAAAGAAGGTGAGATTGAAGCTAAAAATGTAATTGTTGCTACGGGACCATTCCATATTCCATATACACCGCCATGTCATACGAAGATCTCAGAAACGATTTTTCAAATGCATAGTAATTATTACAAAGGGGTTCATCAACTACAAAAAGGAGATGCATTGGTTGTTGGCGGAGGAGATTCTGGATATCAAATTCTAGATGAAATCTCTAAAGACAGCTCTAGAACAGTCTATTTTTCTGGAGTGACAAAGGTAAATTCAATTCCGCAGCAATTTTTAGGTAAAACACTTTGGTGGTGGTTTACCTTGATTGGCTTTTTAAGCGCGAATAAGTATAGTTGGATTGGAAAAAAGATTAGTTCTTTTCCTCAACCAATTATTGGCACAGACGTTAAAGAGATTCTTTCTAGAAAGAATGTGATCTCTAGCGGTAGAACAAAAGACGCATTACAAACCGAAATCATTTTTGAAAACACCAAAATCTCTACCATTAAAAACATTGTTTGGGCAACAGGATATCGTCCAAATTTTAAATGGATAGAAGGGCTAGAACTGGATGAAAATAGCTATCCAAAGAATCATAGAGGTGTAAGTAATATAGAAGGCTTATATTTTATTGGCTTGCCATGGATGTATACTAGAGGATCTGCAACATTAGGTGGAGTATCAAAAGATGCTACGTATTTAGCCGATATCATTAGCAACAAAGGATAAGAACAAAGCATAAAATAACTTTTTAAGATGCTAATAATAGAACCCAAAATAAAGAACAGCATTGGTTTTTATCTCAGTTGATTGTTGTGTACCCTTATTATATAAGTTTTTACCTGAAATTATACTTTTATAGGTTGTTTATGAAGAAGGAAGAAAATAAAACTAAAAGAATAAAAAAGCCTTGGCCAACAAAAAAAGCAATGGAGCAAGTGTATGAAATGAACCTTTGGGGCAGTAATACCTCTGAGTTTTATTCTGGAGCAGGATCACATCATCCTGAGATAGTAGCGCCATATATAGCTATTTTAGTGTCATTTTTAACCTCATTTAAGCGTCCGCTTGTGGTCTGCGATTTAGGTTGTGGAGATTTTAATATAGGAAAAGAATTGGTTAAGCATACTGAAAATTATATTGCAGTAGATGTAGTAACGGACCTTATAGCGCATAATAAAGAGAAGTTTAAAGAATACAATTTAGAATTCCAGTGCCTAGATATCGCAGTAGATGATTTACCCGCTGGTGATTGTGCTTTATTAAGACAGGTATTACAACATTTATCGAATACCGAAGTACAACGTATCGTAAAGAAATTAACTGATTTTAAATATGTTATTTTAACAGAGCATGTACCTGAAGGAGACTTTATACCTAATAAAGATATTATTTCTGGACAAGGAATTAGACTAAAAAAGCAAAGTGGTTTAAACCTATTAGCTCCCCCGTTTAATTTTAAGGTAAAAGAAGAAAAACAATTGTTGTATGTCCCTTTAAATGATTCTAAAGGCGTTATCGTAACTACGTTTTATGAAGTTTTTTAAGGGGTAATTAATTTTGGCATGTGTTGTTTTTGTGATGAAAATCATCGTAAGTGTAGCAGCAATTACACCAAATTAAATGTTGAGTTTTATTAAATGTAAATATTTCTATTACAAAACACTTGAATCTACCTAACCACAAATTAATCAACCGTTTAAACTAAATATGCTTTCAAATCAATAGTTGTAATATCATAATGAGAAGCATGTTCTACGGCAATTCCATTTTTTACAACTAACAGTTGTGGAGATTGATGTAAAATCTGATATTTAAACCCAACTTCACTTGAAAGTTCTCTGTAGTTTAATAAATCTAAATAATATACTTTTAGAGTAGACATCGTGTCATCAAATTGCTTTTCAAATGATTTAAGCACCATTCTACTTATTCCGCATCGAGTTGAGTGTTTAAATAGTATAACTGCTTCCTTCTTAGAAATTTGATTAAACTCCTCTAATTGATCTAAAGACTTTAGTGGAATCCAATTAACGTTAGATATAACTGCCTTTTTTTCTTCTGAAGAACTTTTAAATAGGTTTTTTAATAAACTCATGATGTGTTTTTTAGAGTAAGTCGTAATTTTATCAACTCCTTTCATTAATCAAAAAATCAATTAAAATAAGGGCTTAGCAGATAATGTGTATATTTAAAATACTAACACTCAATTGGTGTCAAATTTGACACAAAGAAAGAAAAAAGAAAACACATACGTTATAAATTTTAACAATTATACCATAAAATCATAAGAGACCGTACAGAAGGCACAAGAACTTGCACAAACATATTTAGCTGCTGTCAGCCAGAATTTGGAGCAAGTCCCGTAAAGCGTGTACTTGAGAAAGAAGTGTTGAATCAAAGATTTAAAGAGATATAGCAGGTAAAAGAACTACTAATTATATTGTTTTACTAGACACTTTGAATGAAAAGTTCGTCTTTAGAAATCAATCTGAGTTGAATTAAAATTAATAGGTAGTTAAAAAGCGATGTTGTTTCAACATCGCTTTTTTTTATTTATATTCGTGTTTTAAAAGGATCTAAAATGAAAAAATACATCGTACTTATTATTTTTGTATTTACTACAATCGCAAGTTTTTCTCAAGAAATAAAGGAAGGTATTACCACATATTATTTAATTCGTCATGCAGAAAAAAACAGAACAGACGCAACGAATAAAGATGCACATTTAACCGATAAAGGAACCAAACGCGCAGACCACTGGGCCGCTGTTTTATCTTCTGCAAACATAAACATGGTGTACACTACAGCGTATAACAGAACTACAGAAACGGCACAACCTACAGTGACCAAAAATGGGTTGGAAAAAATGCATGTTTACAATCCGAATAAAATGTATGATGCTAGTTTTAAACACGCTACCAAAGGTAAAAATGTGTTGGTTGTTGGTCATAGTAATACGACTCCGTTTTTCGCAAATAAGATATTAGGAAAAGACCTATACAAACAAATTGAAGATAATAACAATAGCAACTTATACATTGTTACCGTCTCTAAGAATGGTGCTACAAGCGTTGTTTTAAAAATTAATCATTAGTCTAACAAGGATACTTGAACGTTTTCTAAATTAATTTCTGATATTTTTTTAAGTCCAGAATTTTCAAATGCGTTGTCTAAGTTTTCTAATCTCGTTGAAGCGTCTATTGCTTTATAATTATTGTTATCTACAAAACGGATTCCGTTAATAATTCTTTCATTTGTTGCTTCCCTAAAGCGCTTTCCTCCTCCATTTACATGAAAACTATAGGCCAAGTAATCAACTTTAAAATCTTTTTTATTAATCCAATAGACAAAGACATCATCAAAGTCCTCTCCTCCTCCATCTTCAGAAAAACGAACTTCTATTTTATAATATGGTTTTCCTTTAATTGTAGACTCCTTTAAAATTTTCTTTTTTGCTGCTGCATCATTTAATCCGAATGGCAATACAGAAAAATAATGCACCGAATTTACGGAACCCGAGTACTTCGTTGCCATAGTATCTGGAACAATAATAAATTCATTATTTATAGATCTTTCAAAACCACTATTAGATAAAATATCTTTCGTTTCTGTAGTTTCCTTTTTGGTAATTCTTACGAGAGAGAATGTACCTTTATTTCTTGTTGCCGTGTAATGTCTATCTCTAAAATCAAATTCAATTGCTGAGGCAGCAACTTTATCCGCTCCAGAGGCACGCATAGATGTATCAATTATTTCTTGTGCTGTTAGCTCTTTCACTTCAGGTTTACAAGAAGAAAAAACTACGATAACAATGAGCATTACTAGGGTACGCATATATTTTTGTTTTGCTGTGTTGGACTAAAATAAAACTCAAAATTACAGTTATTATCTTTCAGTTTTCGTAAAATTTTGTTAATAAAAAAAAGCGATCAAAATCAAACCTATTCTCGTTTAAGAGCACGTTATTTTATTAAAACACAACCCATACCAAATTCAACTAATAATGGACTGATGTCTACTTTTGCGGGAATACTTTATTCAACCTAATTTTTATGATTATCTTTGCTTTTGAAATGCAGAAAAAAATCAACATTCAGAATAAAAAAGCGAGATTCGAATACGAATTTCTAGATAAATATACTGCTGGAATCCAGCTTACTGGGACTGAAATTAAATCTATCAGAGAAAGTAAAGCGCGTATAACAGAGAGTTTTTGTGAATTCAATGAACAAGGTGAACTATTTGTAGTAAACATGTTTATTGAAGAATATTCTCATGGAAATTTCTTTAATCACAAGCCAAAAAGTGAACGTCGTTTATTGCTAAACAAACGCGAACTAAAAAAATTAGAAAAAGAAGTAAAAAACTCTGGGTTAACCATTATTCCTTTACGTTTGTTTATGACTGATAAAGGATGGGCGAAATTAGATATCACGTTGGCAAAAGGTAAAAAGACACATGACAAGCGTGAAACGATGAAAGATAGAGATAGCAAGCGGGATTTAGATAGAATTAAGAAGAACTTCTAGCATTATTTCTTTCTTATCAAAATGATTCGGTATGAAAATTTTACAATTTTCATTTGCTTAGTACCTTAATTAAATTCATGCTGTTTTTTCGGAACTCTATCAAAGCAACTCTTAAAACGTTAGTTCATGCTAAAAGAAAAATTATCCCATTACAATATCATACTTGCTTCTGGATCACCAAGAAGACAGCAGTTCTTTAAGGATTTAGACATTTCGTTTACCATTCAGCTAAAAAAAGTTGAAGAAATCTATCCAACAGCATTAAAAGGAACAGAAATCACTGATTATTTAGCCGATTTAAAAGCGCAACCATTTGATACTTTAAGTGACAATGATCTACTAATTACATCTGACACTATTGTTTGGTTAGAAGAGGAAGCTTTAGGGAAACCAAAAGATGCAGTAGAGGCATTTAAGATGTTGCGTAAGCTATCTGGAAAAAAACATCAAGTATTGACATCTATAAGTATCAGAAACCCAAAGTTTCAAACCATTATTAATGATACTACAGCCGTATATTTTAAAGAATTAACGGATGATGAAATTAACTACTACATAAAAACATGTCAACCATTTGATAAGGCTGGTGCATACGGAATTCAAGAATGGATTGGTTTTATAGGGATTGACCGACTAGAAGGTAGTTATTTTAATGTGATGGGGTTACCCGTTCATAAGTTATATAAAGAATTGATGAAATTGTAGTTACATGCTACAATAATAGTATTATTTTTGCCACAAACACAACAATTATACTTTGATGAAAAAATACACATTTACAGAAAAAAAAGACACTAGATCTGGATTTGGTGACGGTTTAACAGAATTAGGAAAAACAAACCCTAATGTGGTTGCCTTATGTGCTGATTTAATTGGTTCGTTAAAAATGAACGAATTCGCAAAAAATCATCCTGACAGATTTTTTCAAGTTGGAATTGCAGAAGCAAACATGATGGGAATTGCTGCTGGATTAACAATTGGTGGTAAAATTCCATTTACTGGAACATTTGCAAACTTTTCTACAGGTAGAGTGTACGATCAAATTCGTCAATCTATTGCATATTCTGATAAAAATGTAAAAATTTGTGCATCACACGCTGGATTAACATTAGGAGAAGATGGCGCAACGCATCAAATTTTAGAAGATATCGGTTTGATGAAAATGTTACCTGGAATGACAGTAATCAACCCTTGTGACTACAATCAAACAAAAGCAGCTACCATTGCAATTGCAAAACATGAAGGTCCTGTTTACTTACGTTTCGGTCGTCCGTCTGTGCCAATTTTCATGCCAGATCATAAAGAGGAAGAATTTGTAATTGGTAAAGGAATTCAATTAACTGAAGGTACAGATGTAACAATTGTTGCTACTGGACATTTAGTTTGGGAGTCTTTACAAGCAGCTGAACAATTAGAAGCAAAAGGAATTAGCGTTGAAGTAATTAACATTCACACTATAAAACCTTTAGATGAAGATATTATTTTAAAATCTGTTGCTAAAACAGGTTGTATCGTTACTGCAGAAGAGCATAACAAATTTGGTGGATTAGGAGAAAGTGTTGCTAGGTGTTTAGCTACAAACAACCCGACACCGCAAGAATTTATTGCTGTGAATGATAGTTTTGGTGAATCTGGAACTCCAGCTCAATTAATGGAGAAATATGGATTAAACGATGTATCTATCGTTGCAGCAGTTGAAAAAGTTATTGCTAGAAAATAACCTATTATCACTTTTAAGCGTCTATATTAAGACAAATCATATAAACCTCCAATACTATTTTTATTTATTGGAGGTTATTTATTATAACGAAAAACAATAAAATGTAATTTATGAAAAGAGTACTATTAATTATGTGTCTGGCATTAGGATTAAGTCAGACTACAACAGCTCAAATTCAATTCGGAGTTAAAGCTGGTATCAACTACAATGACAATGGTGATTTAAAGCTAGC
>Ga0308018_10001035_pt1 | contig 13179 bp, 3 predicted proteins | sample Neamet282_FD_203130 | JGI IMG/M metagenome (GOLD analysis project Ga0308018, IMG submission 203130) | Marine microbial communities from water near the shore, Antarctic Ocean - #282 | ecosystem: Environmental > Aquatic > Marine > Unclassified | place: Southern Ocean | collected 2014-10-01
CAGCTTCACGGCATTGGACGCCAAGTTGCCCACGGTGAGTGCCGCCTTGTACTGCAACTCTTCGTCCGTGGAACGCGCCCGGGCGAGGCGAAGCAGCGCCTGGATCCCGCCTTCCTCGGCAATCTTGATGTGGTTGTTGAAGTTGTCCGCGAGCTTGAGCAGCGCAAGGCCCGCGTAGTGTCGCGGTTCGGCGTGCACGGACATCATGGCGACGAGCGGCCGCAGGCAGCCCTTGTCCACCATGAGAACCTGGTAGTCGCGGTTCGAGGCGAGGTGCGCCAGCGAGAACGCCGCGTACTCCTGGCACTCAATGTCCTCCAGCGAGGCCAGCTCGATAAGTGTCTCCAGCCCGCCCTCGCGCACAAGGTCGTCGTGGAACTCCGCATCCTCCGCGAGGAGAGCAAGGAAGTAGCCGCAGTTGCGCTTGATCTGCATGTCGTCGCTGCGGCCTTGCGTAACGATCGTGACCACCGCGCCGATCTCAACCAGCTTCGCCTTCACCTCGTCGCTCTCCGCAAGCGACCCCATGCAGTACACCGCTGAACGGATGCACTCGCGATCCGTCGAACCGGCGAGAGCAAGCAGCGGCAGCAAGCCCTCCTCTTGCATGATGCTGGTCTTCGTGATCTCGTGCTTCCCCAGCGCAACCGAATTCAGGGCCAGGCACGCACAGCGCTGGATCTCCACATCCGGGAAGCGCGCCATGTCCACGAGCGGTCGCACCACGCCCTCCTCCACCATGCGCACCTTGTTGTCGCCGTGGTCGCCGAGCGCAAGTCCCGCCAGTGCGAGCGCTGCGTACCGCTGGATCTCCACATCCGGGAAGCGAGCGAGGAACATGAGCGGGCGCACCGCGCCCTCCTCGATGATCCGAACCTTGTTCTCGCCGGACGCCGCGAGGTTGCACAGGGCCAAGGTGGCATAGCGCTGGCTCGCCACGTCCAACGACCGCGCGAGCTTGAACAGGGTCTTGAGGCCATCCTTCGCAATGATGGCACCCTTGATGTCCTCTGCAGTAGCCAGGTTGGCAAGGGCCCGTGAGGCATCTCGCTGCACGCGTGCATCATCGGAGCCACCCACGTCGACAAGCACCTCGATGCCACCCTCGCGGACGATGTCCTGCTGGTACTCCACGCTGTCCGCGAGGTTCGCCAGCGCAAACACGGAGTCGCGCTTTACCTCCAGATCTTCGTACAAGCAGCATTTTAGAATCTGCGCAGTCGCCACCGGAGCAAGCAAGAGAAAGGGCACAAGTAAGTGAAGTGTTGCGAGGTGTTGCAAGACAATCTGCGACCTGGGTTCCGTGCGTCCCGAGCAGCAAGGCAATCTGCACTTACCTGTGCAAGGCCTCCTTCGCGGACAAGCTTCATCTTGTTCTCCTCGTTCAACGAGAAGCTCGAAAACGCAGCAGCGGCCGTGCGCTGGTAGTCCAAAATCGAACTTTGGGCCAGCACGATGAACGGCTGTAAATGGGATGGGTGCAAGGGGGGCGTGTGAGTAAACGAAGCGCAGCGAAAGCGGGCATGCGACAGCAGGGGGGTGAAGCAAAGACGCAAGGACTGAAGACGACGTACCTGCAGAAGATGCTCCCTGATAATGTGGACGCGGATCTCGGCATTCGACGCCAAGAAACGAAGCCCCATTGCAGCGTACCGCTGTGTGATGTCGACGTCGGACTTCGTGAGGCCGATCAAGCAATGCAGGCCGCGTTGCTTGTAAATAGTTGCGTGGTTCTCCTCGTTGGACGACAGGTTAGCAAGTGCGCGCGCCACATCCTGCTGCACCTCGTCGTTGCGCACAAGCCCGAGGCCCACGAGTGGTCCTACGCCACCCTCCTCCACGATGGAGATCTGGTTCTCCATGTTTTCCGACAGATTTGCCAGCACCCCTGCACACTGGCACTGCAGGTCCTCGCAGTGCTCCACTGTCGCGCACCGTAGAACAGGCGCCAGTGCACCCTCCTCAACCATGGTACGCTTGAGCAGATCGTCCAGCGACAGGTGCCGCAGCGAGGCCACAGCGAGGCATTGCAGCTCGATGTCCTTTTCGCGTGCCAGCGCGATCATGGCGCGTAGCCCTCCCTCCTCGGAGTACTTGAGCTTGTGTGCAGGGTTCGCCGCGAGGTCGCGCAGCGCAGTCGCAGCCTGGCGGCGGATGGCCACGTCTTTCACCTGGAGCAGGAAGAACAGCGTCTTAAGGCCACCCTGGTAGATGATCCCGCGGTGGCTCTTCATGTTCGGGGACAGCTTGCCTGTAGGGAGAATATCACGCAAGAGAGCGGAGCAATCGACGAACACAGGGTGAGCGGCTGGTGCGCGCAAGGGTAGCTCAAGCAAGACAAGCAGAGAAAACGCGGGCGGTGCACTTACGGAAAGCAAGCGCGGCATTGTACTGGCACTCAATGTCGCTCGAAACGCCGAGTGCAATGAGCCCGGGCAGGCCGTCCTCGATGATTTCTTGGTGGTGGCCAAACGACGTGAGCAAGTTTGCAATAGCACGCGACGCCTCTCTGTGAATGTCGACGTTGCTGTGCTTCATCATGCCGATCAAAAACTTGCCGCCATGGACATCGGCGATACACTTGTGTGTGTCGACGTTCTCCGCCAAATTTGCGATCGCACCGCAGGCTTGTCGCGCAACTTCCACATCGGGGGACTGCCCGAGCGAAATCAAGGGTTCGAGCGCCCCACTGTGAGCGATTTCAACCTTGTGCTCAGGGCTGAGCGACAAGTTGCACAGGGTAGCAGCTACCTCGCGCTGCACCTCGAGCTCCCCAGAATAGCCAGCGATAGCGAGCGGAGACAGAGCACCCCCACGGATCATGCGACCACGGTTCTGCACGGTGAGCTGGCACATGCGACGCAAGGCAGCGATAGCCAGGCATTGGGCATTCACATCGCGTGAGTGCGCCAAGTTAATCAGTGGTAGAAGACCACCCTCCTGCCCCACACGGTTGCAGTATTCCGCATTCGAGGCCAAATTCGCTAGAGTGAACGCGGCGTACTCGCGAATGTCGTGCTCGGGAGACTGTGCCAGAGTCATGATGTCCTGGAGCGCGCCCTTGCCATACATCGTGGCATGGTTGGCTTCGTTGGCAGCAAGGTTGTTCAGGGCCATGATAGCGTGGCGCTGGCTCGGGATATCTGGTGACTGAGCCATTGCGAGAAGCGGGCGCAAGCCGCCATGGACGACAACCTGCACCTGGTTCAGCACATCGCAGGCGAGGTTGGCAAGCGCGATGGTTGCATATCGACGGCAGTCCATGTCCGCATCCTTCGACACCATGATGATGGCCTGCAGGCCACCTGCACGCGCAGCCGAGGAGCGCGTCTCCGCGTTGGCAGAGAGGTTACACAAGGTCATCACAGCATAGCGACGGCAGTCCACATCAGCTGAGGCAGCAAGCTGGAACAGCGGTACGGGCGCCCCAGCCTCGACGATGGGCATCTGGTTCGCTGCAGCGCACGACAGGTTGTAAAGCCCCAGGGCAGCACTGCGCTGGCATTCGAGAACAGGCTGCTGTGACAGAGCCACCAAAGCGGGCAGTGCCCCAGCCTCGACGATGGGAACGCGATTAGCCCGGAAGGACGAGAGGTTCGACAGCACCATGCCAGCGTACCGCTGGCAGTCAGCGTCATCGCTCATGATCATGGCGATCAGTGGCTGCAGCGCCCCTTGCTTGACGATGTGGCGCTGGTTTGCAGTGTTCGTCGCGAGATTGCACAGCGTCATGCACGCGTACCGCTGGCACTCAACACTGACAGACTCGAGAAGCGCGATGATCGGCGGCAGACCACCCGCGCTGACGATGTGGCCTTGGTTATCCACATTGGTGGCCAGGTTGCAAAGTGTCATGGCAGCACACCGCTTGCAATCAAGGTCTGGAGACTGCGCCAATGAAATCAGCGGAGGCAAGACACCTGCTTCGACGATGCGGACCTGGTTGTCGACATTCGCGGAGAGCCGGTAAAGTGCGCGAGCCGCGTATTGCTGGCAAGAGGTGTACTTGGAGGCGAGCAGATTGATCAGCGGTGGCAGTGCACCCTGCCGTGCCATTTGGATCTGATTTTTGCCAATGACAGCAAGGTTGCCGATAGCCATCGCCGCAGCACGGCCACAGGGCTCCTCCTTCGAGCAGGCAAGCTCGAACAGAGACTGCAGTTGCTCCAGACGGAAGACCCCGACTTGGTTCTCACCGTTCGAGGTGATGTGGGCGTACGCACGTGCAATGTCATCCTGGACACCGACATGGTCCACCTTAGCGAGCTTAATCAATGCTGGGAACCCGTCAGGCTCGCGAACGATTGAGATCTGGTTCTCAGAGTTCTCGACCAAATTTGCAATGACACCAGCGCACTGGCACTGCAAATCAAGGCAGTCCTCCACCATACCCGAGTGCAGGATCGGCCCCAGAGCCCCCTCCTCCACGATAGTGCGCTTCAACTTGTCCTCTAGCGACAGGTGCCGCAGCGAAGCCACGGCGAGACACTGGAGCTCGATATCTTGTTCGCGCGAAAGGGCGACGGTGGCGCGCACGCCACCTTCGTCCGCGTACGTCATCTTCCAGTTCGGGTTAGCTGACAGGTCACGAAGAGCGGCCGCCGCTTGACGCTGGATAGCCACGTCCTTGACTGACACCAGGCCAAACAACGGCTGCAGCCCACCCTTGCCGATAATGCCGGCATGCGACTCAACGTTCGGGGACAGTCTGCGGAATGCCAACGCCGCGTTGTACTGGCACTCGCGATCGCCCGACTTCGACACGCGGAAGAGGGAAGTAAGCCCGCCCTCTTCTTGAAACAGCGTGTGCGTTGCCTTAGACATCAGCAAGTTGGAAACCGCACGCGAGGCCTCACGGTGGACGCTCAGGTGACGCGAGCGCATCAGGTAAACCAAGAAATGCATGGCTTGCACTTCAATCAGCAAGCTGTGCGTAGAGGGATCCTCTGCAACGTTTGCGGCCGCACCACACGACTGCCTTGCGACCTCCACGTCCGAAGACTGGCAGAGCTTGATGAGGGGCCTCAGCAAAGCACTTTGAGCAATGGGCAACTTGGCAACGTCACTCAAGGACATGTTGCAAGTGCAAGCAGCCACCTCGCGCTGCGTTTCCAGTTCATCCACCGTCGCTGCTTTTGCCAACGGAACCAGCCCACCTTCTTCAAGAATCTTCAAGCGGTTTTCTTCCTGGTTGGCCAGACGGCGCAGAACGGAGACAGCCTGGCACTGTGCCGCAATGTGCTCCGTAGCAGCTACTGCGATGACGGGCCCGATGGCACCACTGCGACCAATGATGAGGTGGTTTTCGGGGTTAATAGCGAGCTTGCCCAGCGCGAACGCTGCGTTGAACCTGCTCTCGAGGTCTTCCACCTGCAGTGTACCAACAAACGCCTTCAGAATCGGGGCTTCCGGCGTCGGCGGCTTGTTCGGCATGGAAGGCGCCGCGGGCACCGGCATGACCTCCTGATCTTCACCGAGCAAGTACGGGTGGTTATCCATATTAGCCGACATGCTTCCCAGCGCAAGCGTTGCGTACCGGCGGCACTCGGTATCGTCGCTGTCTGCGAGCTGAATTAGCGACGCAACGGCACCCACGCTCACAAGAGCCTGGTGCGTCTCGGGTCGAGTCGCAATGTTGGCCAGACCGATTGCGCCGAAGCAGCTGGCAAGGGTGTCGTGGAACAGCGAGACGACCACTGCTGCATGCACACCATCCTGCATGATCTGCGAGTGCATAGCGTGGTTAGCAGCAAGGTTCGACAGGCAACGGTTTGCCTCCTGCAGGACCTCCACATTGCCGCCACGCAGCAGCTCCACAAGGAAGCCGAGCCCGCGTTGCTCCGTGATGCACGTGTGCGTATCAAAGTTTTCGGCGAGGTTCGCAAGTGCGGCGCACGCACGCTGCGCAACAATGCTGTCCGAGGAAAGCGCAAGCGCCACCAGCTCCGGCATGACAGTGCTATTGGCAATGCTGATCTTGTTCTCCTCACTCAACGAGAGGTTCATGACACAAGCCGCAACCTCTTGCTGAACCATCACGTCTTCACAGCGAGCCCCGAGCGTCATGGGCTCCAGCGCACCTTCCTCCACAATCTTGACGCGAGAATCAGGGGCCGCAGAGAGACCACGAAGCGTGGAAATCGCAGCGTGCTGATCCTCTGGGTCCTCGGAGCATGCCAAAGAAATGAGCGGCGGCAAACCGCCTTCCGCTACAATGGCCGGCCGCCTCGCTGGATCCGCGGCGAGGTTGCACAGCGCGTAGGCGATGCAGCGCTGCGTCTCAAGGTCAGCTGCGTTCGAAACCGCAATAAGCGGGGCCAGTGCACCCCCTTCAATGATTTCCTCGTGGTGGGTAAGGTCGGACGCGATGTTCCCCAACGTCACAGCGCCGAACAGGCGGTAAGTAGTGTCGGCTGAGCACAAGAAAGACACGAGCGAGTGCACATCGACAGCTTCGATGAATTCTAGCGGGTTGTCTCCGATGCAGCCACTGAGAGAAAGGTTGCATAGGCAAGCGAGCGTTTCCTGCTGCACTTCGACGTCCTCCGAGTGTGCGAGTGAAAGCAAGGGCGGGATGCCGCCCCGCTGCACAATTTCACGCCGAAGTGTCTCATCCACACCAAGGCCACGCAGGGCGGCAACGGATCGTAGCTGCGCTTGCGGGTCATCGGATGCTGCCAAGCGCACCAGTGGCGTCAAGGCACCCTCGTGCATGATCAGGTGGTGGTTGTCGGACACGCACGCGAAGTTGGCAACCCCAAACGCGGCCGAGTTGCGGATGTCCGCGTCGTCATCACTCAGCAACGACACAAAAATCGAGATTAGACCAGCCTGGATGAGCTGCGGGTGGTTCTGCTTGCTGCAAGCCACATTGGTCAGCGCGAAGACAGCGTAGCGCTGGCTATCAAGGTCGCCGTTGTCACGGCGAGCCAGCGACACGAGTGGGTGCAGTGCACCTTCCTGCATGATCTTCTCCTGGTTTTGCACGTTCGTGGCAAGATTGCCGATCCCCATAGCAGCGTATCGCTGGCACAGGAAATCAGGGGAGCTCAGTGACGCGACGAGCGGCGGGAGACCGCCCAGTGAGACGATCTCTGCCGTGTGCGCGTACTCCGCAGACAAGTTGGCAAGAGCACGAACGGCCTCGCGCTGCACATCGACCGACTTGGAGCGCAGCACAAACTTGAGGTGCTGCAACGTCCCTTCATCAACCATCCGCCCTTGGTTCTCGACCACCTCGGCAAGGTTCGCAAGAACACCGCACGACTGGTGTGCCACCTCGACATCACCGGAGTGAGCATAGTTCACGAGAGGGTCCAGACCCCCGGCGCGCACAATGGACACTTTGTTGTCCTCGCTGAGAGACAGGTTCCGCAGTGTCGCAGAGACCTCACGTTGCACCTCAACACTCTCCGTTGTGTTGGCGAGGTGAAGGAGCGGCTCCAGGCCACCCAGCTCGACAAAATGGACGCGGTTGCGCGGGCTCAAGGCCAGCTGTCGCACTGCAAAGCACGCTTGCAGGTGTGTGTCCTGGTCCTCCTGCCGCATCAGGCCAACAAGCGGTCGGAGCACACCCATCCGGTCACAGATAGGGTGGTTCTCCTCGTTGGATGCAATGTTGTTCAGAGCAAACGCCACACACCGGCGTGTCTCGAGATCTTCTGAATTAGCGATGAGCAGCAGCGACTGCAGCGCCCCCTGGTCGAACAAATCTTGGTGATTCGCACGTGTCACAGCAAGATTGCCAAGTGCTAGAGCACCATAGCGCTGGCAGAGCAGGTCCGGGGAGCGGACAAAAGCAACCATCTGCTGCAGTCCTCCAGAGCGCAGCAGCGCACCTTGCGAATCGGCCTTGGAAGCAAACAGAGCCAGGCAGCGCGAAACCTCACGCTTGATCTCGGTCTTGTCGGAACCAGCCAATGCCAGAAGCGGGCCCAACACGCCCTCCTCGAGCATCTTGCGCTGCGTGCGCCCCTCGACCATCTCGGCAAGGTTGGACAAGGCGCAAACTGCGTGCCGCTCGCGCTCCGGATCGTCGCTTTGCACAAGAGATATGAGCGCGGGCAGGCACCCACTGCGCGCAATGGTGACCTTGTTCTCCTCGCTGAGCGTCAGGTTGCACAGCGTAGCCGCAGTCTCCCTCTGCACTTCCACGCTCTCGGAATTTGCAGCGAGAATGAGCGGCTCAAGAGCCCCGCAGCGCACGATCTGCATCCGCACCTTCTGGTCGACGGACAGACCGTGAAGCGATGCAATCGCTTGAAACTGCACGTTGGTGTCGCCTGGGAAGGCAAAGGCAACGATGGGCTTGAGGCAGCCACCGTTCACGATGGCCTCCAGGTTGGCAGGGTTGGCGCACAAGTTGCCCAGAACGAAAATCGAGTGCTGGCGGCACTTGACGTCGCGGTGCTTCGAATAGCCTACCAAGATGTCCAGCGCTTCCTGAAGCAGAAGCTCATGGTTCGTGTGCGACACTGCAAGATTGGCCAATACTAGCAGGCAGTACCTCACCGTCTCAAAGTCACTGTTGGACTTCGGATCGAGGCCGATCTGCGCGATGTGCACGATAGGGTCCAAAACACCGAGCTCAAGCATTTTAGGCTGGTTCTTGACATTGGTCGCGATGTTGCACAACGCCATCGCAGCCATGCGCTGGCACTCCACAACGTCGCTTCGCAACAGCGTCAGAAGCTGTGGAACGGCACCTTTGCGCAGGATGATGTCACCGTAATCGCAATTTGCAGATAGGTTGCCAAGCGCACGCGCAGCTTCGCGCTTCACGAGATCGTTGCTCGAGTTGAGCGCGTCAATGAGCTTTGGAATGGCGCCGGCGGCAACAATGCGATTCTGGTTCTCAATGGACTCCGCAAGGTTTGCCAGCGCACAACACGCCTGGCGCTCGATCTCGACGTTGTTGGACCCGGTCATTGCGATGAGCGGGGGCAAACCGCCGTTTTTGCAGATCTCAGGCTTGTTTGCCTCGGCGAAAGAGAGGGTGCACAACGCAGGCAGCACCTCTTGGTGGATCTCCTCGTCATCAGTGCGCGCGAGGAAGAGCACAGGCTCCAATCCACCTTCCTCAGTGATGGTCTTGCGCAGCTCCGCGTTGTGTGCGACCTTAACCAGCGCGTACGCGGCATACTGTCGCACTTCTTCGTCCGGAGCATTCGAGAGGGAGATGAGCAGCGGCAGAGTACCCTCCTCGACGACAGCCTTGTGGTTCTCCACCGTGGAGACCAAGTTCGCAATAGCAAGGACGGCAAAACGCTGAATCTCCATCTCGATGTCCTCAGAGCGCCCCAGGGACATGAGCGGCTCCATGGCGCCGGACTCCATCAGGGTGACGCGCAGATCGGGGTTGGTGGCGAGGTTCCCGATGCCGAGCGCACCCACGCGCTGGCATGCCGTATCGGGAGAGAGCAGGTACGAGATGAGCAGCTGGTGCCCTCCACCCTGGACAACCTTCTCCTGGTTCTGGCGGTTGGACGCTAGGTTGGCTAGGCAGCGCCCCGCTTCGCGCTGCACCTCCACAAATTGCGAGCGCATGACACTGATGATGGGATGCACACCGCCCTCGAAAGCGATCTTGATCTGGTTCTCTGGCATCTCCGCGAGGTTGGCGAGTGCCGAGCAGCAGTAGTTGCCGACCATCATGTCCTCGGACTGCGCGTGCGTGATCAACGGCGCGACGGCGCCAGACTTGGCGACCTCGTACTTGTTCTCGTCGCTGAGCGAGAGGTTGGACAGCGCTGCGGCAACCTCGCGCAGGATCTCGATATCATCCGAGCGCATCAGCTGCGTAAGGGGCTCCAGGCCGCCCTCCTGCACGATCTTCATCTTGTTCTGCTCATTCACCGCCAGCCCGCGGATCGCGGCTGCCGCTTGCTGGTGCACATCCGGGTCCTCCGAGTATGCCAGCGAGATGATGGGCTGGAGCGCGCCCTCCTCCACCATCTGCAGGTGCATGCGCTCGTTGGACGCGAGGTTCGCCAGCGCGTAGGACACGTAGTACTGGCTCATCGTGTCCGAGGTGTTGGAGAGCGCAAAGAGTGCCTGAAGCGCACCCTCCTCGATGATGGCGGGGTGGTTGGCCACAGTGGCGGCGAGGTTGGCCAGCGCGAGCGTGGCGTAGCGGCGCGCCTCCAGTTCCTTAGTGTGGTCCCTAGCAAGTGCCACCAGCGGGCTGATCGTGCCCACCTGCACGATCTTGACTTGGTTTGCCACACTGGTGGCGAGGTTGGCCACAGCGAGAGCCGCGAAGCGCTGGCACGTTACGTCGTTCTGCTGCAGAGCGCTCGTGAGGGGCTGCAGCGCACCCTCACGCATGAGCTGCGCCTGGATGTCAGCATTGGCCGCCAGGTTCGCCAACGAGCGGCACGCCTCGCCCTTGGTGTTGACGTCGTCGCTGATGGCCAGCGCGATGATGGGGGCCAGGCCCTGCTCCTGCAGCAGCTTCTCGTGCAGCTCCACCATCTCCATCAGGTTGGCCACCGTGCAGCACGCCTGGCGCTCCACCTCGGCGTCGCCCGAGAGCAGCAGCGTGATGATAGTCGAGATGGCACGGTCGGTGATCTCGACCTTGTTCTCCTCCATGGCCGACAGGTTGCAGAGCGCGGCGGCCACCTCCCGCTGGATCTCGATCTCGTCCGAGCGGGCCATCAGCACCAGCGGGTCCATGATGCCCTCGCGCACGATGATGGAGCGGTTCTCGGGGGTGATGGCGATCCCGCGCAGGGCGGCCAATGCCTGGCGCTGCGCATCCACGTCCTCGGCACACGCGAGCGCCACGAGGGGCGCAGGCGCTCCCTCCTCTACGATCTGCGCGCGGTGGTTGGCATTGGCGGCCAGGTTGCTCAGCGCGAAGGCGGCATAGCGCCCACCGTTGACATCCTCGGACTTGAGCAGCGACACCAGCGCCGCGATGCCTTCCAGCTTGACCACCTCCTCGTGGTTCTCCGGCTCCGACGCTAGGTTGCCTATAGCCATAGCCGAGTACTGCCGCCCCACGATGTCGCCATCCTCGTTGTTCACGTAGTTGATGAGCGGGATCAGCACGCCCTCCTCCACGATAGGGATGCGGTTCTCCGGCGTCGAGGCTACGTTCGCGATCGCGAGCGCAGAGAAGCGCTGCGCCTCTTGGTCCTGCGAGCGCTCCAGCAGGCTGATCAACGACTTGATCCCACCCTTCGTGACCATCTTCACATGCAGCTCCTGGTGCGTCGACAGGTCCGCCAGACCAAACGCCACCTCACGCTGGTCCTTGGGTCGGCGCGAGCGCCGGCCACGCGCGATGAGCGTCTCGAGAACCTTGGCCATCTCCTCTGCCCAACGTCGGCCCAGATGGTTTGAGCTGATTGTCAGGAGACTACCTCAGGTACGAGCTTTTTCTCATCGACAAGCACCGCGCTCAGGTTGCCTCTCCCGTTCGGAAAGGCGATGCTGACGCGCAAATCGTTCGCGGCCGTCGCGGCGATCTTGGTCGCCGCTGGCGTTCACGGGATCATCTATGACTACAACGGCATCGCGCTCCCGCCCAGCTCGGTGCTCGTTAGCACGCACGGCCTGTACGGCGCCTCGAATGGCGTCAGCGCGTTCGTGAAGGCCACGCTGTCGTTCTCCCAGGGCTACAACTCCGCCGGCCGCCTCACGGCCTCGGAGAAGCTGCAAATGATCTTTCTCAAGGTGAGTGCGCGGCGCCGGTGCACTAGCGCCGTGCGCTTCTGTCTCACACTCGCCCGCTCGCCCGCTCGCCCGCTCGCCCGCTCGCCCGGTTGTGTCCGCCGCTGTCGGCTCTCGCCAGATGCCACACACGCTCGACTCGCGCACGTTCTACGGGCCCACAACGATGCGCTGCAGCGCCGAGGGCCCCGGCGGTGGGCTGATCGACGCGTCGCAGCTCGGCAAGGTGGACAATGTGGTGAACGTGACCATCACCAACGGCGTGGGGCACGTGGACACCGAGTTTCCCGTGCGCAGCGATGGCAAGTACGCGATCGTGTTCGCGCGCTGCCACCAGTCCAACGTGCTCATGTACCTCAACGGCAAGATCGAGTGGATGTCGGAGTACGGCCAGCTGCCCGGCGAGTACATGAACCTGCTGCCGTTCTACGGGCTGCTGTCGACGGTGTACTTCGTCGTGACGCTGGCGTGGCTCTACCACTTCTGGAAGTACTACGACGACACGATCACGCTGCAGTTCTGCATCTTCGGGGTGCTCGTCTTCAACCTGATCGAATCGTCGCTGTGCTTCGCCAACTACCTGCAGGCGAACTCGACCGGCAAGCTGCTCAACACGGGCGCGCTGTGGATGGCGGCCGAGATCTTCCGTGTGCTGGCCGACACGATCTGCCGCACGTTCATCCTGCTCATGTGCCTCGGGCTCGGCATCATCACGAACCGCCTGCCGACGCGCACATGGACGGGCGTCTACTGCTTCACCGGCGTGTACATGGCGCTCAAGATGGTCGACCATCTGAACATCGACGCCGCCGCAAGCTACTCGCAGGCGTTGCTCGGCCTGGACATCGTGCTGCTCATCTGGCTCTTCTCCGCGCTCATGCAGGCGGAGGAGGAACTCTCAGACGAGGACAACCCGACGCCGAACGCTGAGCTCAAGAAGGAGCTCTACCAGGGCATCCGCTTCCTGCTCATCATGTTCCTCTTCGTGACCGCGATCTGCTTCTCCTCCCTCTACAACCTCTACAACATCCTGCCATGGACATGGACGTGGATCCGCCACTCGTTCGAGGACTGCATCGTTTTCCTCGTGACTTTCTACATCTCCATCGCGTGGCTGCCGAGCCCGACGTCGACCATGTACTCGCCTGTGTCGATCGAACTACAAGATCGCGTGGACAAGGAGGATGCGGCGTACCAGGACGACGAGCGGTAATTTGGCGTACCTTCAACTCCAACCAAGCACGCGGGACAAATTCGCTCGCGCCACATAATGATTCTCCCAGGCACAGCAACCAGGCACAAGCTGCTGTACCATGATGTAACTCTTGCTCAAACTCCGCAAGGGAGCTTATCTGTAAAATATCTCTAAAAGAATTCTGAATTCAAACCAGGTACTTAATTAAGTTAAGTAGGAGACTTCTGTGTGTAGAATTCACGAGGCGAGGCTCTGGTTGTTGTTTCCAATGGAGCCACCGCCGCCGCCGTGCGCGCCGCCCCCAC